>VOFK01001942.1_pt1 | contig 19882 bp, 24 predicted proteins | sample 5384121 | NCBI WGS metagenome assembly VOFK01 (sample SAMN12384730, study PRJNA508395) | human gut metagenome | isolation source: healthy gut J | host: Homo sapiens | reverse complement strand
TTTTAATCAGCCTGGTAAAGAATGGCTTTCAAAAATGGATTTTCTTCCAGAATGGATACGGGGAATCGCAAAAAGGTCAATAATTTCCTTCTGGAAATATCCATTCTCAGCCGTCGCAAATTCGGGGACATTTTCCATTACAAAATATCCGTCGAACAAGGTCTACGACTTTTAACATAATACTTGAATAAGAAGTTACGCTCATCGTGATTGTTTTACGCTGCCCTTTTGGAGAGAACCCTGGCATGGGGGACCACCAATTACATCGATTTTTTCGGAAAACACTCCGAAAGTGTTTTCGAGATCTAACGCCGTGATATCACCGACCACCATTTTTGTTTCAGGGTGATTTTTTTCGGTATGCGGTTGCAAATTTCATCATACTACCATTTGCCAATACAACATGAAAAACCGGCTTGTTCAAAACCAAGTGACAAACCGCCAACGCCTGCAAAGAGGTCAATGACTGTAGGTTTCATTCCGTTCGACCTTCGATGCGTTTTTTTGCCATATCAAAGTAATTTTTTATCCAGTTCAATTCCAATAAAATTGCGACAGGTTCGTTTCTGCTACGACTCCAGATGTACCGCTTCCCATGAAAGGATCGAGAACCCAATCGTCTGCGTTAGACAAAACCTCAACAAAAATGACTCATGAGCACCTCTGGCTTTTTGCGTAGGGTGCTTACCATATCTACGCTCACTGGCAGGAGACTGCGGTTTCAATAAAATCGTGCAACACCACACCCATTGTTGTTAAAGGTGCCGGTGCGTTTTTGTATGTAAAATAAATCCATGTTTCCGTAGAGTTTACAAAGTGCAAATTCATATTCCGGGGCATAGGATTCAGTTTATGCCAGATTCCAGTGGTCTTATAATAAAAAATCCGTGCTTTTCGGGCCAGACTGATGGTGGTTTCGACTTTGATGGCCGCCATAAAGACAATCATAGACCCGCCCTTTTTTCAGAACTCGCGCAGCTTGCGCAAAAAGCGTCCATAGCATTTGCCCACTCATCATATTCAGGTTATCCCAACCCGCAGCCCCAAAGTTGTCACGCATTTTTTTGAGGTTGGTATCTCTGCTTTTCATAAAGTTGCCGAGATTATACGGCGGATCAGTAAGAATCAAGTTTATAGTTTCTGCTGTTCCCTCAGGATCTGCCCGCTCCGATCTGCGATTCTGATTTTTCGCTTAATCCTGTTGTCGGCAATGCGGTATGCGGTAGGCAGAATACTTGCCGTGCCCGTAGTTGCCAATTATATCAAGCGTCACATTCGGCTTCTGGATGATAAGTTTCTCGTATTGGCTGCCGATGATATTCGGCGGCACCTTGAAACATGCAGAGCATGAACTGAATCAAATCTTTGGCAGGGTCTTTTTAGATGCACTTGAAACAGAGCAGAGAGAGCGTGCCACTCGTCAGGCAAAGGAAGATCAGACCATGTGCCCCGCCTGTGGGAAGCCCTTGGAGGGCATGAGCATTACTGACAACCAACATTCACCCGGCGGATTCGATGTAATTGCTCACTGCCAAAATTGCCACTCTGATTATGAATGGTTCTGTGATAAGGATGGCGGTGTCTCAGATATGAAGCAGTATTTCTTCGGGTAAAGCGAGCATAAATCTCAGTTAGCGTTTTGGGGCGTATCTCTTTATCTCTGGCAACTTACCTGAACTACTACTAATTCGGAAAATTTTACACACATTTAGCCATTTATCATATTAAAATAGGCATTCCCCCTAATTAATCTCATTGCAAAACTGAAATGAAAAGTAGGCACCACCTCTATTTTTTGAGGTGATGCCTACTTTTGTGTATCTACTTATACCTTGAAAAAGATACTCTTCAAGGCCTTTTGCCAAATGGAGTGGTAGGGGGCAGAACCGTCGACTGATTGTACTGAATCGGAAGATCTCTCAATGCGTTGGTATAGAAGATCCAGCTTGCTGCATCATCCCCGGTTGAAGCTGCAATGGGTACAATTCAATCATGTCCTTTTCGGCAAAAAGAAATGTTTGGGGTAATCGATCTTGGATTCTTTCAGACTATGTGTATAGCGCATATCGTTCGGCTTCGTATGAATGCCCCAATACACATCCTCGTATTTAAAAATACCCGATGCGGAAGAACGCTGCAAATTTTCGTCAGAAGCTTTCGCGCTCAACTCCGTGAAATAATCCGGAACTTCCTGATTGCTCCTGATCCGGACGATCCGCACGCCTGAATCAGCCAAGGAGAGTAAGTACGGACTATGCGGTGTCCCGACGTTTACCTGAGTCGGGTAATACGCCTCTGCCCTGTCATATCCGCCGATCTCCTTGTCGGAGATACCGCCCCATACTACCCGTGTATCTCCATCGGATTGTACCAAAACCAGCACTCTGTTTTCCGGTGTATCGTACCGGTTTTTCAGCTCTATGAGTTTTTGCTTCGCTGGGGGTGCGGCTTGCAGCAACACAGCGCTGTTCCAAATCGCTTTTCCAGAAAAGCTGTGCCATCTCGAGACACGCTTCCCGATAAGAAACCGTCCTTCTTGAGAACGCATCACAATGTACCTGCGTCTTTCCCTCTATCAAATCAACCGTAATGTAAAACGGAAGAAAACGCGCTTTATTTGAGATCCCCTGAACTTGCGTACACAAATGCATCCCCACACAAGGCTGTATGCGTCAAATCAGGCTGGTCCCGTTTAGGATCCAGCAGGGTTACAACACCCAACTGTCGATAGAGGTCATACACAGCATTTTCAATTTTGTTTTCTGGCTGGCATCCTCCTCCGGGGTAACGAACTGCACAACTCGTCCCGTTTGGGCAAACGCATTGCGAAGGACGGATTTCGGATCGCCAGCGCCATAGTTTTTCTTGCCCGGGCAAAACGAACATACAAGCCGTTACCCCATTGGTATCGCCTAATTGCTTAACGATTTCGCCGCATCGCGTAATCTGCGTTGCCTTTATTGTCCGGCATTTCGTCGGCAAGACTGCCGGTTTCTTTACACACATACCGCACTTTCAGGCTGGATATATCCTTTTTCATCGCCAAAAATCCCGTTCAATTTTGGCCTGGATCTGTTTCAGCAGTCTTTGCTGTAAAGCATCCTTCCACAGACCATACAGCTCGAATGTGTGATTTGGTCTGTCGCGGCGTTGCCTGACCCAGTTCCGGAAAACTTCAGGATCCCCATTCCTGCGGAGAGTCATATTTTTTTGAGTTTCTGTCCTCGCAGCATGACCCGCTCCCGCTTCGGGCTGCTCACAAATCATATCACCGAGCAGAGCAGACACCGACTGGTACAGTGACGCCTTGTCAACAACGGACACGCCTGTTCCGATTTTGGGAGCCACAAAGCCGGCCATGCCGTTTTATAGGGAAGGAGAATTTTTTCCCGCGTATGCCGCGGGATTTTTCTGGCAACAGCTTCCGCCGATGGCAATTTGCTCATATCCCCCAAATGTTGTAGCACTCCTCGTCCTGCTCTTTCCATACGGGCTGCTTGGCAGCGTAACCATAGACAATGGGCACTTGACAATATTTGTCCTCTGAGATCTTGATATGGGAATTGACCGCATTCGTTAAAAACGGGGGCCGCTCTTTATTGCGGTTATCGGGGATCCAGCGGCGAATGCTCATCTGGCACAGCAGCAGCGCTTTTCTTCCCGGAGGAGTTGTCTGTACAGATAGATCAAATACAAAAAGAGTATTGATGATGACTTTTCATATCCGTGATCGGATCGCTGACCAGCTGATTCTTGGCGGCATAGCACAGGTGTAGCGTTTGCCCGCTCAGGGTAATCTCTTTTCCCAACAAACGGTTGATCGCCAGAAGCGGAATCGCCTGATAAGCGGCTTCGCAAACCGTTCCGTTCTCAAGCGTAAGACAGACTTCGTCCGTGGAGCGAACCGCCGCAAGTTCTTCCCAATTCATCGTATCGCAAAATTCTTTTGCGAGTTTTTTTTTAACTATGGGGTTTACTCTTGAAGACGTGACATATGTGGCTTTTACCCAGGTCATAATAATGCCGCACAATGCCCGCAAATTCTCCTCGGAGTATTCATAGCAGGACGTAAGCCAACGCTCATCATGGCTGTCCTTTTTTTGCGGAGCTAAAGCGATGATACCTTCCATCCAGCTGTCGACCAGCTTCTTCAGTGCATTCGTCGGAAGTCCATACTCATCCTTAAACTTCGGGTTCGTCTTCCGTGCGATGTTTAGCAGGGCCGCTTTCAGGATGTGGGAAAAAACCCAAATAGTACAGGGTGCAGGTTTGTTTGGGGAGACAGTTTATATGCCAGCGGATAGATTTTTATGATTCATACGGAATGTCCTTTCGATAAGCTTTATAAAATGGAGCATACAGCGTTTCGGCAATTTCCGCACTGTCTTTGCAGGTCATCAATGCATCTAAGTATCGGCCCAGCTCGGAGAGACAGTCAAAGTCACCCTGTTTTTCTTCACGGCCGCGAAATGCGCCGTCAATAAAATAAACATGTGGTTCCGGCTTAGTCACATCTGTTACACGCGCCAACCGGCCAAAAATCTGAAGGATCAAAACAAACAGTGTTGCAACCACATCTTTTCCGCTCTTCGGTATCCAGCTCAGCCAAACCAAACGATTTGCTTTTGCTCATCTTGGCCCACTGCTGTGCCGCAAATTGGCGGACGCGCGCATTGTATGCGAACAGAGATTCTTGGGGACCCGATGACAGTGGGACTCCACAAATCCATTGAGCTTGCTGCCCTTCTGCTGGATATCGTCAGGAACAGCCATCGGCCGCACCATGAAAAACACCGCGCAAAAGGGCAGAGTGGCCGTACTCATCGACAATGTTGTGTCCGCGTTCGATCGCCATAGCGGGCGCAATCAGGATCTCCTCTTTCATCCCGGCAAACCGGCTGACCTCCCCCCGGCGCACCGTTCCCTGAACATTCTCGCTACTGACGGCATCAGAGATCATCCGGCAAACCTGTGCAGGGCAATTGACCTTCCGCAGGGCCGTTTCCAGTGTTCGCTGTACTTCCTGTGCCTGAACATAGCTGTTGACGACCAACAGGATCTTCCCGGTTTTTCTTTCATATTCTCTGACGATCAGATCGACAGTCCGTTCGGTCGCAAACCAAAACCGCAGCTGCACCATGCGCTGATCATCCGACGCACCGGAAATACGCTCCGGAAAACCGGATTCAAAGAAACGCGTTTTCTCTAAAATGCGCGTTTCTCACAATCCGCTTCCAGGATATAGTTCACCGGCCGATTGATGTGGTACTCATAGAGCCCTCCGCCCAGCTGGAACCGGACAGCATGATCACATGGGGTCCCGCAGAATTGCCCTGTGCGTCAGTGCGCAAATATGGAAGATCTTTCATCAGACTTCGTCCAAATGCAAACTGGCGGAACAGAATAATGTCTTCGTCATCTGTCTTTTTCAGGCCGAACAGGTTGCCGCACAGCGCAGAGGGTAGGAAATACTGCTGCTGCCGAAAAACGGGTCTGCAGGAATCCGAACAGCCTCATTTTGTCCGTAAGAGGTTTCATGGCTGGCCTCATACGCATCGCTGAGGTCTCGGATAAAGTGATCAAAATAAATGAGCCGCAAAATAAGCGATGCGGGCATCTTGGATTTGTTTCACCTTATCCTTCTCAGGCCGCGGAAAATCATCACCCAGTTCATTCAGCCAAGCACGGTACATTTGGTTAAAGAACATCTCGTCGGTCCTCTTACAGGAGCTCTCAAGGACGGCCCATAGCGTACTCTGACGAATGCCGTCTTCATCCTGCATATCGATCAGGTCATAGACGGCTTGATAGACGGCATACGGGATTTATATTCCGACTCATCCCGGTACATATCCTCTAAGAGGATAAGGGCTGAAAAAGGATCCCCATACGCAATTTTCTTCCATGTACCCAACTCATGGTGCAGAGATTTTTACGAGGCAGCTCAGGACCGTCACGCTCTGGCGCTGCATTTCATCGTATCCTGCTCGGCCAGATTCTCCTCTCTGCGTTTGCTGCTCAGCCGCATATAGGCGCTGCAATCTTCGGCGATTCACGGATATAGCTATTAAAACTCGTTTCCGGCATAAAAAGTGATCAAGCGTTTTTTTTGAACCCTGTCGCTCTCAGCAAAGACAACCACATCGAAGCTGCGCATTACCAGCTCCAGAAAGGTTTCCCGCTGCGCTCCTACCCGAGATGCCGCAAAGCCCGCAACTGTTGTGATAACAACGGAAGCGGTATAGCATTCACGGAGCATTCTGGTGCCCAGGCACTGATGAAAAATACGGACACAGGTGATTCTTGTTCCCTTTTTTTCAGGGCGTAGCATGGCTCTTTGCCGAAAGCGACCGCTTCACTATGCTGCGCATCCATCCCATCAACCAAAAAACATAACGGCGTTAAGTATTGAGAAAATTCTGCCGGCAAACAGGTCTCACAGGGCTGCGCGACCTGATTGATATATTTTAGCCTTTCACCGCGGCCAATCAACGGGCTTGCCTCAACCCCAAAAGGCTGATAAATATTTCTGCAGGTTCATGACTTCGGCTACCGTGTCAACAACGATCGTCATCCGGTACCCATTTTTATGACACCAAAATGCCAACACCTTGATCAGCGTGGATTTGCCCGCGCCAACCATGCCAACGATATTGACGACCTCAAGAATCGTGAGCTTCGTACATGTACTGACGGAAGCCTCATTGATCTGCTTGAGAATATTGGTCGATAAAATCTCGCAGCACGGGTCACCGGGATGCATCCCGCCATTTCCTTTGCGGTGTTCAGCAGTTCGTCCAGAGTGACGGAAATTGGTTCACTGCGTCCCTTTTCAGGAATTCCCGGTGGAACGGGTGCGGTACAGTCACTGTCAAATCTGGCTGTAACAGTTTCTGTTTCCCCCAGGTTTCCCAAGATTCAGATATGGATAGCGATATGTTCCGGCTCCGGCATAAGAAGGCGGCTTGGCTTCTTCAAGTCTCTCCGGCCAAAATACGTTCCCACTCCCTTTGGCGCTGCTTATACGGATAGGATATTCCCCCTCTGCTTTGGAAAACGAACGACTTTCCCCGATTTCTCAAACGAAAAAGCGCGAACTGCATCATATTTGCCTGGGGCTTGATATGCCCGCAAATCATCCTGCCAGTACTTTTGAGAACGATAGTACCCCAATGTGCCGGGCCTGCTGCAAGGTGTGTTCCATAGCCGTACACGCCGTTGTGCCAATAAGCTGATATTGGGTAAATAACAGATAGGCTTTTGCCGGATCGGTGGCCGGTGCATTCAGAGGCAAGCAAATGCAGAACTCGCTTCGATCGCCGCAAATCTGGCAAGCGGCATAGGCTCTTCCATGCCTTGAAATCGTGCCGCAAGCGGATCGTACCAACCGTCCCTGCTCTTATTCATCATTGCATGCCGCCTCCTTCTTCGTAATTGCGGTTTTCAGCGTCTTCAGAGTCACGCACTCTACATTCTTTTGATCCTTCAGTACGCAGTTGATGATCGCGGTATAGTTTCGCTGATTGACCGTATATTCGTTGGGGAATCGCAAAATAACCGCGCGCATAGTCCCCGGAAGGGAAATCCACCGTCATTTTGAATCTTCGTGCGGAGCGCGATGGGATTTCGATATGCCTTTGCATCGATTTTCCCAAATATCCCCGTCAGGGAACCGGATCTCCACATCATAGCGGTCCATCTGCGGCCACAACGCCCATCGAAGTTCCTTTCTCACAAAACGCCGCAATTTCAAGTTCAAGCTTTCCCGGCGCGGCAAAGTACCGCATAATGCCTTTCTTTAACCGATAGAGATCACCAGCCGAAATATCCAGCTTCATCTCATCCGTGAGTTCGGGGAGGGTATCTGTGCAATGCGTCGAAGCCAATGACAGCTGTATCCGTATTTTCCTTGCATCATCGTCCATCCGCACCGAGGACAGCGGTAGCTTTCCTCCGTAATTTCCTCGTAGGCAAACTGGAAAGCATCTTTGGCCATCGGATCATCGGCCAGCTCAAGAGACATGGTGCGCCTATCCTCGAGTGTGATAATCGGATGCTCGATAATATACTTTCTGACCCTGCAGTAATCTTCTTGACTCAAAGCGATTATTTTTTCATAAAGAATAGGCTCGTCTGTTCCGTTCATGATATCACTATCCTGCGTTTCCAGGAACTCATAGCAATCTGAGCTGGGAACATATACATTACCGGCTTTTTTGATACGCAAAGGCGTCATAGGCATAAAAAGGCTCTTCCTGAAGATGCAATTGCTCGACAGCTCCCGATTCCCATGTATCGAACCATTTCTCAACAGGTCTGGTGATAAAATGCGTAAGGAAAGAGACCTCGTCGGGATACTCGACAGCGGCTTGGCTCCCCGCCCATTGACTTGCAGGCTAAAAACATGTTGATTCCATGCTGCAAAGCTTTGCTGTAGGGATACCTTGTCGGTTCCTTTTGCAGAAGCTGTTCTTTCTCAATCAATCCTTTTTGCAATCAGCGCGAATGCTTTTCGCATAAATGCCGTATCCGTGGGAATCCCTCCTGTCTTGAAACAAAATAAAACGGCTCTCTTGATATGTACAAGAGAACCGTTGAAAAATACAATATGACCGGAATATATAAATCGTGAAACAAAATCTATATACCGAATCGATGCGCTTTTAACTTTTCTCGTGTACAAATACAATTATATGAATTGCCTTACGGCTTGTCAAGAAGCATTTTCACTTTCTTCGTATATTGTGGCCGATGAGCATTTCAGACAGAGCTGGTGGTAAAAGGCACAGCAAAGTTCATTACACAGGTTATTCATGCTTACTGCGGAAATTGATTCTTCTTTGTCTATAGCTCTACTGTACACGGTCTTTTAAGCCGGTAAAAATGTATCGCATCTGCTCGTATGAACAGGTGCGATCCTCTAAAAAAGTTGCTCTATTAAACGGAATCTAATTTAGCCTGAAATAGCAGGTATTCTTCCCGCGTCCTTCCTTTTTTCAGTTCACCGGCTACGACCAGTTTTCGCAAAGGCTCCCCTCTATGGAACTGTCGCTGAGCGTCGGGCAGAGCTCGCGGATGTCCTGCTTACTGAATCGTCCGATTCTATTCTTGCTTGCTCTGCGCACCATCTCCAGTGCAGGCAGCTTGGTTTCCCACAAGCGCCACACGATCCTCAAAGTCCTTATAGGCCGCAAGTATTGTTCCAAGCAGATATTTGATGAAAGGGCACTACATCCTCGATTCCTTCGTGCCAGCCGGTTTGAGCCTGTGCAAGCGCATCGTAGTACAGATCTTTGTTTTTGGCGATTTTGGCTTCAAGAGAGATGTACTTGCCAACGTAAAAGTCGCTGCGATACAGAAGCAGCGTCGTGAGCAATCTACTCATTCTTCCGTTTCCGTCATTGAAGGGGTGGATGCACAGAAAGTCATGGACAAAACCAAAATTGTAATCAATGGCTCCAGTTCCATATTTCCGATTACGCGGTTGTATTCCTCGCAGATCCTGTCCAGCGCTTCCGGTGTTTCATAAGGGGCAAGCGGCGTAAACAGTGTTTCCACATGACCGTCCGGGTAGGTGGCAGTGATATAATTCTGCACGCTTTTTGTGCGGCCCGCAAGTGGGTTGTTCATGTGGCTGTACAGGATTTTGTGAAGCTGCAGAATGTAGTGCTGCGTAATTGGTATCGCGTCAAAGCTCTCATGAATGATACTCAGTACGTCGCGGTATCCAGCGATTTCCTGCTCATCTCGGTTCCTCGGTGTGGTTTTCTCCTCGACGAGCTGCCGGATTCGGGTACTCGTGGTGACGATGCCCTCGATGGCATTCTGATGCCTCGGTGCTCTGTATCTTTGGCAATTTCCACGAGCTTTTTCGAGTTCCTCCGGGCGCTGCTTCAAATACAGTTCCTGCTTGCCGGCTTCCTTGTATATGGCCGCAATCAGGCCAGAAACATCCGAGTCCCACTTCTGCTCCTTGATTGCGGAGTAATTGAAGGTTCTCATTCCCTCACCTCTCTTCATTTTCCCTTAAATGATATCGAAAAATAAGGGAATAGTCAATAGCTGTGCCATAAATCCCTTACTATTATGCCTGTATTAAGGGATTTATACCCAGGGAGCAAGAAAAGTACCTCTGCCTATCTACCTGCCTATTCTCTGTCTATATGGCTCAACCTTTGAGCTGCTATCCTCCCAGAAAACCACTTGCACACCCCTACCATTAGAGTTACAATTCAGGTAATCCAAAACGATTCCCGCTGGGGGTATGCGAAAGTTCACCGAAAGGAGCAACTGACATGGATAAAGAGCGTATGGCAGAGTTAGAGAAAATCGAAGCCCATGGTGCCGAGAACGGCTGGGTTGCACCGATGACAGAGGAAGACAGGGAGTTCTTTGCATATTTTCGCTCGGTGTTTAAGCGTTACAATATTTCCCCCTCAAAGGCAACACGGCTGGAATATGATTTTGTGACACGAGTTGCGGAGAGTGAGTTTTATCTCCAAAAGTCGAAGGGTGATGCTATTCCTTGTCTATAGCGGCTCAACATTTGAGCCGCCACCCCCGCAGAAACCACTTGCATAACACCCTCCTCAGAGTTACAATGCAGCCAACAGCAACACAAAACGCTTCCCGTCCGGCATCGGTGAATCTTCACCGGAAACCGGGCGGGAAGCGTTTTTGACCACATAGATTACCACAGACGGCGCTGGAGCACCCGGAAACAGTGGAGATAAGAGCGCCAAAGAGTAAGTGAAACAAATTAAAAAGCGCCGAAAACCGCTATAAACGAGTGGAAAAAGTATTCCCGATAAGTTTGGGAGCAAGATGCCGCAGGTTCGCTCTTACGTTAATTCTCCATTCTCAATTTTCCGCAACCTCTACGGAGCGTTCATTGTATTCTCCTCCGTTTTCCGTATAATAGAACGCAAGGGGAGGTGATCCGAATGGATCAGGTAAAAACCGGCAAGACTAATCCGTACAATGCGGACAAAACTGGGACTGACACAGCTTGCGCTGGCTGAACAGCTTAGCGTCATGACAAAGCGACAGTATCCAAATGGGAGCGCGGCGGCGGTGCTCCCGATATCTCAAGCTTCTCCCATTGTTATCACAGGCCCTCGGCGTGGACACCGAAGCCCCTGCTGAGAGGCGATCTCTGGAGGAAAACGATATGACTAACGGCAATATGAAGAAAATGCGGTTTTACCGCTGTCCGGCCTGCGGCAACCTGCTGTTCTCGACCGATGACGCAGATGTGACCTGCTGCGGTGCAAAATTGACCAACCTCGTTATGCACAAACCGGACGAGAAAAATGCACTGCAAAATTGAGCACAGCGACGGCGAATGGTATATCACCGCACCGCATGAAATGCACCGGCGAGCACTACATCTCGTTCGTTGCATTTCTCACCGGAGACACGATGATCGTCAAAAAGCAGTACCCGGAATGGGGATTAGACGTGCGTCTGCCCTATATTCGGCACGGTATGCTGCTGTGGTACTGCACGAGGGACGGACTGTTCTATCAGAACATCTGAGCAAAGGCAGGGCAGCCTGCCTTTTTTATTTTTTTTGCAGGAGGCTTTTTACAATCCTTCATTTTTTTGGTTATATTTTTCGTAAAATCGACTTGCTTTTTAGAAGGGCAATGGTATAGTCAAAGAGAACTTTTATACTACTAAAGCTTGGAGGTAGTTCAAATGTACAAAGAAATGATGGATTCCATCGGTATGATCCAGTCGATCGACCCCGAGCTGGGCAGTGCGATGAACGAGGAGCTGCACCGTCAGCGCCAGAATATCGAGCTGATCGCCAGCGAAAATATCGTTTCTCCCGGCGTTATGGCTGCTATGGGCAGCGTGCTGACCAATAAGTACGCTGAGGGTCTTCCCGGCAAGCGCTACTACGGCGGCGGCTGTGAATTTGTTGACAAGGTAGAAAGCGCATCGCAATCAAGCGCGCATGTGAGTTGTTCGGTGCAAAGTATGCGAATGTTCAGGCCGCACCTCCGGTGCACAGGCCAACCTTGCGGTTTACTTCGCTCTGCTCGATCTGGGCGACACTGTTATGGGTATGGATCTGTCTCAGGGCGGTCACCTGAGCCACGGCTCTCCGGTCAACCAGTCCGGCAAGAACTACCACTTTGTTTCCTACGGCGTAAACGAGGATGGCTTCATCGACTACGCTGAGCTTGAGAAGGCTGTCAAGAAGCATCGCCCGAAGCTGATCGTTGCAGGTGCATCCGCATATCCGCGTGCCATCGACTTCGAGAAAATGGCCGAGATCGCACATGGCTACGGCGCTTACCTGATGGTCGATATGGCGCACATTGCCGGTCTGGTTGCCGGCGGTCAGCACCAGAACCCGATGCCGTATGCTGACGTTGTTACCACCACCACCCACAAGACGCTTCGCGGCGCCGCGGCGGCCTGATCCTGACCAACAACGCTGTTCTGGCAAAGCGCATTAACTCCGCTGTATTCCCGGGCACCCAGGGCGGTCCGCTCGAGCATGTTATCGCGTCCAAGGCGGTTTGCTTCGGTGAGGCACTGCAGCCGGAGTTCAAGGAGTACGCACGCAAGATCGTCGAGAATGCCAAGGCTATGGCTGCACAGCTGCAGGCACGCGGTGTCAAGCTGGTTTCCGGCGGCACCGACAATCACCTGCTGCTCGTTGATCTGACCGACGAGGAGTGCACCGGCAAGCGATCTGGAGGCGCGTCTGGATTCGGTTCACATCACCGCCAACAAGAACACCGTTCCGGGCGAGAAGCGCAGCCCGTTCATCACCTCCGGTGTGCGTCTCGGCACGCCGGCCGTCACGACCCGCGGCATGGGCGTGGAAGAGATGAAGGCATCGCGGACTGCATTGCGAGACTGCATCTATCACTACGATGAGAAGAAGGACGAGATTTCGCACGCGTTCTGGCACTCACCGAGAAGTTCCCGCTGTACGAATAATCTCCGGCTGCCGCGGAACTGCTTCATCCAGATTTCTGAGCAATACATTACAGCATGAAGCTCCGGCGCACGCAAATCCGATGACTCGCCATAAAAAGAGCGTTTCACTGCTGTGAAGCGCTCTGTTTTCGATTCGGGTAAATCTCAAGCCTCTTGAAGAATCCATCAAGCACATTTGCATCTGTAATTTTCGACAACGGAAAAAGGCCGACGCCTGCAAAATGCAGGCGTCGGCCTTGTCACATATCCTGATGCTTTTTCCACTGACGATTATCACAAATTTTTCCTTTTAACCCTTGAAATCCCCCAGTGTTTTCAGCGTTTTCGGGTACTTCTTAGTACATACCGCCGCCCCATATCCGGAGCAGCCGGAGCCAGGAGCGAACCGGCTCCTTCTTATCAGCGATCAGGCTCTCGGTGGTCAGACCATCGAAGCAACAGATGCTGCGTTCTGGAGTGCGGAACGGTTTACTTTGGTCGGGTCAACGATGCCGTTTGCGATCATGTCGCCGTAGGTCTCGGTTGCAGCGTCGAAGCCGTAGCCGACCTTGTCGGAATTCTTGTACCTTGTCGAGAACAACTGCGCCCTCGATGCCTGCGTTGGCAGCGATCTGCTTCATCGGAGCTTCCAGACCGCGTGCAACGATCTGCATACCGGTCTTCTCATCGCCGGCTTGCCTCTGCTGCCAGAGCCTCAACCGCTGCGATAGCGTTTACATAAGCTAACACCGCCGCCTGCTACGATGCCTTCCTCAACAGCTGCGCGGGTTGCGTTCAGTGCATCCTCGATGCGGAGCTTCTGCTCCTTCATCTCGGTCTCGGTTGCAGCGCCAACCTTGATAACTGCTACGCCGCCGGCCAGCTTCGCCAGACGTTCCTGCAGCTTCTCACGGTCGAAGTCAGAGGTGGTGCGCTCGATTGCACCGCGGATCTCGAGCAACACGGTTTGCAATATGCCTGCTTGTCGCCCGCGCCGTCAACGATGGTGGTGTTCTCCTTGTTCACCTTCACCTGACGTGCATGACCGAGCATATCCAGCGTCGCTTCCTTCAGCTCCATGCCGGTTTCGGAGGAGATGACGGTGCCGCCGGTCAGGATGGCGATATCCTGCAGCATTTCCTTGCGGCGATCGCCGAAGCCCGGCGCCTTGACCGCAACGCAGGTGAACGTGCCGCGCAGCTTGTTGACAACCAGCGTGGACAGCGCCTCGCCCTCGACATCCTCGGCGATGATGAGCAGCTTCTTGCCCATCTGCACCACCTGCTCCAGCAGGGGCAGGATTTCCTGAATGACGGAAATCTTCTTGTCGGTGATAAGGATCAGCGGATCATCCAGCACCGCTTCCATCTTTTCGGTATCGGTCACCATGTAGGCGGACGCATAGCCGCGGTCGAACTGCATCCCTTCGACGATGGTCATGCCCGTGGTCATGGTCTTGCTTTCTTCCACGGTGATAACGCCATCCGCGCCGACAGTTTCCATTGCGTCGGAAATCAGCTTACCGATGGTTTCATCCGCAGCGGAGTTCGCGGCGACGTTGGCAATCGCCTGCTTGCCGTTGATGGGCTGGGACAGCTCCTTCAAGCCTTCCACGGCGGCATCCGTCGCGGCGGCAATGCCCTTTTTCAGCACCATGGGGTTTGCGCCGGCGGCGAGGTTGCGCAGACCTTCGCGGATAATCGCCTGCGCGAGCAGGGTGGCGGTGGTCGTGCCGTCGCCAGCGACGTCGTTGGTCTTGGTGGAGACTTCCTTCACCAGCTGCGCGCCCATGTTTTCAAAGGGGTCTTCCAGCTCAATTTCCTTGGCGATGGTCACGCCGTCGTTGGTGATGAGCGGCGCGCCGTACTTCTTGTCCAGCACCACGTTGCGACCCTTCGGGCCGAGGGTGATTTTGACGGTATCCGCCAGCGCGTTCACGCCCTTTTCAAGGCTCCGGCGAGCCTGTTCGCCATACTGAATCTGCTTAGCCATAAAACTTACTTCCTTTCAATAAATTGCGGAGTCAGCTTATTACTCCACCACAGCCAGAATGTCGCTCTGGCGCACAATAATCAGCTCTTCGCCGTCGATTTTGACTTCCGTGCCGGCGTACTTGCTGTAAATAACCTTCTGACCTTCCGTCACCTGCATCTTGATTTCCTTGCCGTCAACGACGCCGCCGGGCCTACTTCGATGATTTCAGCAACCTGGGGCTTTTCCTGTGCGGATGCGGTAAGAATAATGCCACTTGCGGTGGTCTCCTCCGCCTCGACCATCTTACGATAACTACACGGTCGCAAAGGGGCTTGAGCTTCATAATGGATTCCTCCTATGAAAAATAAGATTTTACAATGTTGGGGGTTAGCACTCAAATTACCCGGAGTGCTAACTTCGAGTATTATCTTACACCAAGGAGCCGCAATATGCAAGGGGGTAATCCGGAATTTTCACAAAAATTTTCTGAACAAATTATGAACAGTGCCCTATAGCGCTCAGCGTTTTGCCGGCCGTTTAGCAGACGGTCGGTCGGAGTGCTTATTCCTCCCTGTTCGATGCAGACGGGTCTTTAAAAATACATATGCAGCTCGCACTTTATCATGCCGTTATACAGCTTGCGGCGTTTGTCTGCCGGACGGCCGTAGCAGCGTTCAAAGAGCGGGTCCGAGACTAAGGAGATACTGCTTCATCCGGACTGTTTTTTTTGTCGCTCGGCCGAGGTCGGCGTACAGCTTTTTCCGCCTGCTGCAAGTCCAGCAAACGCTCACCGTACGGCGGATTGGCAAACAGTACGCCCACATTGCTGTAATCGCGCTTGGTCGCGTCCGCGCGCTCGAAAAACACCGTGTTGGCTACACGGCCTTGCGCGCGTTCTCGATGGACAGCTGCACGCGGTCGGATCGATGTCGCTGCCGACGATATCGAATTTAGCGTCCGGCTGGGCAATGGTCGAGCGCACTCTCGCGCCTGCTGCCAGACCTTTTTATCGAAGCAGCTCCATTTCTCTGCATCGAAGCGGCGCAGCAGACCGAGGCGCACGGCGCTGCGCGATCATGGCCGCCTCAATCGCAATCGTGCCCGAGCCGCAGAACGGGTCGAGGAACGGGTCGCGTCCGCGCCAGCGCGCCAGCGACCATAGCCGCCGCCAGCGTCTCACGAGCGGCGCGGCATTGCTGTTCGCGCGGTAGCCGCGCTGTGCAGACCGGCACCCGAGGTATCGAGGTACAGCTCGGCTTACGTCGTGCATGATGGCGAACTGAATCTGATACTTTCCGCCGATCTCGTCAAACCAGGTTTGACCGTACTTTGCGCCCAGGCGCGATACGACGACTGCCTTTTGATGATCTTCTGGCAGTCCGGAATCGAGTGCAAAAAGCCGAGTCCAGGCTGTGTCCCTTGACCGGAAATGCGCCGTCCGCCGGAATGAACTGCTCCCACGGGAGTGCTTTTTACGCCCTCGAACAGCTGATCGAACGTTTTGGCTTTGAATGTGCCGATACGGATGAGCACGCGCTCGGCGCACCGCAGGTTCAGTTCGCCCATGCGAGCGTGTTCTCGTCACCGGTGAACAGCACGCGACCGTTTTCCGCGTGTACGTCGGTCAGCCTGCCGCCGAAGCGCAGCTCGTCCGCGACGATGCCCTCCAGCCCGAACAGGGTCCGGGCAGCATAATGTGAGGTTGCATATGGTTTTCCTCCAAAAAGGCTCCCGCCGTCAGAGCAGGAGCCGAAATTCCTTTTTAACTATTATAGTGTATCGGTTTTTGCGAATTTTGTCAAGATTTGCGACGAGATGGTCTATTTAAAAATTTGGTGTGGATAGGGGTAAAACGCATATCCCATGTCTTCTTTGCAGCTTGTCAGGCGGATCTCATTGAGGTCAACAATGCGGAACACCTTCTGCGAATTATCGCTACAAACTCATCCAGCGAGCCATAGTTCGTGAACGCATTGTCATCCGGCGGTTCCGGCCAACTCCACTTTGCTTGATCGGCTCATTGGTATTCACATCAAAGAACTTTGTTTCCGGTTCTGCCGCCCTCGCATTTTTCGTTTCAAAGAGACAGTCCGGCATAAACTCTATTCCGTGCCAGCCTTTACCTTCTCCAGTTTCTGCATTGTACTGCGTAAAAGTACCAGCCGTTGCCCTTTTGGTTCTCCTTTTCCCTGCTCAAAAATGAACATATGGGAGATAGACCATTTTGCTCATTTTCTCACCTCTTTTCCCTTTCTTATTTGAGGGACTATTTTGGCCGGACAAAATAAAAAAGTGCCGGTAATGAGGATTTCATTACCGACACTTTTTATCGTGTCATTTGATGACTTTTTAGCGTTACAATATTACTGCTTGTATTTGTCACCCTAAAAAACCATCAAACATCACCCTAAAAAGAGTCCAAACCCCTGCATTATACCATACCAATGTCAACCCTGCTAAGTGCAAAAATGGAATAGGCTGCAGCGACGTGTAGACGGCGTATGAGGCACGATACGGGCAAGAGTAAGGGTTCTTTCCGAACTACTTGTCCCCCTGCCATACTAGCGATTCTGACGCAAATTTTGTAGTATATCACAGTTCACTTCCCTTTCGCTAATGCAAAAAACTGCATAAGTCCGAGCATCGAACAATTGTTTGCTTTTTCACCGGAATATGGTATAATAATTTACAAAGCAAATGTTGCGTTCAAAGAAAGAAGGCTATTATGAAATTAGAACATGTAAACCATTGACGATAGGCTTCGTTCATATCTAAAGCTCTAATTTCGCTAACCGCAACACACTGGTCATTTGGCCTTTAAGCATGTGTGATTCGAAGCTGAAGTTGAGACTATTAAATAAGATCTCTTCGAATTCGGTTATCTTCCGCCGAAGAGCTATTGCCGCAATGGATTCTGGATTATAGAGATGCCCACGCATACGGCATTTGAAATCATCAACCGTCATAGTAAAGGTACACTTGCGATGCGTTGTTATTGCGGCGATGAATGTCTCCACGAAAATATGTGATTGAGACCTATTGAGACCTATGTTAAGCCCTGTGCAAAAACAGACAATCTCGTTTGAGATTTATGCAAAATTAAATACCTCCAAACCTCTGCCGGTGTTCGAGTATAAAGACCATCAGGTTTGAGGCCTATAGCAAAACTGTCTCACCTCTAAAAACTATCCTGCACCGCCCGTTTGAGTTCTATACAAAATTACTCACCTCCAAACTCACTGATTGCCAGACCTCTCGATAATGGCGGTTTGAGACCTATGTAAAAACTATCTATCTCTCAATTCCATCACAAGCGAGTGATTCCGACGAAGAAGACCTACCAATTTAACGCCGAATACCAAACAGACGACTTAGACTTTGCTGTTGGCGTTTCCCTTTTTTCGATCAGAACGACAATATGGTGTTTTTCGGCATGGAATCTAAATGAATGCCCTGAGGATGCTGTAATTGGTCGAGACCTGTTCGACGAAAAGGACTTCATTAAGGCTGTTAGCTGGGAATGGAGTTAGCAAAGCAGGGATATGACGATGTTAAGATACGTCGATCCTACGGGGTTGTATGGTCCTCAAATTTAAGTGTTTGAGACCTATGTAAAATCACTTACTTCCAAAGCTCAAGGTTTTTCGCAAAACTGTAACTTTATGTTTGAGACCTATGTAAAATCACTTACCTCCAAAACCGACGGCATTCCAACATAGGTTCGCGCTTTAATTTGAGACCTATGTCAAAACCTCTTTCAGCGGCTATCCGTACCGCTACGCGCGTTTGAGTTACTTAACCTTGCAAATTCACAACCATTTTTTCCCTTATATATAGGAGGCGATTTCTTTGTTTATCGTCGGCATTATTGCTGGCCTGTATCTTTTCGCAACGGTTGTTTGCGTGACCGCTGTTATTGCGGCCGGACAGGCTGATTACAACAAAGCTACTCGGAGAGATTAAGACCTTTCTCTTCTTACACGGTTCCTTTTTGAGCGCCTATTTACCTCTATTATTACCGTTCAGACCGGTCGTTTGAGCCCATTAAATCCCCTATACCTCTATTTTTTAATATGCCAAATACAAGCGTTTGAGACCCTATGTCAAGCAGAACACTCTAAATCAATCGACATTTCCGGCGATATCTCAAGTAAGTTTGAGACCTATGTAAAACGAGATACCTCTATTTTCTACTTATTACATTGCTACCTTATTTGCGTCACTGAACTTACCTCTTTTCTAGCAGGAACAGTCGTCATCGTCCTAATTGAGTCTTTTGTGAAAATTCCCCTTTATTTTCCCTACAGGGTACCCCTGTTTGAGTTTGGAACCTATGTAAAAAACAGATATCTCCAAACCTTAGCTATAAGAGGATTGCTGAGGGAATTTGCTTTGAGACTTATGTAAAATCACCGATAAGCTATCTATTGCATTATTATTCCACTTTTTGAAACCTATGTAAGACTATATATGCCTCTAAAAACTTGTCACCAAACGAGTCGCAGGAAGTGATTGTTTAAGACCTGTACAAAATTATCTACTTCTAAAACACACAAGCCTTCAAAATGCTGAAGGATAGATATTAACTTGTGCTCATTGTGCGCACAATCTTGCATTTTCCCAATTCTAAATCAAATTCGGAGGATTATTTATGTCTCAAAAGACCTTAATCGACAAACAGACTATTCTTTTGCAAATCAAAGATGTTATGTTTTCATCGGCATTGGCTGGGGCGCAATGTTGGCTGTTGATGCTGCATGTGCCATACTGGCCCCTCGAATCTCCCTGTTTTCTGCCGTATTAACGCTTTTCCACTGGGGAGCATTTATCTTTGCTCCTTTGTATGTCGCCAGCGCAGCATGCAATCTTATTCAACTGCGTTATCCTTGTCCGAGCAGCCGCTCAGAGAATGAAATAAGCGAACGTGCGACATTGAGTATCATGTGATTTTCGAGCAATACGTAACTTG
>VOFK01001977.1_pt1 | contig 19885 bp, 28 predicted proteins | sample 5384121 | NCBI WGS metagenome assembly VOFK01 (sample SAMN12384730, study PRJNA508395) | human gut metagenome | isolation source: healthy gut J | host: Homo sapiens | reverse complement strand
TACGCATTGCTAATTATCACCGTCTTACAGAACAAAAAGCTCCTGCAAATGTTCTTTCACTCTCCGACCGTCAGCTCCCGATGCCACGAAACAGACCGGAGCCAGTGCGGCATCGCAGCCGGTTTTCTCGAACACCGAGAAATGCTCGAGCTTGAGCCAGCCGCCGGACGCAGACCGAATGCCGACCACCTCCAATAACCGGTCAGCAAAGCGACTTGGTGCCGTTCATCGCAGAAACGCCCGGCGCTGCGCTTCAAACCTGCCTTTGCCGCGACCGCGTTCTCCGAAAGGAGTCGGTCAGTGCCTGCCTCGTAAACCTCAAAGCCGACGGCATTGGCGTTTGCACGCGCGTCGATGGCAACGACCACGCACTGGCTGCCGTATTTCCGCAGCGGTGAATCAACAGATCGTAAATTTTGACCGTTTGAGGAATTGATGGAAATTTTATTCGCAATTTAAGCGTAAAAAATTCGCGTGAAATCGTCCATGTGCGGATGCCGCGCCGCCGACCGTGACCGGCACGAATACCACGGTGGCGCACAACGTCGGCAATGGTGTTGCTCGCGGTTAGTCGCTCGTGCGGTGATGTCGAGAAACACGATCTCGTCCGCGCCCTTCCTTCGCGAGAACTCGTCAGTTTCGACGGGTCGCGCCTGCGTCGCAGTTCTGACAAAGTTCAATACCACGCGCGCCCGTCCTTTACGTCCAGTTAGATAGGATGATGCGTTTTGCTAACATTTCTTGCTCACCTGTTCGCATTGAATGGAGAATGGATAATGGAAAATGCTGTCCTTGCGCGGACTCATCCGCGCCAGATGAGCCATCCTTTGTACCCATCCGCGCCGCGCAGCGCGAATAATGGTGCTTCGCACCGTTCTCAATTCTCCATTTTCACTCCTCACTATTATTTCGCTTCGCTTGATGGCCTTTGCCAAATGAAAAGCTGCATACACCGCCTGCTCGCGAAGCACCGTCGGCGCCGGCTTTTTCAGGCCGGCGGGACACGCTGCCGGACGCGATGATCTCGTGAGACCGAGGCGCAGCGCCGCCAGCTGGTCAAAGCTCGGCTGCGAGAAGTGCCGTTCTTGTTACCGGGTGTGGTGAAGATGATGAGTGCCGATATTCATTAAGTTTGCGAACGTTATGTGTTTCGCCGCCAGCGCCAGCCGTCCGTGCGGACGGTTCGTTTGGCGTCGATGCCGACAACGATCTTGTCGCCGTATTTACCGCCTTGCTACGAATTCCGGTCGTGGATAGCCGTTGAGTTGATGATGCGAACGCCCGGTGTGCACGGTTCCACATCCTGCGAGAGCGAATGCCGCCGTCAAGGTCGCGCCGGCTCCACCACGCCGTAGGTGCGAGCCGTCCTTCGCGGCATCGTCCGCCTTGTGTGGTCGTTGTACTGGCATCAAGGGAACGCTGTGCGGTTCTCGAGCCGGGTGTTTCGTTACTATGCAGTGCCGTAGTCGCAGGCGCACGCACTGCGTCTTTTCAAATCAATCGCGGGATATCTCATTTTCCCCGCCTCCGTTGCTTGGTAAAAGCATCGGGTAAGTCCCACTTCGCCTCTTTTTCGGGTGAAAACTGGCAGCCGAACAGTGCCCTCGCGCCACCATGGCGGCACACGCGTGCCAACCGTCACGGCGGTAAAGGTCGTTTTCCGCCGGATGCGCATGGAAGCTGTGCACGAAATACACATAGCTGCTGCTTTTCCAGACCCTCGGTCATGGCATCTGACGCAACCAGCGCATTCCAGCCGATCTGCGGCAGCTTGAGACTCTTCTCAATGCGCTCACTGCGTCCCGGCAGCAGACCTGCCAGCCCCTGCACGCATCTCGTCCATACCCTCGAACAGCATCTGCCGGGAGGCAGATTGGCGAACGGCTTTTCCTTTGTGCTTCAGCAATCGCTCCAGTCAAACCGGAGTCGATCGCAGCCGCCATATCGCATCCGGAAAACGCCGCCGACATCAGGATAACGCCCGCCGCCTCGATCACGCCGTCCGCCGAAGCCGCGCGATTTCATTTTCATAACCCAGGTAATCGAGCGTTGTGTACGCTCATCATCAGATTGCCTGCGCCATAATCTACGATTGCAATATAACTCATCGCTAATCTCAAAATTGAATCGAAATGAAGGAGCGTGGCAATGCGCTTTATGATCGACTTCATTTTCATTCTCCATTACAGCAAACTGTTAGAGAACGCCTGCGTGTCAAACGCCGCCGCCGGTAACTGCAACGGCCCGTGCAAGTGCCTTGAACAGCGCTGCTGTCAGTCCGGCGTACCGCCAGCGCACGCATGAACTCGACCGTCGGCGGTGTGCGTACTGTCCGACATCGGCTGACGGCATGGGTATGAACACACAAGTGTACAGACGGCGGAAATATCTGGCACACAGAAGCCGAGCGCCTCATCCATCGGCATGAACGTGTCCGAAGCGCGATGCCCGCCTTGTGCCGAGGCACACTCCGGCTTTGCTGCAGGTCCTCGACCAGTATGGCCGCCCACCTCGAGGTCGCGCCCTTGCAGGTGACGTGAGACCAAAGCCGGAATGCACCGCAAAGCTGTTCAGCATATGATCGAAAAAGCCGATACCGGGGTGTCGATCTTGCTCACGCTGCCCTCGAAGCGTCAGTCTGAGCTCGAAATGTCGGTCTCCCTTGGTCTTGCGTTTGATCTCAGCGGTTCTCATTTCTTCGGCTCTCGCAAAGCGCACCCGCGATGGAGTTCGCGTGCGCGTCCAGACTTCGCTTCTGCGCAGCGCGATAATATCCTGTGCATATCGCTTCCGAGCGCATCGCGCGTGTACTCGATCACGCTGGTTTTCTTGAGGAAACGTGTCCCGTCGACAGCGAAGAAGAAACGCGCGCCGTGCCTGAGGTCGGCAGAATGACACGGGCCTGCCGCGTAGGTCGCCGAAGCGGCTCAGGCGCGTACTCACCGAGGAAAGATCGCGCCTGCGTTATGCAGGTACGGCAGCAGCTCGCGCGGAGCGGCGGTTACGACCTCCAGATGCTCGGGCGACCACGTGCTGCCATCAGGCGTCCGTGAAATCAAACACGATGGCGCAGCCGTAGTTCACAACCGCTTTCTCCTGATGATGTCCCAGTAGTGGGACATGAGCCTTTGCGCTCCATTTCACACGAGATGACTGCGCCTGCGCCATGGAATCGGCTATTGGGCAGGACGGCGGAAGCCAGCCTGGCCGTGCTTTTGGCCTGGAGGTCGGCCTGATAGGTCCGGATTTGCGGTGTGATCGGCGATGACCAGGACACCGGACGGGCCTGCGATCATGTCTATGTCGACCATTACACCGAACGCCAGTTTTTTTCGCCGCCGCAACAAAAGGCGTTGCCCGGGCCGACGATCTTGTCGACCTGCGAGGTGCGCCGTAGGTCAGCGCGCGGCAATCGCAATGTGCCGCCGATGGCAGACCTTTCACCACACCTGCGATCTTCGCCGCCGCGAGCACCTCATTCTCGACACATGTTTTCCGTCGGCGGCGTCACCATGATGAACTTCGCCCACGCCTGCGACCTTTGGCCGGGATGGCGTTCATCAGCACACTCGACGGGTACGCCGCCATGCCGCCCGGCAATGGATGCCGACGCGCGAAAAGTCCGCGCACGGTTCTGGCCGAGGTCTGCCTTTGGAGCGGTTCCACTCCCAGCTCGAGCATCTGCTCGTGATGGTCGCGGATGTTGGCTGCTGCCGCGATCGAGCGCAGGGTCAGCTTTCGGATCGCACGCATCGCCACGCCGCGTCCGGCGCTCGACGAATGTACGGCGCCTTTGCCGTCGAAACCGCCCGCATACTCTACGACCGCATCCCACAGCCGCGCTCCTGTACGTCCGCCATCACACCGCGGGACACCCATCCAATATCGCCGCGCACCAGCCGCACGGGCTTTCATTTCGCGGATAACGCGTCTGTTCCGATCCGCCGTGCCGTCCCGCGAGGAAACAAGATTTTCCTTTGAAACATCTATTTTCACGACAACCGTTCAATCGCCGCAATATTTCTCCCATTCCCTCATTTTCCATTCTCCGTTTTCAGTTCTGCATGACCTTCTGGATGGCTGTGCCTTCTTCATCTTTGCGCTGGCAAGGTTGACGATCACGCGCGAGCCGAGGATGGGCGCTACGTCCTCAACCTCCAGACCCGTTCTCTGAGCGTCGTACCGGTCTCGACAATGTCGACGATCCGCGTCCGCAAGCTCGAGCAGCGGGCGCCAGGCTCGACCGTGAGCCTTCGTCTTGATGGTCTCGACCCGTCCATGTTCTTCCTGTTGAAAGAAAGGCGGTGACATCGCCGGGTATTTGGTCGCGATAACCGTCTTTTTAGTCGCCGTAAACGTCCTTTCCCTTCGGTGGCGAGGGGCGAAACGGCACCTGCCGAAGCCGAGATCTACCATTTCGTTAGAAAGCTGCCGCCCTTTTCCATGATGGTGTCGCCCCGACGACGCCCATATCGCACACGCCGTGCTCGACGTAGGTGATGACGTCGGCGGCCTTGGACAGGACGATTTCCACGCCGCTGTCCGGCAGAGTGAAGATCAGCTTGCGCGTTCCGGCCTCAAGCTCGGAAATATCATGGCCTGCGTCCTTGAGCAGCGCGAGCGTTTTCTTTCCAGTCGGCCCCGGTCAGCGATGCGGACCGTATCGCGGCGCGTTGCGACCTCGGGACGGCTCTCGCGCCCTGAGCTCTCCGCGACGCTCTCCACGTCGATGCCGAAGCCGCCCGCCGGGGGATCCCTGCCGAACTTCGCGCACAGCGCGTTGTTGGCAACCGCCTGCAGAATGGCAGCGCCTGCGCCGCCGATGTAACCGCGGAACATGATGCCGGTGTAGTAATCCATCTCGTGCGCACCAGACCGAGGTCGATCATGATGCGGTCACCCGTAGCCGGCCTCGTCGAGCGCCTGATACAGGCGGCGCAGATGGAAATCGCGCCCAGAACGCGCACGTTGCCGGTCAGCGTCTCGACCTCGTCCGAGGCACCTCGATGCCGCCGAACAGCTGCGGCATGGCGCTGAAACGCCTTTGCTGCCGGTCTGCTGCCGAACGGCTGGAGCGCGTCGCCGAGTGCCGCAGGCGACTTGTTTTCGATCCGGGCGGCGGATCGCCTCGGAGGAGGCCGCATCGCACCCAACTCCTCGATGAGGGCCTTGTAGATCTCCGCGTGGCCGAGCTCGATGCGGAGATTGTCCGCGCCGGTCTTGCTCAGCGCCGCGAGGCAGCGGAAGGATGTCGCCCAATCAGCCGCGGGGCCGTCCGCGCCGATCAGCTCCCGCGCCGACCTGCAGGAACTCGCCCTTGTGGCCGTGGTCGCCGGGAGCCGAACGGAACACCTTCTGACTGTAATACAGGCGGATGGCAGAAACCCCACGTCATCAGAACGGGTCGCCGCGATACGCGCGATAGGGGGTGGTGTTGTCCGGACGCGCCACGCAGATCCGGCCCGGACTTGTCGATGATCTTGAGCATCTGATCCTGGTCGAGCTCGGGGTTTGCCTGCGCAAAAAACATCATAAATATTCAACTGCCGGGGTGATGATCTCGCTGTACCCGCGCTCACTCAGCGCATCGCGCACCGCGTTCTCGGTCTGCCGCAGTGCGCGGCAGGAGAAAACAGAAGATCCCGGGTGCCCTCGGGGGTAGAAATACGAAAACGGTTCATTGCTCCGCCGCTCCTTTATCACTTTATCATGATGAAATCATACCATACCCAGCAAGGGTCTGTCAACCCTTTTTTCCACAGGCGCGGAGCGCCCTCCACCGTCTGCTGACGGTAAACCTCCCGCCGATAGCGGCTCGCCGCTGGAGGCGGGCCCCTCCCTCCGGGACGAGATGTTCGCCATGACATGGCGTGGTCAGTGGCCGCCTTCGGCGGCCGGGGAGTGGACCGCCGTCTGGCGGCGGAGATGCCGGTGCCCACCGGCCGGGGCAAAAGGGGGAAGGGCACCATATGGTTCCCTTGCCCCCTCTTGACTCCCCGAACCTTCCTTAGCGCCGCGACTCCCTTTGGTCGCGCGGCAAAACGGGAGTTACGGGGGCTCGGTTCCGTGCGTCGAGCAGCTTTTTGGGACGCTGTTGGCCCAAATTTTTTTGCGTGATTTGCAGCGCTGTCAGTGCGCGGCCAGACGGTGCAGGGCGCTTGATTTGTGCTGCGACCGGCTCCGCTTCAATCAAGGGTTATGCCTTGGAGCACCAGACGTCCCTGTGGGCCTCTCGCTTTTAGACGCGCGACCAGAGGGAGTCGCCGGCTTAAGAAAAGGAAGGAGAGTCCAGAGGGGCAGGGGAAACCCCCTTTGGTGTCCCTGTCCCCGGACTTGCCCCCGCCGGGCGGCGGCAATGCCAGCCTGCCCATCGGCAGCTATTTCTCGCCTCCACCGGCGCACCGCTGTGTCGGCGGAAGGCCTGCCGTCTGCTGACGGTAAAAATTTTTTTTTTAGAAAAAGACTCATCTGCGTCGTTTTCGGCATCGAACCGAGCGCGCCGATCTGGTCGAGCAGCTCAACCACTGCCTTCGACGCCTTCGGGCAGCGGATGATCATCTCCTCCGCCGAAAGGAACTTTCCGTTCTTTCGCTCCTCCACAATGCTGAGCGCTGCCTGCTCGCCGATGCCCGGCATGGACGTAAAGGGCGGAATAAGTCCGTTTTCCGTGACCAGAAACCGCGTCGCATCCGAGGTATACACATCCATCGGCTCAAACGTGAAACCGCGGCGGTAAAATTCGTGACAGACCTCGAGCGTCGTCATCATATCCTTCTCAGCGGCGGAAATGGTCTTGTCGCGGTCCTTCTGCTTTTGAGCTCCGCCATCTTATCCAGACACACCTTGTCGCCCTTGACCATGCAGGACGCATCAAAACCCTTCGCGCGGGGACCAAAAGTACGCCGAATAGAACGCGAGCGGCTTATGTACCTTGAACCAGGCAATGCGAAACGCCATCATGACATAAGCGACCGCATGCGCCTTCGGGAACATATACTTGATCTTCTTGCAGGAATCGATGTACCATTCCGGAACGTGCTGCTCGTTCATGGCGGTCTCCATCTCCTCGGTCAGACCCTTTGCCCGCTTTCGGACGGACTCCATCGTCTTGAACGACAGCTTGGGCTTGACGCCCTGTAAAATAAAGATAGTTCATGATATCGTCTCGGCAGCAGATACAGCCGGACAGCGGGATGCCCTTGCGCACGAGCTCGGCCGCGTTGAGCCATACGGCGTACCGTGGGACAGACCGGAGATCGAGACAAGCTCCGCGAACGTGGACGGATGGGTCTCCTTGACCATGCCGCGGACGAACTTGGTGCCGAACTCGGGCACCGCTACGCAGCCGAGGTCGCCCAGGATGGGGTCGGTGTCCGGGTTTTCGCCCTTGTAGCCGCAGCGCCTTGCACGAGTGGAACAGGCTCATCGTCTCCGGGTCGTCAAGCGGGATCTCCTGCGCGTTGATGCCGGTGAGGTTCTCGAGGTGCTTGATCATGGTCGGGTCATCGTGACCGAGCTCATCGAGCTTCAGGAGGTTTGCGTCGATGGAGTGGTACTCGAAATGGGTGGTAATGATATCGGAATCCGGGTCATCCGCCGGATGCTGTACCGGACAGACATCGTAGATCTCGATCTCCTTCGGCACGACAACAACGCCGCCCGGATGCTGACCTCGAGGTACGGCGCACGCCGGTGCAGCCTGCGGCGAGGCGGTTTCTCCTCGGCGCGCGAGCACTCGATGCCGCGCTCGTCCATGTATTTTTGACGTAGCCGTAGGCGGTCTTTTCCGCGACCGTACCGCTCGTTCCCTGCTCGGAACACATGGTCGTGGCCGAAGATCTCGCCCGTGTACCAGTGGATGCGCGACTGATATTCGCCGGAGAAGTTCAGGTCGATGTCGGGCACCTTGTCGCCCTTGAAGCCGAGGAAGGTCTCGAACGGAATGTTAAAGCCCCTGCTTGGTGAGCGGTTTGCCGCATTTCGGACAGATCTTGTCCGGCAGGTCGACGCCGCAGGAGTAATCCTCGTGCCATTCGATGTACTTGTCGTCCGGACAGAGATAGTGCGGCGCGAGCGAATTAACCTCCGTGATGTCCGACATGAACGCCGCGAGCGACGAGCCGACCGAGCCGCGCGAGCCGACCAGATAGCCGTCTGCGAGCGACTTGGTAACGAGCTTCTGCGCGATGATGTACATGACGGCATAGCCGTTGCCGATGATGGAGTTCAGCTCGCGGTCAAGGCGCGCCTGCACCTGCTCGGGCAGCGGGTCGCCGTAGATGCGCTTTGCCTTGTCGTAGCACATATTGCGCAGATCGTCCTCGCAGCCGTCGATGTGCGGCGGATAGTTCTCGCGCGGAACCGGACGGATGACGTCGCACATGTCCGCGATCATGTTGGTGTTCTTTACTACGACCTCATACGCACTCTGGTCCTCGCCGAGATAGGGAGAATTCCTTCAGCATTTCGTCCGTGGTCTTGAGGTAGAGCGGCGCCTGATTGTCGGCGTCCGAAAATCCCCTGACCGGCCATGAGGATGCGGCGGAAGGCCTCGTCCTCGGGCTCGAGGAAGTGAACGTCGCCGGTCGCGCAGCACGGCTTGCCCAGCTCGTCTGCGAGGCGCAGGATGTCGCGGTTCCAGTCGCGCAGCTGCTCCTCGTCCTTCGCGAGCCCCTTGGCAAGCATGAATTTATTGTTGCCGATTGGCTGGATCTCGAGGTAGTCATAGAACTCGGCCAGCCGCTTGATCTCGTCCCACTCTGCGCCCTTGGTAAGCGCGCGGAATACCTCGCCCGCCTCGCACGCCGAGCCGATTATAAGCCCCTCGCGGTGACGGATGAGCTCGCTGCGCGGCATGATGGGGCGCTTTGTTGTAGTATTCGAGAAAGCTCTTGGAAATGAGCTGGTACAGGTTGCGCAGACCGGCCTGATTTTTGACCAGAATGATAAAGTGGAAGCGCGGCAGGTTTTTCAGCTTGTTTTTTTTGCGGTCGGTCGTCGCTGCGAGCACCGGATTGATGTCCGCCGTCGTGACCGCGTGCATCTCGTCCTTGAGCCGCGCGCGAGCAGCTTGACGAAATGCGGCCGAGCACCGCAGCATCCTCGCTTGCGCGGTGATGCTCGAACGCCGACCTGAAGCTCCTTGGCGAGGATGTTCAGCTTGAATTTATGCAGATGCGGCAGCATGAGGGCGGCTCATTTCGAGCGTGTCGATGCTGGTGAACTCCCGCTCGATGCCGAGCCGTTTGCACGCTGTCCGCAGAAAGCCCATATCGAAGCCTGCGTTGTGCGCGACGAGAGGATACTGCCCCTCCCCGCCCACGCGAGGAATTTCGGTACGGCTTCGTCGAGGTCGGGCGCGTCTGCAACGGTCTCATCCGAAATGCCGGTCAGCTCGGTGATCTCGGCCGGGATGGGCATGTGCGGGTTGACGTAGGTCTGGAACGAGTCGCGGATCTCGCCCTCGACCATGCGCACCGCGGCAATTTCGGTGATCTCCTCGTTCGCCGGGTTGAGACCGGTCGTCTCGAGGTCGAACACGATGAACGTGCCGGTGAGCGGCTCGGTGCTCCTGCCGCGCACGACCGACAGGCTGTCCGCGTCGTTGACGTAATACGCTTCGATGCCGTAAATGATCTTCATGTCCCCCGATGATGTCCTTCTGCTTGCCCTCCTGCGCGTGGAGCGCCTCGGGAAAAGGCCTGCGCGACGCCGTGGTCGGTGATGGCCATGGCACGGTGGCCCCACTTTGCCGCGCGGCACAGCAGCGAGGCGGTCGAGCTCATGCCGTCCATCGCGGACATATTGGTATGCAGGTGCAGCTCGACACGCTTCATGCCGTCATAGGGTGTCCTTTCGCTCCGGCTTTTTCGCCTTGACGATGCCGGTCGGCTCGAGCACCATTTCGCGAGCGTAGGTGTCGAACACCATTTTGCCCTGCACTGTGCAGTACAGACCTTTTTTTTGATGAGCGAGGCCGTGTCGCCGGCCTTGTCAGCCGCAAGAACTTGGAGACGCGCACGGAATTCGTGCGGTCGGTGATGTCGAACGCGATCTTCACATAGTCCTTGCCGGTCTTTTTTGCTGTGGATATCACTTGTGCTCGGTGAAGAACACCTCGCCCTGAATGGTGACCATGTCGTAGGCCGAAACGGCCTCGTTGACCGAGACGATGGGGTCCCTGAATGAGCTTTCCGAACACGAGATCGTCCTCGCGGACCTTCTCGGTCTTCGGGCGCTGGTATGCCGGGCCCTCTGAGCGGGTCTGACGGGCAGACTTTTTCGGCTTTGGCTCTGCGCTTCGCTTGCGGCTTTTTCCACAGCAGCCTTGTGGCAAAGTTCCGCGCGTTCCTGCTCATTCTCCTGCATCGGCGCGCCGTCCGTCTGCTCGAGCGGCACTGCATGGACCGGGCAGTTCCGCCCGGTCTCGCGGCGGATACGCGCTTCGAGATGGCGCAGCGCGGTCTCGAAATGCTTTTTCGCAGATGGTGTCCATCGGGATATGCAGCGCACCGTCCGCATACTCCCAGTTCTCCGCGTGCAGCAGGCCGCGCGCCGACGGCATCCGCGCCGCCATATCGTCGTACAGCGAGCGGATATACTCGCCCGGCAGCTCTCCCGGCAGCTCGTAGCGCGGCTCGATGCACACGCGTCGAGGCCGTAGGCGTTCGCAAGCTGCTTTTCGGCCTTCGCGAGCGTGTCGCGCTTTACGACCTCATGCAGACCCAGCTCGATGACCATGACCGAGCGGTTGTCTCCGAATGCGAGAGCGCACCTCGCCTGCGGCAAGATGCTGCTCCTCTCCGACACATTTGCAGTTGTTAAAAACACTCTATCAGCTTGGCAGCCACCGATTATTCTCCTTCGAAATGTGCGATTTCATCCATCAAAAGCTCGTCCACAAGCCGTTCCCTGCGGGCACCTTGCGGAGGATTTCGCCGCGGCGGAAGATCAGTCCCTCGCCGTTGCCGCCTGCGATGCCGAGGTCGGCCTCGCGCGCCTCGCCCGGGCCGTTGACAACGCAGCCCATGACCGCGATCTTCAGCTTTTTGCCGCGGATCTCGGCGCAGCGGCGCTCGACCTCCTTCGCGATGCCGATCAGGTCGATGCGCGTGCGGCCGCAAGTCGGGCAGGAAACGACGTTGATGCCCTCCTCCGCGCGTCCGACGGCGCGCAGGATCGCCTTCGCGGCGTGGACCTCCTTGACCGGGTCGTCGGTCAGCGACACGCGGATGGTGTCGCCCACGCCGAGCGCGAGCAGGCCGCCGATGCCGGCTGCCGACTTGATCGTGCCCATGTACTCCGTGCCGGCCTCGGTCACGCCGAGGTGCAGCGGATAGCTCGTCCGCTCACTCGCGAGCAGATACGCCTGCATGGTGTTCGGCACGGACGAGGACTTGATCGAGATGCAGATGTCATCAAAATCGCAGTCGTTCAGCAGCTTTACGTGATACAGCGCGCTCTCGACCATGGCTTCCGGGGTCGGGCCGCCGAACTTCTCGAGGATGTGCTTTTCGACCGAGCCGGAGTTGACGCCGATGCGGATGGGGAGATGGCGCTCCTTTGCGGCCTTCACGACCGCCTGCACGCGGTCCGCGCCGCCGATGTTGCCGGGGTTCAGGCGGATCTTGTCCACACCCGCCTCGATGGCGGCAAGCGCCAGACGGTAGTCGAAATGGATATCCGCCACGACCGGAATGGGCGAGCCTGCGCAGATCTCGCGCAGCGCCTCCGCCGCCGTTTTGTCCGGCACCGCGCATCTTACGATGTCGCAGCCTGCCTCCGCGAGCGCACGGATCTGTGCGAGCGTCGCTTCGCGTCGCGCGTGTCCGTGTTCGTCATGGACTGGATGGCGATGGGCGCGCCGCCGCCGACCGGAACGCCGCCGATGTTAATCTGTTTTGTCAGTTTCATATCTATCCCTCTTTTGAAGCGAACACGGGGCGCAGGATGGTTTCCCTGCACCCCCTGCTGTTGATTTTTACTGCATCATTCTGCCTGTCAGCAGGCGCAGGATGTCGTGTCCCGTGACGTAGACCATGAGCATGAGCAGCAGCAGCATGAGACCTGCCGCGTGCACAAGGCCTCGTACTTCGGCGGCACGGGCTTGCCCGGATGCCCTCGATGATGAGGAACACCAGGCGGCCGCCGTCGAGCGCCGGGAGCGGCAGCAGGTTCATCACGCCGAGATTGATGGAGATGAACGCCACGAGCTGCAAAAACGCCCGGATGTTCACCCGTGCGGTCACGGCCATGGTCGAGGCCACGCCGACCGGTCCGGCCAGGTCGTTCACGCCGACCCTGCCGCCGAGCAGCTGACCGAGGCTGACCCACACGAGACGCGCGTCATCGAGCGCGGTCAGCGCCGCATACTGCACGCGCGCGAAACCACGGTGTCCGGCGTCGCGCCGGAAGGTGAGGCCGATCAGCTTTCCGCCCTCGCCGTCGTCGATGTGCGCCTCGAACGGCACAGACGGCAGTTCGACCGTCTCGCCGCCGCGGGCACCTTGACGCTGTGCGTCGTCGAGCTGCTCATGCCCATCGCGACGTTCAGATCGCTGCGCACGAGCAGTCGGAAGCCGTCGATGCTGATGATCGTGTCGCCCTCCTGCAAGCCGCCCTCGAGCACCGAGCTGCCTTCGCTGATGCTCGCAACGGTCGTGGTGATAAAGCCGTTATCGGTCGGCGCCTGCACCGCGAACAGCAGGATGAGACAAAGCCGATGAGAAAATGCATCAGCGCGCCTGCTGCGACGATGAGGATGGGCGGCGGAGGCGCGCCCTGCCGAAGGCGTGCTCGCTCTCGCTTTCGCCGTCCTCTCCCTCCATGACGCACGCGCCGCCGACCGGCAGCAGCTTCAGGCAGTACATCGTGCCGTGATATTCGTGCTTGAGAATGGCCCATGCCGATCCAGAATTCATTGACCTGCACGCCGCCGCGCTTGGCGGTGATAAAATGGCCGAATTCATGCACGATGACCAGCACGCCGAAGGCCAGAATGGCCAAAATGATTGAAAGATACCTGCAAAGCTGTCTCCTTTCCGGGTGAGCCGTTCAGCCCAGAACGAGCTCGCGTGCGGCTCTGTCGGCGGCGAGCACGTCGTCGAGCGTGATGTCCTTCCTGTACGGATGCTGTCCAGTGCGTGCGAAACGCGCTCGCGATCTCGGTAAAGCCGATCCTTCCGTCGAGGAACAGACCGACGGCCGCTTCATTTGCACCGTTTAGCACCGCGCCGCGGTCGCCCTTGAGGGCGGCGGCCTGCTTTTGCGAGATTCAGCGCCGGGGAACGCCTCGTAATCCGGCGCGAAGAATGTAAGCTTCGCGACCTCTGCGAGCGACATGCGCGGCACTTTTGCACGGCACGCGCCCGGCCAGGTCAGCGCGTGAGCTGAATGGGCAGGCGCATATCCGGCAGGCCGAGCTGCGCGATGACCGCGCCGTCCGCAAATTCCACGGCCGAGTGCACGATGCTCGCGATGTACGACGATCTCGATGTCCTCGGGCGGCAGGTCATACAGCCACATCGCCTCGATCAGCTCCAGTCCCTTGTTCATCATGGTCGCAGAGTCGACGGTGATCTTCGCGCCCATCGACCAGTTCGGGTGCGCAAGCGCCTGTTCGCGCGTCATGCCGCGCATTTCCTCGAACTTTTTCCCCGAAGAACGGGCCGCCAGAAGCCGTGAGCAGGATCTTCGAGACCGGGTTTCCGTTCGCGGCCTGCACACACTGAAAGATCGCCGAATGCTCGGAGTCGACCGGCAGGGATGCGCACGCCTTTTTCCCGCGCCGCCTCCATGACGATGCCGCCCGCGCACACGAGCGTTTTCCTTGTTCGCGAGTGCGATGTCCTTCCGGCGTCGATGGCGGCGAGCGTCGGCAGCAGGCCGACCATGCCTATTGCAACGGCGGTCACAACGATGTCCGCGCCGCTTTCCGAGGCGCAGGCGATCAAACCGTCCATGCCGGTCAGCACCTCGATGTCCGTGTCCGCGAGCTTCACGCGAAGCTCTTTCGCCGCGTTTTCGTCGAACGCGCACACCATTTTCGGATGCAGGGCGCGCGCCTGCTCCTCCAGTAAGCCTATGCGGCGGTTGGTCGTCAGCGCGACGACTTCAGCCTCGATCGAAGGCAGAATATCGACCGTCTGCGTGCCGATCGAACCCGTAGAACCTAAAATCGCTATTTTTTTTCATAATCTATGCTCCTGAAACTGCGGAATGCAGCGATAGTTGATTGCTCTGTCAGAATACGATGCGGAACAGAAATTCCGCGAACGGCGCGACAAAGATCACGCTGTCGAAGCGGTCGAGCACGCCGCCGTGACCCGGGAAAATATGGCCGTAGTCCTTGATGCCGGTCTGGCGCTTGATGATCGAAAAGGACAGGTCGCCGATCTCGCCCAGCACCGCGCCCACAGCGCCGAGCACGACCGCCGCCCACAGCGGCAGACCGAGCTTCAGCGGGCTGTTCATGATGAGCGCCGCGATCAGAACGAGCACCGCGCCGCCGATCACGCCGCCGACCGCGCCCTCGACCGTCTTTTTCGGACTGACGACCGGCGCGAGCTTATGTCTGCCGAAAAACATGCCGGCGAACAGAGCGCAGGTATCCGCGCCCCACGCCGCGAGCAGCGGCAGCAGAACGATGAACGGGCCGTGATGGTAGTTCATCTGGAAAATGCGCAGCAGGCTGAGCAGCAGGTACGGCACGAGCAGCGCGCCGAAAAAGCCCCACGCCACCTGCGATACCTTCATGCTGTCGTGGAATTTCAGCTCGATGGCGAACGAGCCGACGAGCATGACGAGAACAAGACCCTGCATCACGTCGGTCAGGTCGAGCGGCAGCACGGTAAAATGACCGACCGCGAGACCGAGCGACATGAGCATCGCGAGCAGCAGCTCGAGCCGGTTGTGCACGAGCTTCGTCGAGCCGAGCACCTCACAGGTCGCGATGACGCACAGCGCCGCGACGACCGCCCCCAGAACGATGGGCGGAAATACATACAGCGCGAGCAGCACAAAAATAAAAGCCGAACACGCCGAATAACACTCTTGCTTTCATATTCTATCACCCGTTTTGGTTATCTATGCGGAAAACGGTTTTCCGCGCGTTATACGCCGCCGAAACGGCGGTTTCTGCTGTTGAAATTGTCGATTGCCGCGTCCAGATCGCTCGTTTTGAAGTCCGGCCACAGCACATCGGTGAAATAATATTCGGAGTACGCCGACTGCCACAGAAGGAAGTTCGACGTGCGGATCTCGCCCGAGGGACGGATGATGAGGTCAGGGTCGGGCATATGCGCCGTGTAAAGGTGCGCGCCGATGGTTTTCCTCCGTGATGTCCTCCGGCTGAATTTCGCCGTTTTTCACCTGCTGCGCGATCGCGCGGACGGCGTTCTTGATCTCGTCGCGGCCGCCGTAGTTGATGCAGAGCGACGCGGTCGCGGCATCCGGCCGAGCCGGTCTGCGATCTCGTCCACCTCCGCGATCTGTGCGCGGATATCCTCCGGCAGCACGCTCAGATCACCCAGAACGCGCACTGCAACGCCGCGCTCGAACATGGTCTCCGCCGCCTCCTTCAGATAGGCGCGGAACAGGTTCATCAGCGCGTCGACTTCGTCCTGCGGCCGCTTCCAGTTTTCGGTAGAGAACGCATAGACGGTAAAATACTTCACGCCGATGTCCTTGCAGTAGGTCGCGATCGTGCGGAAGGTCTCCGCGCCGACCTTGGGCCTGCCTTGCGCGGCAGACCGCGCTTTTTTCGCCCACCGGCCGTTTCCGTCCATGATGACCGCGCTATGCTGCGGAACCGGACGGTTTTCCTGCACGTTCTCTTTCTTTTTTTCGTGTAAACAGTCCCAACCTGTTTCCTCCCCCGTTTTTGTCCCTCTTGCGGTGAAAATCCGCCTCACTTCATGCAAAAAGGGCGACGAATACCGCCGCCCCCAATAAACGCTTTGCACGCGCTGCTTGCAGCGCATAAAATCCCCAGTTTGCTTGCAAACTGCAACCTCAGATGCAGTCATTCATTAAGAATGACGAGCATCTCGGTCCCCGTCCGCAGGCGACCGCCGCTCTGCGGCGGCATTCAACAGCGGCGCTCGCGCCGCAGCAAAAACCCGCGACATGCGCGTGGGTTTTTCACCCCGACCCAGCCGCCGTGGGCGGCGTCGTTCGGTACTGAACGCCGGTTTCCCGGAACCGGTAGTTCAGATATAGCTTCCGAAGCTTTATAAGCGCAGCAGCAGTTAAACTTCTGCAAGCTCCTTGACTTCTTAGCGACCATCGCGTCAACTTCCTTGACGTACTTGTCGGTCAGCTTCTGCAGCTTGTCTTCGCCCTCGTGCAGCTCATCCTCGGTGATCTCGCTCTTCTTCTGCGCGGACTTGAACTTGTCCATCGCGTCGCGGCGGATGTTGCGCAGAGCAACCTTCGCTTCCTCGCCGGTCTTGACGCGCCCTTTTTGATGAGCTCCTTGCGGCGCTCCTCGGTCAGCGGCGGGAAGGACAGGCGGATCTCGCTTTGCCGTCGTTCTGCGGATTGATGCCCAGATCGGAGACCTGAATCGCCTTCTCGATCGCCTTGAGCACCGAGCCGTCCCACGGCTGGACTGCCAGCGTGCGCGGATCAGGGGGGTCGAGATCGCCGCGACCTGGTTGAGCGGAGTCGGTGCGCCGTAATACTTACGGTGATCTTGTCGAGCACTGCCGGGTTTGCACGGCCTGCGCACCGCTGCAAGCTCCTTCGCGAGTACATCAAGCGTCTTCTGCATTTTTGCCTCGTGGGCCTTGAGCTGTTCTTTTTTCTTCATTTATTTTGCCTCCTCTACGAGCGTGCCGATCTTCTCGCCGTTTACGGCACGGTGAATATTTTCGTCGGAAAGCGCGCGAATACAAGGATCGGAATATGGTTGTCCATCGACAGCGAGGTCGCAGTCGAATCCATAACGCCGAGGTTCCAGAACGTCCATATAGGACAGCTGGTCGTACTTCTTCGCGTCCGATTGACCGCCGGGTCGGAATCGTAAACGCCGTCAACATTCTTCGCCAGCAGGATGACGTCCGCGCCGATCTCAGCCGCACGCAGCACCGCGGCAGTATCGGTGGAGAAGAACGGATTGCCGGTGCCGCAACCAAAGACCACGACGCGGCCTTTCCAGATGGCGGGTCGCACGAGAGCGGATGTACGGCTCTGCGATCTTGTTCATCTCGATAGCGGTCTGTCACGCGAACGTCCACGCCGCGCTGCTCCAGCGCATCCTGAAGAGGCCAGGGCGTTGATAGTGGTCGCGAAAGCATACCCATATGGTCTGCGCGCGTGCGCTCCATCTTGCCGCCGCCGTCCTTGACGCCGCGCCAGTTGCCGCCGCCGACAACGATGCCGATCTCACAGCCCTCCTCGCTGCATTTCTTGATCACGTCGCAGACCAGGGCCGATCACATCAAAGTTCAGACCGAAATGCTTGTCGCCCGCAAGGCCTCGCCGCTGATCTTGATCAGTACGCGCTTGCTATTTCTGTGAACTTCCATGCTCCACACTCATTCTATTCCTGTTTACTATTCTACCCTATTTTCGGAGAATTTGCAACGATTATATGGCGGCAATTTCAGAGAATGAAAGATTTAACAGAGTGGAAGTGAAAGAGTTGAGAGTGAAGTTACGCAAAGGTAGGAATAGGAGTAGGGAGGTAGGAGTTAAGTGCCGGTATGAAATTTTCCTCGTCCAGGTTTCATCTTACCATCTCTTTCCACTCCTCACTCTCCACTCTTTTTGCATAGGGAAATAATAAAGAAGCACTTGAGGCGGTTTTTATTAAAATTCGCTGGCATGTTATAATGCACGCAGGAACAGTTACATGTTGTGGTTGAATTTTTTTGCTTGGTTGGGCAGGGAGGAGGGTATTCCCATGCAGAAAAGTTTGTTTCAGCTTTTTTGTGTGTGCGTGTTGTACTGCGGTTCGGAAAAAAACCGAGGGGGCAAACGCCCTCGGTTTCGTGTGTTCGCGCGATATGCGAAGGATTACTTCTTCAAACCTCGCCGCCGAGACCGGTGTGCTTGGTGATGTACTCACGGCCCATCTTAGCGTACTCGAACGGATTAGCCTTAGCCGGGTCCTGCTCAGCCTCCACCATGATCCAGCCGGAGTAACCAGCCTTGTCAAGCAGGTCGAATACCTTGTCGAACTCTACGCAGCCGTCCGGATCGCCCGGTACGGTGAAAGCGCCAGCGCGGACAGCGTCCAGGAAGGACCAGTGCTCAGCGCGAGCCTTCTCAACCAGCGGCATACGCATGTTCTTCAGATGAACGTGACCAACACGGTCAGCGAACTTCTCGAGCATCTTGACCGGATCCTCGCCTGCGAAGGTGAAGTGGCCGGTATCGAAGCTGACAGGAATACGTACTTCGGATCGGTGTTCTCCATCAGACGGTGGTCTCTTCAACGGTCTGGCATACGGTGCCCATGTGATGATGGAAGCAGGTGCGGATGCCGTACTTCTCCATGGACAGCTTGCCCAGCTTGTTCAGGCCGGTGGTGAAGCGATCCCAATCCTCGTCGGTCAGAACGCGCTTCTTGTCGTCGAGAACCGGGGTGTCGAGCTGGCCCTGGATGGAGCCGGACTGCTCAGAAACGTTGATAGCGGTAGCGCCAACGTAGGACAGGTACTCGAGCTCCTTTGACGAACTCAGCCTCAACCTCTTCGTACGGCTTGTCAACCAGGAAAGAGGAGAACCACTTGGAAGCGATGGTCATGTTGCGAGCGTCCAGCATGTGCTTGAGGACGGTCTTGTCTTCCGGTACTTGTGGCCGACTTCGCAGCCGTCGAAACCAGCGAGCTTCATCTCAGAGATGCACTGCTGGAAGGTGTTCTCGTCGCCGAGATCCCACATATCATCATTGGACCAGCCGATCGGGCAGTTACCCAGTCTTACTTTCTTCGGATCTAACATAGTTATTCCCTCCATAATCTTCTCTGCGTCTGCACATAAACAAACACATTTTGATATTCTTATTGTACCCTTATGCACGTTAAATGTCAAACGCATTTTTTCGCGGGCAGGACTTGTGCAGGCTGCCGCATTCCGAGCAATTTTGCAACCGTGCGTGCGCGTGCACACTGTTTTCAGCGAAAACCGCGCGAGTTTTCTCCCCGCGCGGTCAAATTGGCTTTCTGAACTTTTTTACGCAGAAACCGTCTCCGGCATCAGATGCGCGCCACGCCGCTGTCTCGCGCCGCCTGCGCGACCGCGTCCGCGACCGTGCGGATGACCTTCTTGTCGAACGCCATCGGCATGATATACTCTGCGGTCAGCTCTTCATCAGAGACACAGGACGCGATGGCCTTTGCCGCCGCGAGCTTCATCTCCTCATTGATGTCGCTTGCGCCGGACGTCGAGCGCCGCCGCGGAAAATGCCCGGGAACGCGAGCACGTTGTTGATCTGGTTCGGATAATCCGAACGGCCGGTGCCGACAACAGCCGCGCCACCCTTCTTTGCGTCCTCCGGCCAGATCTCGGGACCGGATTTGCCATCGCGAACACCATCGGGTCCTTCGCCATGGTGGAGACCATCTCGGCAGTCAGCACCTGCGGCGCAGACATGCCGAAGAATACGTCGGCGCCCTTAACCGCGTCGGCCAGCGTGCCGGTCATGTGGCCGCGGTTGGTGACCTTCGCCATCTCCTCCTGCGCCGGGTTGAGGCGCTCGTCGCCTCGCAGACGATGCCGAAGCGCTTCGACCATCGTGATGTCCTTTACGCCGAGGAACATCAGGAATTTGGTGACTGCGACGCCGCCGCGCCGCAGCCGTTGACGACCATCTTGATCTCGTCCACCTTGCGGCCGGTCAGGCGGCAGGCGTTGAGCAGCGCCGCGCCGCAGCAGACCG
>VOFK01004327.1_pt1 | contig 19889 bp, 16 predicted proteins | sample 5384121 | NCBI WGS metagenome assembly VOFK01 (sample SAMN12384730, study PRJNA508395) | human gut metagenome | isolation source: healthy gut J | host: Homo sapiens | reverse complement strand
TGATGTGCTTCGTTCAGTTGCTTCCGCACCTCGAAGCGCGGCATCATCAAGCCCTACGAATCGCGTTGCAAAGAGGAGTAAAATTTCCGTATAAATATTGGTATATTAGAAATTTTCACTATATTTGCAATGTCGAAAGACAAAGCGTGAAGTAAGGGACGGGCAGTCCCCCTTATTTTATACTTACACCGGACCGAAATTCAACGACTATGATAGAGACGAAAAAAATAATCGAAGCGGCGGAACGCCACCTGGAAAGGCACGGACCTGTTCGTGGTGGAGTGCACCTCGACGCCGGCAACGACATCGAGCTGACGATCGACAGCGACACATCGGTGGCCATCGACGCCTGCGCGGAGTTGAGCCGCGCCGTCGAGGCGCAGTTCGACCGCGACGAGGAGGATTTTTCGCTGACGGTCATGTCGGCCGGCATCGGCTCGGAGCTGAACAGCCTGCGCCAGTACCGCAAACTCGTCGGCAAATCGGCCGAGGTGCTGCTCACGAACGGCGTCAAGATCCTGGCCAAGCTGGACGAGGCCGACGGAGGCATCACCCTCTCCTACGAGGAGAAGCAGGCCGTCGAAGGCAAAAAGCAAGAAACAGTTGGGTGAAAGTCACGCGCAGCTACCCCCTTCGATCAGATCAAGTCGGACAAGGAGTGGCTGGATTTCAAAAGTAACAATTAAAAAAATCAAGATAAACGACACAATGGACAATCTCAATCTTATCAGCAACTTTGCCGAGTTCAAAGAGCTGAAGAACATCGACAAGAGCACGATGATCGGTGTGCTGGAGGACGTTTTCCGCCACGCACTGCAGAAACAGTACGAGACGGACGAGAATTTCGACGTCATCATCAACCCCGAGAAGGCGACCTCGAAATCTGGCGCAACCGCACCGGGTCGTCGAGGACGGCGCCGTCGAAGAACCCCAATACGCAGATCGCCGTGTCGGAGGTCAAGGCCATCGACCCGACCTACGAGATCGGAGACGAATACGCCGACGAGAGATCAAACTCGCCTCGTTCGGCCGCCGCACCGTGTTGTCGCTGCGCCAGAACCTGGCATCGCGCATCCTCGACCTGGAGAAGGCCAGCCTCTACGAGAAGTATTCGGAGAAGGTCGGCGAGATTGTCACCGGCGAAGTTTACCAGGTGTGGAAAAAGGAGGTGCTGATCCTCGACGACGAGGAGAACGAGCTGATCCTGCCCAAGGCGGAGCAGATTCCCAACGACTTCTACCGCAAGGGCGACACGATCAAGGCCATCGTCAAGTCGGTCGAGATGAACAATAACCAGCCGCGTATCATCCTCTCGCGTACGGCCAACCAGTTCCTCGAACGGCTGTTCGAGCAGGAGGTTCCCGAGATTTTCGACGGGCTGATCACCATTAAGAAGATCGTCCGCATCCCGGGCGAGCGCGCCAAAGTCGCCGTGGAGTCCTACGACGAACGCATCGACCCGGTAGGCGCATGCGTAGGCATGAAGGGTTCGCGCATCTACTCGATCGTCAAGGAGCTGCGCAACGAAAACATCGACGTGGTGAACTACACGGCCAACCCGTCGCTGATGATCCAGCGTGCGCTGAATCCCGCCAAGATTTCGAGCATCACCATCGACGAGGAGAAAATGACCGCTTCGGTCTACCTCAAGCCCGACCAGGTGTCGCTGGCCATCGGCAAGGGCGGCCTGAACATCCGCCTCTCGAAGATGCTCACCGGCTATGACATCGACGTATACCGCGAGGTCGAGGAGGAGGACGTGGCCCTCACGGAGTTCGCCGACGAGATCGACGGATGGGTCATCGACGCTCTGAAGAGCCGCCTGCGACACGGCCAAGAGCGTGCTGGAACTCCCCGTCGAGGAGATCGCCGCGCGTGCCGACCTCGAACTGGAGCAGGCGCAGAAGGTCGTGGAGATCCTGAAGGCCGAATTCGAATAGTCAACAAAGCAAGAAAGGAAAAGAGACAAGATATGGGTAACGAAAGAAAATTAAGGCTCATTCAGGTTGCAAAGGAGTTCAAGGTGGGGCTGAACACCGTCACGACTTCCTGCAGAAGAAGGGCATCAAGAGCGACGGATCGCCCAACACGCTGGTCGATGCCGAGACTTACGCCGTTCTGGAGAAGGAGTTCGGGGCGAACCGCGGCGCCGCAGGCAATGCACGTGATTCGATCCGCGAACGCATCTCCCTGAAGCAGACGACCGTAACCCTCGAAGAAGCTAAGAAGCAGGAGCGCGAGGAAGAGAAGGAGGTTGTCATCAAAAGCAACGTCATCAGCGTCAAGGACGAGATCCAGCAGCCGAAGTTCCTCGGCAAGATCGACTGTCGCCCAAACCCAAGCCCAACGGCGGCTGCCGGCTCCCCAGCCCAAGCCCGCCTGCCGCAGGCCGAGGCCCCGCAGCCAGCAACCGGCCCAGGCGCCGCGAAAGCGGAGAGGCCCAAACACTGGCCATGAAACCTGCAACCCGCACCCGCTCCGGCTCCCCAGCCGAAGCCGGCCGAAACGCCGAAACCCGCAGCGGCCGCAACGCCGGCCCCCGCGGCCGCCCCCCTGCTCAGGAGGCCCCGGCTGCGCCCGCCCGAACTTGCGAAAGCCCACCGCACCGGCACCCGGCCCGCCGCAGCGCAGGCTTCCCGGCAACGCCCACGCAAGCGGCAGAAAACCCCCCTCCGCGCCCGGCCGAACCCGAGGCTCCCAAAGACAACATCTTCCGTCCCGAGACCGTGACCCTTACCGGTCCGCAGGTACTCGGCACGATGGACGTGTCGGGCTTCGTCGCAGGCGGCAAGCACAAGCGCAAGCGCCTGCAAAAGGAGAAGTCGACGTCAGCAAAGCCCCGAAGGGCAATGCGCAGGGCGGCGGCAACAAGCAGGGTGGACAAGGGGCCAGGGCGGCCAGAACCGTCCCGGACAGGGCGGGCAAAACCGTCCCGGCGCCCAGAACCAGCCCAAACCGGGCGAAGGCCGTCGCAACAAAAACAAAGGTAAGGCCGCACCCAAGCCGATCGTACGCCCCGAAGTGAGCGACGAGGAGGTTTCGAAGCAGGTAAAGGACACCCTGGCACGCCTGACGGCCAAGGGTGCCAAAAGCAAGAGTGCCAAATACCGCAAGGATAAACGCGACGCCGTTGCCGAGCGTATGAACGAAGAGTTCGAACGCGAGGAACAGGAACGCTCGACCCTCAAAGTCACGGAGTTCGTGACCGTGAGCGAGTTGGCGACGATGATGAACGTGTCGCCCACGCAGGTCATCACGGCCTGCATGAACCTGGGACTGATGGTCTCCATCAACCAGCGCCTCGACGCCGAAGCGCTCGTCGTGGTCGCCGAGGAGTTCGGCTACAAGACCGAATTTGTCTCGGTCGAGATCCAGGAGGCCATCAACGACGAGGGCGAAGACAAGGAGGAAGACCTCGTGCCCCGTCCGCCGATCGTCACGGTCATGGGACACGTCGACCACGGTAAGACCTCGCTGCTGGACAACATCCGCAAAACCAACGTCATCGAAGGCGAGGCCGGGGGTATCACGCAGCACATCGGTGCGTACAGTGTCGAGCTCAACGGCCAGAAGATCACGTTCCTCGATACCCCGGGCCACGAAGCCTTCACGGCCATGCGCGCCCGCGGAGCCGCCGTGACGGACGTGGCGATCATCATCGTGGCGGCCGACGACAGCGTCATGCCGCAGACGGTCGAGGCCATCAACCATGCGCAGGCCGCAGGCGTGCCGATGGTCTTCGCCATCAACAAGATCGACAAGCCCAACGCCAACCCCGACCACATCAAGGAGCAGCTCTCGCAGATGAACTATCTGGTGGAGTCGTGGGGCGGTAAATACCAGGATCAGGAGGTTTCGGCCAAGAAGGGCCTTAACCTCGACAAACTGCTCGAAAAGGTGCTGCTCGAAGCCGAGATGCTCGACCTGAAGGCCAACCCCAACAAGAAGGCGCAGGGCACGGTCATCGAGTCGACGCTCGACAAGGGCCGCGGGTACGTGTCGACGATCCTGGTGCAGAGCGGCACGCTCCGCGTGGGCGACGTGATCCTGTCGGGCACCTACACGGGCCGCGTGAAGGCCATGTTCAACGAGAACGGCAAGAAGGTCGATTCCGCCGGCCCCTCGACGCCGGTACAGGTGCTGGGACTGAACGGCGCGCCGCAGGCCGGCGATACGTTCAACGTGATGGAGGACGACCGCTCGGCACGCGAAATCGCCAACAAACGCGAGCAGCTGCAGCGCATGCAGGGCATCATGACCCAGAAGCACGTGACGCTCGACGAGATCGGCCGCCGTATCGCCATCGGATCGTTCAAGGAGCTCAACATCATCGTCAAGGGCGACGTGGACGGCTCGATCGAAGCCATGTCGGGCTCGCTCATCAAGCTCTCGAAGGAGACGGTACAGGTCAACGTCATCCACGCCGCCGTGGGACAGATCTCGGAGTCCGACGTGCTGCTGGCCGCCGCTTCGAACGCCATCATCGTCGGCTTTCAGGTACGCCCGTCGGCTGCGGCGCGCAAGCTGGCCGAGAAGGAGGAGATCGAAATCCGCCTCTACTCGATCATCTACGATGCGATCAACGACATCAAGGATGCCATCGAGGGGCATGCTCGAAACCGGTGATGAAGGAGGAGATCGTCGCTTCGGTCGAAGTGCTCGAAATCTTCAAGATATCGAAGGTCGGCACCGTGGCCGGCTGTATCGTCCGCGAAGGCAAGCTCCAGCGCAACACCCCGATCCGCGTCATCCGCGACGGCATCGTGATCTACACCGGCAAAAACTCGGCTCGCTCAAACGCTTCAAGGACGACGTGAAGGGAGGTCGTGGTCGGACAGGACTGCGGTCTGAACATCGAATCGTTCAACGACATCCGTGTCGGCGACATCGTCGAAGGCTACGAACAGGTGGAAGTGAAACGCAAGTAACCCATAAAACTAACAACTACTTACAATTTTTTTGGCAGTAATGACTAACCCAATCCATTTTACGACTGCGGAAGAGGCCGTCAAGGTCATCAAATCGGGTGACCACCTGCACCTGAGCTCGGTGGCATCGGCACCCCAGTGTCTGATCAACGCCATGTGCAAACGCGGCGAGGCCGGAGAACTGAAAGACGTACACGTCCATCACCTCCACACCGAGGGTCCGGCGCCCTATGCCGATCCCAAATTCGAGGGCGTGTTCCAACTCGACTCGCTTCTTCGTGGGCGCCAACGTCCGCAAAAGGTAACCCAGAGCGGCTATGCCGATTACATTCCGATTTTTTCTTGAGCGAGACACAGCGTCTGTACCGCTGCGGAGCCGTTCCGTGCAACGTGGCGATGATCCAGGTCTGCCCGCCCGACAAACACGGCTTCGTATCGCTCGGAACCTCCGTCGACGCCACGCTGGCGGCCGTGGAGTGCGCCGATTATGTGATCGCCGTGGTGAACAAGCCGTTCCCGCGCGTTCGGCCAGGCCATGATCCCGATGTCGAAGATCGACTTCTTCGTGCAGGACGACACCCCGCTGATCGAGCGAAATTCTCCGAGCCGAACGAGGTCGAGACGGCCATCGGCAAGCACTGCGCCGCGCTGATCGAGGACGGCGCAACGCTCCAGATGGGCATCGGGGCCATTCCGAATGCGGTTCTCAGCCAGCTGGGCGGCCATAAGAACCTCGGCATCCACACCCGAAATGTTCGCCGACGGCGTGCTGCCGCTGGTGGAGAAGGGCGTGATCAACGGCGAGGCCAAAAAAACCGACCCCGGGCAAGATGGTCTCGACCTTCCTGATGGGTTCGAAAGCCGTTTACGACTTCATCGACGACAACCCGGGCGTGCTGATGATGGATGTCGGATACACGAACGACCCCTACATCATCGCCAAGAACGACCGCGTGACGGCCATCAACTCGGCCCTGCAGGTGGACCTCACCGGCCAGGTGTGCGCCGACTCGCTGGGCACGAAGTTCTACTCGGGCGTGGGCGGCCAGATCGACTTCGTCTACGGAGCCTCGCTGTCGAAGGGCGGAAAGGCCATCATCGCCATGCCGTCGATGACCAACAAGGGGCATCTCGAAGATCGCCCCGGTGCTCACGGCCGGAGCCGGTGTCGTTACCACGCGTAACCACATCCACTGGTTCGTTACCGAGAACGGCGCCGTGGACCTCTACGGCAAGACCCTGCAGGAGCGTGCCCGCCTGCTGATCTCGGTGGCCCACCCGTCGGCCCAGGAGGAGTTGGACCGTGCCGCTTTCGAGCGCTGCGGATCGCACCACCACTACATCAAAGAAGTACATGGACAAGTAATCACCCCGTTTTTTTTGGGGGGCTTCCCGTACCGATACGGGGTTCCGGCCGTTGGACCGGGCCCCGTTTTTTATTGCCCGCAGGCGGAATTCGACAGGTTTCCATTTGCTTTGGCGGGGAAGATTTTCTAAATTTGTAACATACGGCGGCACAGAACACTCCGCCGCACCGGCAAACATCGTAACCAACCGCAAACCTGAACAGCTATGAAACGTCCGACATTCGGGAACCTCCTCGGTTCGCTGTGCGGCACGGCCCTAGCCGCTGCACTCATCACCTCCTGCGCCCCCCGGCAGAACACGCTCACCGAAGAGGAGATCGCCGACGGCTGGGAGCTGCTCTTCGACGGGAAGAGCCTCGACCAGTGGAAAGATTTCAACGGGGATTCGCTCACACAGCCGTGGCACGTCGTGGACGGCTGCATCCAGGCCAACGGCGACGGCAGCGACCTCTCGGGCTACATCGTCACCCGAAAGCAATACGAAAACTTCATCCTCGACTGGGAGTGGAAACTCTCGCGCGGCGGCAACAGCGGCATGCTCTACCACGTGGTCGAGGACCCCTGCTTCGAGGTGCCCTACGTCACCGGCCCCGAATACCAGCAGCTCTCATCGACGAGGAGGGCTGGGAGGAGCAGAACGCCCCGACGAAACTCGAGGAGTGGCAGCGCCTGGGCGTCGATTACGCCATGCACCTCCCGGACCGCGCGGCCATGCGGCTCAACCCCCAGGGCGAGTGGAACTCGTCGCGCATCGTCTTCGACAACGGCCATGTCGAGCATTGGCTCAACGGCGTGAAGATCCTCGAATTCGAAGCCTGGACCGACGACTGGTTCGCCCGCAAGGCGAGCGGCAAATGGGAGACCGCTCCCGAATACGGACTGGCCCGCCGCGGCGTGATCTGCCTGCAGGACCACGGCTACCCGGCCTCGTTCCGCAACCTGAAGATCAAGGAGCTGCCCCGCAAGGCCGGCAGCGAGGTTTCGCTCTTCAACGGCCGTGACCTCTCGGGCTGGGAGGCCTACGGCACCGAGAAGTGGTATGTCGATCCGCAGGGGCTCCTCGTCTGCGAAAGCGGTCCCGACAAGCAGTACGGATACCTTGCCACACGCGCATACTACGATGATTTCGACCTCACGGTGGAGTTCCGCCAGCTGGCCAACGGCAACTCGGGCATCTTCTTCCGCTCGTTCATCGAGCCGCCCGTGAAGGTGCACGGATGGCAGTGCGAGGTAGCCCCCAGGGGCAACGATACGGCCGGTATCTACGAATCCTACGGCCGCGGCTGGCTCGTACAGATCCCCGACGAGAAGGAGTCGCTGCTCAAAGAGCGCGACTGGAACACGCTGCGACTGCGCGTCGAGGGCGACCACGTGCAGACGTGGCTCAACGGCGAGGCGATGGCCGACCTGCACGATGCGAAGATCGGCGCCGCCCAGGGCCGCATCGCCCTGCAGATCCACGACGGGGGCGGCATCAGGTACAGTGGCGCAACTTCCGCCTCAAGACACTCTGATCACCCCAATCCAACCGCAAAACAGATCGAAAGCCATGGGAATCAACCGCAGAAACTTTCTGAAAACGGCGGGTGCCGCCACGCTCTTCACCATCGTCCCGCGGTGGGTGCTGGGCGGCCCCGGACGCATCGCCCCGAGCGACCAGCTCACCAAGGGCATCATCGGCGTCGGCGGCATCGGCCGCAGCAGCTACCACTTCACCAGTACGCCCGAATGCCGGCTGGTAGCCATCTGCGATGTGGACAGCGACCACCTCCGGAGCGCCGCGGGCTGGGCCGGCGCAAGTTCGGCCAGACGCTGAAAACCTACCACTTCTACCGCGACCTGATCACCGACCCGAATGTCGATATCGTACACATCGCCACCCCGCCCCACTGGCACGGCATCATGGCCGTCGAGGCCGCCAAGGCCGGCAAGGACATCTGGTGCGAAAAACCCATGACGCGCACCATCGGCGAGGGCAAGCGCGTCGTCGAGGCAGTCAGGCGCTACGGGCGCATCTTCCGCCTCAATACGTGGTTCCGCTTTGCGGACACCTTCTACGGACTCGGCACGACGGTCGAACCACTCAAGAAACTCGTGCAGAGCGGCATGCTCGGATGGCCGCTGAAGGTGACCATCTCGGGGGCCACGGGCTTCACGTGGAAATTCTACTGGGTGGGCCGCGAACACCTCGAACCGCAACCCGTACCTGCGGCCCTCGACTACGACCTGTGGCTCGGCCCGGCCCCCGCGAAACCCTACAACGCCCACCGTACGCACCAGACCTTCCGCGGATACTGGGACTACGACGGCGGCGGGCTCACCGACATGGGCCAGCACTACATGGACCCGGTGCAGTACCTGCTGGGCAAGGACGACACGTCGCCCGTGAAGATCGAGGTCGATGCCCCGCAACAGCACCCCGACGCGGTGGGCATCTGGCGCAGGATCGTCTACACCTACGAAGACGGCTGCCAGATCGTGCTCGAGGGCGAAGGGTTCGAGAGCTCGGGCAAGGTCCCCTACATCGAGGGGCCGCTGGGCAAGGTCTACAAGGGATTCGAGTGTACGATCCCCGACGTGATGAACAAGCTGGCCGAGATGCCCGACCCCGAGCCGCAGCGCACCGACTTCCTCGCCTGCGTCCGAAAGCGCGAGCACTTTGCGCTGGACGAGGTGAAGGGACACCGCAGCTCGACGCTGGTCAATCTGGGTGCCTGCGCCCTGAGGCTCAACCGCACGCTGCACTTCGATCCCGACGCGCAGCTCTTCATCGGCGACGATGCAGCCAACCGACTGATCGACCAGCCGATGCGGTCGCCGTGGAAAATCTGACAACCCTCAAAGCGCATGAAACGATGAAAAAAAGAGCCATACTACTTTTCTGGTTCCTGTGTCTGCTGCCGTTTGCCGCGGGGGCGCAGGATGGCCGGCAGCGTACCGTCGAGACGGTCGTGGCCGACGTGCTGGCGCAGCTGCCAGCCGGGCAGACAGCCGACTACCGAACCCTGATGGACGAACTGGCCGCAACGGGCGCGGAGGGCATCCGGATTCTCGCCGGGATGCTCGTCCCCGCCGGACAGGGCAGCGACGCCGCCGTGGAGTACGCCCTGAGCGGCGTGGTCCATCACGTGACGGAACAAGGACGCGGAGAGGCCCGCGATGCCGTGCGGCAAGGACTCGCACAGAGCATCGACACCTGCCCGGACCCTGCGGACCGCGCCTTCCTCATCTCGCTGCTTGCGTGTTGCTCCACGGCAGAGGATGCAGCCGTTTTTGCGAAATACGCCGACGACGGGCAGCTCGCCGATGCCGCCGTCCGCGGCCTGATTGCGACGCCCGGATCGGAACCGGCAATCGTTGAACTGATGCAGCAGTCCGACGGCCCGTCGGCACTGCTGGCCCACGCCGCAGCGAAACGGCCGGGCGAAGGGGCCGAGGAGATCCTCCTTTTTGCGTGGCTGGCCGACTACCCCACCGACGATACGACCCGGGAGGCCATCTCTGCCGCCATGGCCGCATGCGGCGGCCGGGCATCGCCCGGGTGCTCGGTGATGCGGCAGCGGCAGCCGACTTCGACTTCGCACTGGACGATGCGACGGGTGCCTTCCTCGACCTGCTGAACAACCTCGCCGGACGCGGCGACACGAAGGTCGTGCAGCGGGCCGCACGTGTGCTGGCCAAAGGGTCGGTACGCACGAACATCCGCACGGCCGCGCTCGAACTCCTGCTCCGCACCGCCCCCGAACAGCGCACCGAACTGCTGCTCGCGGCGCTCGGGGACAACGACCGGGCCTACCGCTGTGCGGCACTCACCCTTGCAGCGGACTACGCCGACGAGGCGCTGTGCGCAGCCATCGTCGGCGAATGGCCGAAACTGACGGCCGAGGCCCGAACGGATGTGGTGAACTGGCTGGGCGACCGCCACGCCGTTTCGCAGACCGCGACGGTACTGGCCGCCATCGACGCTTCGGATCCCGGGCTCGCCGCAGCCGCCGTGCGTGCGGCCGGCCGTCTCCGGAGGCCAGGAAGCACTCGAGGCGCTGATCGGCCGGCTGAACAGCCCGCTGGCCGAAGAGGCCGTAACCGCACTGGCCTCGTTTCAACGGCCGTGGACGACGGGCTGGTCGCGGCGCTCGATGCCGATCCCGTAACGCAGGCCAACGCCCTGCGACTCGTCGCCCGACGGCGGATCACCTGGCAGCCGACCGGGTCTTCGCCCTGCTCGACGCCGGGCAGAGCCCGTACGACAGGCCGCGCTGGCGGCCCTCGCCGGGGTGACGACGGCGGCGGATTTCCCGAGGCTCTGCGACCGGCTCGACAACGCCACGGAGAGCGAAACACCGCAAATACAGGCCGGACTGCTGAACGCCCTGGCACAAATGGCCCCGAGGAACAATACGCCCGAACGGCAGAGCGGATGGCCGCATCGGCTGAAAAGGCGCGCTACTACCCGTTGCTGGCACATACGGGCACACAGGAGGCAATCGACGCCCTGCTCGGCGGCGACGACCGCAAGGCGGCTTTCGCGGCACTGCTGACGGTAGAGAGCCCTGTCGTGCCGGAGGTGCTGTTCGCACTGGCCACCGAACACCCCGAATGGAAAGACGAGGCGATCACACGCTACACGGAACTCGTGACCGCGAACCGCACGCCCGAGGAGCAGGTGGCCTGCTGCACGAAAGCACTCCGAACGGATCCCGCCCCGGAGGTGAAGAATCGGCTGCTTGCAGCACTGGCCGGCACCGCCTCGCTGCCGGGCCGTCGAGGGTAGCAGCCCGATACCTCGACGATCCCGCGACGGCCGCCGCTGCGGCCGATGCCGTACGGAGAATCGCGGCAAAGAAACCCCGGCACGGGCGGAGAAAACGGTGGTCGCGGCTCGAACGGGCCTGTACGGTCTACGCCGGGCTGGTTTTTCGAAGACGCCGACGCCGGATATGCAGTGCGGACGAGATCAACGGATTGCTGGCCTCGCTACGCCGCCGTGCCGCGCTTCGAACTGACGGAAGAGGAGAGAGAGGCCGAGTCGCGCCTTCGACGGCCTCGAAAAAGTGGACCGGCAACAGACCAATTCACGTTCCGGCAGGGGACGATCACGTCACGGCACTGTTAATACGGCGGCTTTGGCAAATCTCTACACCGTCAGGGAATTTGGCGACTTCATCCTGCGCTTCGAGTTCCTCGTTCTGCGTGTTCCGTCGGAGTGTGAACCGGAATCGGAATCCACCCCGATGGGCGTCGATGCCGGAATCGATTAACCGGTGACCGTCTGCAAATCTACCAACAGCACGGCTCGTCTATGGGGTCATCCGGCGCAAGCACGTCGTCTTCGGCGAACCGGGAACATGGAATACCGAGGAGAATCCGTGCCGTAAGCGACCATCACCCGTAACCGGTCAATAGCGAGAGTGATCCTCGACGGCAACATCCGCGAAGCCTGCCAGGGTCATAACATTGGCCCCAAAACGGCTCAGGCGGAACCCCTACCGTAATAGGCGGAACCGCGGGACTCTTCAGCAAACGCGCAGCCACATCGGGCTGCTCGGCCACGGCAATGTCCAGTTTTTTTCGTTTAGCCGCATCAAAGAACTTTGAACCGGCGGAGGGGGGGGGGACCGATCCAGGAGGCTCCCCCCCTCCGCACCGAACCGGGATGCCCCATCAGCGCCCACATCCCGCAAATTGAACCACGGAAAAGATATGAACAGATCCAACCAGGCAATGGTCCCGTCAGGATCGTCGCCATCGGGCGGGCAACCGCACACGAACAAGCCTCAGCCGCCGTCCAAACCCGAACGGCTGCAACTTGCAAGACGTCGTGAGCTCAACCCGCTGCGCCGGGGGGCTGTCGCCGCAAAATTCGGTTTCGCACCGTCCGCAATGCTTCGACGACTACCGACTCTTCTTCAGGCAGCCCCGGTCGAAGCCGACATTTCGAGCCCTGCATGCTCGCCACGCAGGCTGATACTGCTCGATTTCGAGGCTCGACCCGAATGCCTGCAGATTGCCGAAAGCGGCCCGCAAGCCGGGGCGTGATCGTCGGGATCTGCGAGTCTTTCGTCCGGATCAAGGAGATCTGTGATTCGGGCGAACTGCATTTCTTCATCTCGATAAACCATATATACGGCCGCGGTGGGTTATTGTGGACACATGACCCATTGCTTCGTGCGGGGGCTCTGGCGCCGCCCGAGAGTGCCAGCGATGCTGATCTCGAGAAGTGCTGCGACATCGACTTCCTGCTGTGGATGCATCGTCGCGATGCCGGAAAATATCGTCGTTCAGGATCGCTCAGGTGGTATCGCCGGGAGAATGCCCGCAGGTTTCGGAACGCTGCGTGCGTGTCCGTCGAACCGACATGTCCTACTCGGCCGACCTCTACCGCGCCGGCGCGACTGGATCTCGAACTTCGACATACCCCGAGGGATCAGCAGCTCGACGAGGTGATCGAACGGCACGTTGACGACGGCTATGGCCGTTGCGTTTTCCGCTGCGACAACAGTAATGGTGGACAACCAGGTCGTCTCGATGGAGATGGAAAACGGCGCCACGGTATCGCTTTCGATGGAGACCTTTACGCTTGAAGACCGGCGCGCGTTCCGCCACATCCGGATGACGCACGGCGAAATGAGGCGACGAACACACGCTGCGGATCCGAAAGTTCGCCGGAGGTGAGGAAGCGGATCATCGACTTCAGGGGCTGGCCGGCACGCCGTTCCACGCCGGTGCGGACCTGAATCGATCGGGAACTTTGTCGAAGCCATCCGCCGGCAGGGGCGCCCACCGCTCCGCACTCGATCGAAGTCGGTCGAAGCCACCAGATCTGCTTCGAAGCCGAGCGCAGCCGCCGCCACAGGGGAAAACCTTCTGCTCGAATAACCGACGACGACAGGAACCACAAAAACAAACATCCCGCCCCGGTCGGTCCGGCGCCCCTCCGTACAAACCGCGCGAAAACGACTCACCCGGGGGATCAATCCCCGGGTGTGATATTTGTCTTACCGTACCGAAACCGTTCGAAAAGATTCCGGCCTGGCAACGGGCGAGGCTGAAACTCGGAACGATTCCCCCGTCCGGCACAGGACCGAGATATCGGACAGGCCCGTTTCTCATGCAGGCGATCGGGTCACATGGGATTCCTCGAGGAGCCAAGAAGCAACAACATCGGCCCTGCTGGAGTTCGCATCGTCGGTAACCGGCCGGATGATCGGGGCCAGCCGGCCGACAACCGACGAGCGATAGCTGCGCGATACGGGAAGATCGTTGCCGCCGATCGTCACCAGATTCCCCGTAAAGCCGGTCACCCGATCCATTGACGAGATAGGCCCGATGAATCCGCACGAACCGGTCATCCAGCAGTTTCTCCCATTGTGAGATGCGGGTCCGGGTTCGGTATGAGCAACCGTTTGCAGCATGAATGAAGACCTCATTGTCGTTGGATTCCACGTAGAGGATACAGAAGAGTTCAGTGTGATTTTCCGCCGTTCGAGATAAACGAGAACTTTGCATGCGCGGCAACCGATTGCGCAGCCAGCAGGACAACAATTGTTCGGGTGCCACGACAGCCCGCCAGTACAAAACAGGGAGGATGAAGAGTGGATTGAGAAATATGGCGGGAAACGGATCTGAAACCGAAAGGATATCGTGAGTCACGCTGTGCGTGAAAAACAGCACCAACCACTCAAGCAATACGATCCCCACATCAACGAAATCAACACGACCGGCCGGCGATGGGCGGTTTGCGGGAATCCCTTCGAACAGCAATTTGAGGCAGCTTTATGCCCGGCAACCAGAGAACGGCCACGAACAACGCCTGCCCGAATGCATATCCGAGACTCTTCAAGATCAGGGTGAGCAACAACATCACTCCGATCAATAACCAATCGTAATCAGGTTTTCATCATCGACACTGCCGTCTGCAGACGGGGTTACGCCGCAGCTTTCGTCGGTAAAGATACAAAAAACGGAGGGGATTCAGAAACCCGAAGTATCAATACGAGGATATGACACTCCACCGAAAGGATATGACATTGTATTTCGAGGACCGGATTGCTATCTTTTACCTTAGATGTACAGGCTTTCATAATTGGATCAAACCTCAAAAATCTGCAATCATGAGAAACATCTCAGCATCAGTTGGCTGCACTGTGGCTCTCTCGCTCTTCGTTTCGCTTCTCTCGCCAGCTGGGGAGGACAAAAACAACGACTGAATCCCAACCCGAAGAATCATCTCCGAAGAGTATCCACCGTACCATGGCAAATCCGGCTCCCGAAGATAGTCGAGGGGCCGGAAGCATCTCGATCGTGGATCCGCAGACGGGAGAAAAGGAACAAGGCAGATCTACAGGCTCCCGGAAAAGTCTCATGCTTTACCGCGAGGTGCTACGTCTGCCATGACATTGATAACGCCCTCTGCCTCGCGGCGCGCTCTCGGCATGGAAGCCCATGCTGGATCAAGGAGTTCGGCCAGCTGAAAGCTTCTTTACTGGGCATCATCTACTGCTCCTCGGGTTTTGCACGGCACGAGCAGTTCAAAGTCGGATCCGAAGGTATCAGAGATCGGAAAAGAGATGTGCCGTCGTCGATTTCTGTTTAGCGGCCTCCGGGATTGCACTGATCGCGCTATACAGATTAATCGTTTATGGCATTACTCTGGTCCTGCGCATTGCGCTCAAACCGCGCATCTGACGGCTCCAACAAGGGACGTTTTCAACAGCGCTATAACCGGAGGAAGCGTAGATGACTGGAAGGTCATGGCAAAAGAAGGGTGTGAAAGAATCCACAAATCTTTTCGCGCGCTGCTTCTTTCCCGTTCCGAGCCGGACAATATGCAAAACAGCATTTTCAACAGGATCTTGGTGTAGTATTCCATGTGAACCGAGTGCCCTGCGGCCCTGGAGCATAACACAGGGCTAAAGTTGGATGGATTTAACGGATGCCCTGCCTGCCAGCGAACGCCGCCGCCCTTCCTCTTCCGCCACCCAGCCGGGGCAATGGCGCATTAAAAAAGGTCAGACCTTACGATTCGACCTTGAAGAGGCGGCTACCTACTTCCCCCACGGAAAAACCGCAGTACCATCGGCGTGAGTGAGCTTAACTTCTCTGTTCGGAATGGGAAGAGGTGGAACCTCACTGCTATAACCACCTAAAAAGAACTCTTTTACGTGCGCGTATCCATTGCTGATACTTCCGGCGCACCCGGTATGGTTTGACATCTTGCGGAGATGAGATAGAGATTCGATGTAAGAAAGCCGTTCGGGTAATTAGTACTGCTCGGCTTTGACATTACTGTCTTTACACCTGCAGCCTATCAACGTAGTCGTCTCCTACGCCCCCCTCAAGGGAAGACTTATCTTGGGGATGACTTCGCGCTTAGATGCTTTCAGCGCTTATCCAAACCGAACGCGGCTACTCGGCGGTACACTTGGCAGCATAACCGATACACCGGAGGTTCGTCCAACTCGGTCCTCTCGTACTAAAGTCAGGACCCCTCAATCTTCCTGCGCCCGCGACAGATAGAGACCGAACTGTCTCACGACGTTCTGAACCCAGCTCGCGTGCCACTTTTAATTCGGCGAACAGCCGAACCCTTGGGACCTTCTCCAGCCCCAGGATGTGACGAGCCGACATCGAGGTGCCAAACCGCCGCGTCGATATGAGCTCTTGGCGGCGATCAGCCTGTTATCCCCGGAGTACCTTTTATCCTTTGAGCGATGGCCAGTCCACACAGAACCACCGGATCACTATACCCTACTTTCGTACCTGATCGACTTGTCGGTCTCACAGTCAAAGCGCCCTTATGCTATTGCACTCTCCGCACGGTTACCATTCGTGCTGAGGGCACCTTGGGAAGCCTCCGTTACACTTTTGGAGGCGACCACCCCAGTCAAACTACCCACCAAACGGTGTCCCCCTCGACGGGTTAGAATCTCAAGTACACAAAGGGCCGTATTTCAACGTCGGCTCCACGAACACTGGCGTGCCCGTCTCAATGCCTCCGGCCTATCCTACACATTGTTACCCAAATTCAGCGTTAAGCAGTAAAAGGTTCACGGGGTCTTTCCGTCCCGTTGCGGGTATCCGGCATCTTCACCGGAACTACAATTTCACCGAGCTCATGGTTGAGACAGTACCCAGATCGTTACACCATTCGTGCAGGTCGGAACTTACCCGACAAGGAATTTCGCTACCTTAGGACCGTTATAGTTACGGCCGCCGTTTACTGGGGCTTCGATTCAATGCTTCTCTTGCGATGACATCCCTCTTAACCTTCCAGCACCGGGCAGGTGTCGGGCCCTATACGTCTTCTTTCGAATTTGCAGAGCCCTGTGTTTTTGATAAACAGTCGCCTGGACCTTTTCGCTGCGCCCTACTTTCGCGGGGACCCCTTTTCCCGAAGTTACGGGGGGTTAATTTGCCTAGTTCCTTAACCGTGATTCACTCGAGCACCTTAGGATACTCTCCCTCGACCACCTGTGTCGGTTTACGGTACAGGTAACATACACTATAACTTAGAAGATTTTCTCAAGTATACTTGGGTGCACTATCCGATTGGCAAGCATTGCGCTCCGTACTGTCGGGTTTCAACAGTTGCTAACTCTTAATCTGCTCCTTTACCTACGCCCTTTAACGTACTATTCCGTCAGGCGGCGACGCTTACGTTCCTTCGTCTCTCCATCGAGGTGTATGTTATATCAGGAATATTAACCGATTGTCCATCGAGATCACCGTTCGGCTTACCCTTAGGACCCGACTAACCCTGATCCGATTAGCGTTGATCGACATTGAAACACCTTGATCTTTTCGGTGTGCGGGTTTCTCGCCCATTATCGTTACTTATGCCTACATTTTGCTTTTCCGCCAGCTCCACCAACCCTCACCGGTCGGCAACGTCGATGGGTGCTCACGCTTTTCGCGTCCGAACTTCGGTATGCTTGATGCCCGTTTATTATCCCGCTGCTGTCCGCTCGACTAGTGAGCTGTTGCTCTTTGAATAACCAACTGCTTCAACTAACATCCCTGGCACAATGCTCACTGCAACAAAACATCGTTAGAATCAACCCGCATATTCTTGGGGACCTTAGTTGCTGGTCTGAGTTGTTCCTCTTTTGTGACCGAGACATTGACCCGTCACTCACTGCTGTAAATCATACTATGGCATTCGGAGTTTGTCAGGTTTGGTGAGCAGGTGAAGCCCATCAATCGGTAGCTCTACCTCAGTAGACTCTTTATTACAACGCTGCAAAAAGGCATTTCCGGGGAGTACGAGCTATTTCCAGCTTACGTTTGCTGCTACCTCAAGTCATCAGGAAAGCTTTTCAGCAGCATTTCGTTTCGGACCTCAGTTTGGTGTTACCCAACCTTCAATCCTGCTCAAAGGGTAGATCGCGAGTTTCAGCGCTACACAACCACTGACTAACCGCCCTGTTCGGGACTCGCTTTCGCTTCGGCTCCGTGCGTCCCTGGCATAACCTCGCCAGTGATTAGTAACTCGTAGGAAACCATTGTTATTCAATGCAAGCACGCCGTCACGGCACGAGCCGCTCCGACCGATTTGTAAGCGTATGAGTTTCGGAGTTCTATTTCACTCCCTGTTCGGGGGCGCTTTTCACCGCTTTCCTCTACGGTACTGGTCCCACTATCGATTCTCTTGGGAGTATTTAGCCTTACCGGGTGGTCAGCGCAATTCTGACAGGTTCCTCGTGTCCGCCATACTCAGGATACTGCTATCGCATCAACTAACTTACCTGATACGACGGGGCTTTCACCCTCTTTGGCCGAGGACTTTCAGTCCGATTCCAGTTCGTCGTCAGCATGAATGTTTACTGATCCTACAGCGCACCTGCCGTAACAGATACGGTTTTGGGCTGCTTCCCGTTCGCTCGCCGCTGCTTGAAATCGATGTTTCTTTCTTTTTCCTCACCCTACTAAGATGCTTTCAGTTCAGAGGGTTGGCTTCCGTTGCCGGATGACAGAGTCTTCTACCTGCCAGGTTGTCCATTCAGAATCCTCGAGATCAAATCTTGTTTACAATCCGAGGCTTTTTCGCAGCTTACCGATCTTTCTTCGCCTCCAGAGCACAGGCATCCCCATACGCCCTGCTTTTTTCTTCAACTTCTCACACGGCCTATTGCCCGTGGCGAGAGACTCTCTCATCTCCTCAATAATGATCAGGGAGCATTTCAAACCTCAGGTTTTGCTTCGACAGCACGCAGGTTTGAACCTAGCGCCTTGAGCAGCAGATGCTGTTGCCAACGCTCCTTTCGGTGGCAGCTATACCTTTTGACTTAGCTCCAGTCACCGGTATTTGCCCCTAGGCGCTACACTTGCAGTCACAGCTCACCACTTCCCAGCTCCCATGGCTTGACGGGCGGTGTGTACAAGGCCGGAACGTATTCACCGCGCCATGGCTACGATGCGCGTGCGAATCAACTTCATGGAGGCGGGTTTCAGCCTCAATCCGAACTGAGATAGGCTTTCGAGATTGGCATCCCCTCACGGGGTAGCGACCCTCTGTACCTACCATTGTAACACGTGTGTAGCCCCCGGACGTAAGGGCCGTGCTGATTTGACGTCATCCCCACCTTCCTCTCGGCTTACACCGGCGGTCCCGCCAGAGTGCCCAGCTTCACCTGATGGCAACTAACGGTAGGGGGTTGCGCTCGTTATGGGACTTAACCCGACACCTCACGGCACGAGCTGACGACAACCATGCAGCACCTAGTTTCGCGCCCCGAAGGGAAGACCTGTTTCAGATCCGTCGCTAACTTTCAAGCCCGGGTAAGGTTCCTCGCGTATCATCGAATTAAACCACATGTTCCTCCGCTTGTGCGGGCCCCGTCAATTCCTTTGAGTTTCATTCTTGCGAACGTACTCCCCAGGTGGATAACTTATCGCTTTCGCTTAGCCACCGACTGTGTATCGCCGACAGCGAGTTATCATCGTTTACTGCGTGGACTACCAGGGTATCTAATCCTGTTTGCTCCCCACGCTTTCGTGCCTCAACGTCAGATATAGTTTGGTAAGCTGCCTTCGCAATCGGTGTTCTGTATGATCTCTAAGCATTTCACCGCTACACCATTCCATTCCGCCTACCGCAACTACTCTCTAGTCAAACGGTATTAGAGGCAATTTCGGAGTTAAGCCCCGGGATTTCACCTCTAACTTATCTAACCGCCTACGCACCCTTTAAACCCAATAAATCGGATAACGCTTGAATCCTCCGTATTACCACGGGCTGCTGGCACGGAGTTAGCGATCCTTATTGTACGATACTTTCCGTCACCTTGCCACGTAGGTGAGTTTACCCTCGTACAAAAAGCAGTTTACAACTCATAGAGCTGTCATCCTGCACGCGGCATGGTTGGTTCAGACTTGCGTCCATTGACCTCATTCCTCACTGCTTTGCCCCGTGGAGTTTGGTCCCAGTACCAATGGGTTAACCCTCCTGTCCCCCATGTTGTTTTGCGGAAGCCGTTACCTCACCAACCAGCTAATGTTAAACGCATGCCCATCCATAATCACCGCAGTTTTCAACCCAAAAGAGATGCCTCTTCGAATGTTGTGAGAATTAGTACCAATTTCTCAGTGTTATGCC
>VOFK01003401.1_pt1 | contig 19894 bp, 24 predicted proteins | sample 5384121 | NCBI WGS metagenome assembly VOFK01 (sample SAMN12384730, study PRJNA508395) | human gut metagenome | isolation source: healthy gut J | host: Homo sapiens | reverse complement strand
CCTCTTTTTTTATTCTTTTTGTACAAGGAGCAGAAAGGGACGCACGCGGCTTGTCAAAAAAGAATTTTTTGACAGCCGGAAATCCGTGAGGCGGCATGATAAATAAAAAAGAAAAAATTTTGGGGAAATTTTTTTCGGGGGACGCAATAAAACCGCCTTTGCCGTGCATTATCCAGATGACAGGGAGACAAAAAGAGATGCTGCACAGGATTGACAACACAATCATCCCTCCCTGCGGAGGAGGTCCAGGAGCTTCGGCGGCTGCTTTCGGGAGTGGCCGCAGGAAGCCAAGATGATCTGGCCGAACTATATCGCCGCACCCGAACGGCGGTGTACGGTCTGGCCCCTGCCCTATCTCCGCAACGCCCACGACGCCCAGGACCTGACCCAGGATATTGTTCGTTCACATCTGGGACACGGCGGGACAGCCCGGGCCCACAGGCTCGCCTGTTGGGTGGATCCTGGCAGTGTGCCGGAATTCTGTGCCTGATGCACCTGCGGCGGAGAGCCGTCAGGTGACCATGGAGGACCAGGAGGGCACGCCATCCCCGACAACTGCCCGGGGCTGGACAGCCAGGAGCGGCTGCTTCTGCAGGACGCCTTGGCGGTGCTGGGGAGAGGAGGAGCGGCGGATCGTCCTGCTGCACACGGCGGGCCTGAAGCACCGGGAAATGGTCAGGCGCTGGAGCTGCCCCTGGCGACCGTCCTGTCAAAAATATCACAGAGCATTGAAAAAAGATGCGAGCTACATGGAAGGAGATGACGCCCGATGACCAACGATCAGATGGAACGCAGGCTTTCCGCCGCGCTGGACAAGACCGCGCCGGACGACGTGGACGGCGTGCTCTCCCGCTGTACAGAGCGGAAAGGAACGGTAGTCCCTGCGAAAAAGAAGAATAACCGAATGAAGAAATGGATGCAGGCGGTGGCGGCCTGCCTGGCGGTGCTGCTGCTGGGCGGCGGCGGTCTGCTGGTGCAGCAGAGCCCACGCCGTGACCTCGGTGGTGTCCCTGGACGTGAATCCCAGCATCGAGCTGCGGGTAAACAGCCGGGAAAAGGTGGTGTCCTGCCAGGCCCTGAACCAGGAGGCCCAGGCCGTGCTGGAGAGATATGGACGGCGGCAGGGACCTGAAGGGCGTCAAGGCGGACGTGGCGGTGAACGCCATTGTGGGCAGCCTGGTGCGGTGCGGATATCTGGACAGTCTGTCCTCCGCCATTCTCATCTCCGTGGAGGATAAGGACCAGGCCCGGCCCAGCGGCTGCAGCAGGAGCTGACCGGCGCCGTGGACGGCGCTCTGGCGGCCGGTGATTCCCGGGCCGCCGTGCTGAGCCAGACGGTGCAGCAGGACAAGGAGCTGGAAAAGCAGGCCAAGGCCAACAACATCTCCACCGGCAAGGCGGCCCTGATCCGCCAGGCCATGGCCCTGAACGGCAGCCTGACCTTCGAGGGGCTGGCCCAGCTGTCTGTGGAGGAGCTGCGGGACCTGATCGAGGCCGGGGCCCCGGGGATGCCCATCGGCATGCAGGCGGCTCTGGAGGCGGCGGCCCAGTATGCGGGCCTGACCACGGCGGACATCACCGACGCGGACGTGGACCCGGAGCTGGACGAGACACCCGCCCACTATGAGGTGGAGTTCCAGGTGCCCGGCAAGGGCGAGCTGGAGTATAAGGTGGAGGCGTATACCGGCCAGGTGCTCACCGGCCAGGCCAATGTGCAGCCCTCCACTCCCGTGAACCCCTCCGGTGACATTGGCATGGAGGCCGCCAAGAGCGCTGCTTTGAAGCACACGGGTCTGTCCACCGCCGTCTTTACCAAGGCGGAGCGGGACTATGACGACGGGCGACTGGAGTATGAGCTGGAGTTCCACACCGACAGCGCCGCTTATGAGGTCACCGTGGACGCCGCCACCGGCCGCGTGCTGGACTATGAGAAGGAGAACCTTCGCGGGCGGCAGTACCTCCGACATTGGCACCCAGGCCGCCAAAAGTGCCGCCTTGCGGCACGCGGGCCTGTCCGAGAGCCAGGTCCGGGAGCTGCAGGTGGAATGGGACAGTGAGCATGGCCGCGCCGTGTACGAGGTGGAGTTCAAGTCCGGCGGCATGGAGTATGACTACGTCATCGACGCCGCCACCGGAGCCGTGCTGGACCACGAGACGGAGCGGGACGACTGAGCGCAAAAAAACGGGGCCGCGGCCCCCGTTTTTCCGTCTGGACAATGCATCCCGGATGTATAGGGCGGAAGGTTTGACTTTTCATCCAATTTTGGTATAATATGCATACCAAGTTCTATTCAATCGAAAGGGAGAAAGGATATGGAACGGGAATTTGTACTGAGCTGCTGCTCCACGGTAGACCTGCCCTATGCGTACATGGCCCAGCGGGACATCCCGGTGCTGTTTTACCACTATGTGGTGGGTAACCAGGAGTATGTGGACGATATGGGCCGGGGGATCCGGCGGCTCTGCCCCGGTTTTACGGCTTCCTGAAGGCGGGCCAGCTTCCCCAGACGTCCCAGATCAACGTGGCCGATTATCTGGATTTCTTTGAGCAGCAGCTGAAAAAGGGTGACCTGCTGCACATTGCCTTCACCTCCGGCCAGTCCGGCTCGGTGCACAACGCCCAGGCCGCCGGAAAACTGCTGCAGGAGAAGTATCCCGACAAGAAGATCGTGGTCATCGACTCCCTGTGCTCCTCCTCCGGCTACGGTCTGCTGGTGGACACGGCGGCGGATATGCGGGACGCCGGGGCCACCCTGGAGGAGACGGCCCAGTGGGTGCTGCGGAACCGCAACAAGGTGCACCACCAGTTCTTCTCCTCCGATATGACCCAGTTCCGGCGCACGGGCCGGGTGTCCGGTGCGGCGGCCATGGTGGCCACCATCATGAACATCTGCCCCATCATGCGGCTGGATGACAAGGGGGCCATCAAGGCCTACAGCAAGGTCCGGGGCAAGAAGAAGGCCGTGGAGGCCACGGTAAACGCCATGGAGGAGCACGCTCAGGGCGGCCGGGACTATGACCAGCGCTGCTTCGTGTGCCACTCCCAGTGCCCGGAGGACGCGCAGATGCTCATCGACGCTCTGGAGGAGCGGTTCCCCAGGCTCCGGGGCAAGATCCGCCTGTGCGACATCGGCACCATCATCGGGTCCCACAGCGGCCCCGGCACCGTGGCGGTGTTCTTCATGGGCGACGAGCGCCCGGCAATGGACTGATACATAATGCTCCCGATGCAGGCATCCGTGAAACGGGTGCCTGCATCTCAGCTTGTCAAAAAGGCCTCGCAGAGTTTGCCGTCCGCAGGCGGCAAATAAAATGGAATCATTTTTTGCCGGGGCGTGTACCTGGCAAAAAACACTTCTCAGTCTGCAAGTGTGGAATTTGGTCGCCCATGGCGAACAAATTATGCGCGCGGCAAACTGCAAAGCCTTTTGTTCAAAAAGGGCAACGCCCTTTTTGAACAAAGTCCAAACGGGGCTTCGGCCCCGCCCGTTTTGCGCTTCACTCCCCCTTCCCTGCCGTCCGCTGCCGGAACCGGCGGGAGGCCGCATCCCAGTCGATGATGGCCAGCGCCGCCTCCACATAGTCCTCCCGCCGGTTTTCATAGTCCGGGATAAACGCGTGCTCCCACAGGTCCACGTTGAACAGGGGCCACAGGGGCAGCGGCGTATCCTGGTTGGCGGTGCAGGTGACCTGCAGCCCCCGGAGCAGCACACCAGCCACACCCATCCGCTGCCGAACACGCTCATGGCAGCGTTCTTCAGGCTGCGGTGCAGCCCCTCCACGGAGCCGAAGCTGTGCTCCACCTCCGCCAGCAGCTCCCCGGAGGGCTTGGTGGTCGGGCCGGGGCCAGGGAGGAAAAATACAGCCCGTGGTTATACACGCCCCCGCCATAGCGGCGCACCGCCTGGCCCAGGGTCCGGGGCAGCTGGCACCAGTGCAGCAGCAGCCGCTCCAGCGGCCAGTCCTGATATTGGGTCCAGGGCACCAACGCCCCATTGAGTCGGTCCACATAGGCGGCAAAGAACGCGTCGTGGTGCAGCCGCACCGACGAGCGCCCCAGGTTTGGCTCCAGAGCCGCCGGGGCATAGGGCAGCGGCGGCAGGATATAGGGATAAGTCATGGCAGGCAGTTCCTTTCCGAAAAAATTTCCTGCTTCCATGGTATGCCGCCGTTGACAAACCATGCCTTTTGGTGCAAACTGTAAACAGCCGCCCGGCGGCAAAGGAGGAAGAAACATGCGAAGAAAAGACAGAGAACGGGACCGGAGCTTTGCCTGGGAGGTGCTGAAAAAGGCCCCCTATGCCACCCTGTCCCTGACGGACAGCCAGGGCCGCCCCTATGCCGTGCCGGTGAACCAGGCCGTGGACGAGGAGTACCACGTGGTCTATTTCCACTGCGCCGGAGCCGGAGAAAAGTGGGAGCTTCTGAAGGACGGGGCCGAGGTGTGCCTGTCGGCGGTGTCCCACGCCACGGCGGTGCCCAACGCCTTCACCATGGCCTATGCCAGCGCCGTTCTGCGGGGCCGGGCAGAAGTGGTGACGGACCAGGGCGAGTGGACCCGGGCCCTGCTTCTGCTGTGCTCCGCCTTTGATCCCAAGGGCATGGGCCGCTTCACGGAGTCCGTGGAAAAATACGGACCCGCCACGAAGGTGATCCGGATCACCCCCCGGGAGCTTACCGGCAAGGAAAACACCGCCGCCGAAGCGCCCCACCATCATCACGACTGAGGAAACACTATGGCATGCTATATTTTCGGTGCAGGCAGCTTTTACGGCCTGGACCGCTGTCCCCGGGCCGACGACTTCATCATCGCCGCCGATGGCGGCTGGCTGGCCTGCCGCAAGACCGGCATCACTCCGGACCTGCTGCTGGGGGATTTCGACTCCCTCAGCACCCAGCCCGACTTCCCCAACATCCTCCGGGTGCCGGTGGAGAAGGACGACACCGACACCATGCTGGCGGTGAAAACCGGCCTGGAGCGCGGGGAAACGGAGTTCCACATCTACGGCGGCATGGGGGGCCGCCGGACGGACCACACCATCGCCAATTTCCAGGCCCTGCTGTACCTGGCCCGGCGGGGCTCAGGGCTGGCTGTATGGCCAGGGGGAGCGGTACACCGCCGTATGCGGCGGCACCGTCACCTTCCCCGCCCGGGACCGGGGCATTCTGTCCGTGTTCTGCCTGGGAGCCGACGCCCAGGGACGTCAGCATCCAGGGAGGCCAGTATCCCCTGCACCACGCGGTGCTGACGGCGGAGTTCCCCCTAGGCGTCAGCAACCACTTTGTGGGCCGTCCCATCACCGTGTCGGTCCGGGACGGCAGTCTGCTCATAGGCCTGGTGGAGGACTGACCCGGGCGTTTTTTGCGTTCCCGGTTGCCAAAGCGGGCCATGCGTGGTAGAATAGACAGGAATGGAAAGGGGGCTTCCGCTATGCTTTTGGCCATTGATATCGGCAATTCCAACATCTCCGTGGGGCTGTTCGACCAGAAACGGGACCTGAAATTTCTGTCTTTCATCGACACCGACAGCCGGAAAACGGCGGATCAGATCAGCATCGACCTGATGAACATCTTCTCCCTGTATCAATACGACCTGCGTGACGTCAGCGGCGCCATTTTCTCCAGCGTGGTGCCGCCCATCAACTTCATGATGGCCAAGGCCCTGACCCGCCTGCTGGGAAAGCCCCCCATGATCGTTGGCCCCGGGGTCAAAACCGGGCTCAACATCCGCATGGAGATTCACAACCAGCTGGGGGCGGACCTGGTGGCAGGCGCCGTGGCCGCCCTGGATAAGTACCCCACCCCCATCATCATGATCGACATGGGCACCGCCACCACCATTTCCTATATCTCCAGCAGGCGCAGCTATGAGGGCGGCCTGATGTTCCCCGGGGTGCGGCTGAGCCTGGACGCCCTGTCGGACCACACCGCCCAGCTGCCGGACATCTCCCTGCAGCACCCCAAGAGCCTCATCGGCAAAAACACCGAGGACTGCATGCGCTCCGGCATTGTCTACGGCACCGCCGGGATGCTGGACGGCGTCATCGACCGCATCCGGGAGGTTCTGCCCCAGGGGAGACCCCCACCATCGTGGCCACCGGCAGCAACGCCCCCCGGTGATCGTGCGCTACTGCCGCAACAAGGTGCTCTATGACAAGTATCTGCTGATGGAGGGCCTGTGGGACATCTATCAGAAGAATCACTGATAAAAAGAGCTTTGCTTTTTTGACAGTCACGGCAAAAGGCCCCGGACTTTCGTCCGGGGCCTTTGCTTATGCAGTTGGCGTATGAGGAAGGCTGTCACAGCCGGTTGGGCAGGGCTGCGGCCCCTTCCTTATAGGTGGGTCAGCGGGCCTTGCGCTTCAGGGTCACAGCGGCGGGGATCATCACGCAGCTGAAGGAAGCGGCCAGCACCCAGACGATGATGTTGGAGGAGTCGCCGGTCTTGGGGGCGTCGGGCTTGCCCGGCTCCTCGGGCTTGCCGGGGTTCACGGGATCGGGATTCTCGGGGCTGGGCAACGCCCTCGTAGGCCGTCTCAGTGAGGCTGCGGGAGAAGATGAAGTTGCTGATGAAGGTGTACTCGTCGGTCTGGTGAATCTTGTGGTTCAGGACGTTGGCAAACAGGGCCATGTCCAGGTCGCCGTTCTGATACTCGAAGCCCACCACGCCGTTGTTGTACTGGTTGAACTGCTCGGTCAGCTCATCGTCCGTCAGGCAGATGCAGCCCTGCAGCGGGGCCTTGCCGGCGTTCTGCACCAGAACGGTAGCGCCCTCGGGGATCTTGGTGAACCAGTTGGTGCCGTACTCGTACATCACGTCGTCACCCTCGTTGATGTAGGTGGCGTTGATGAGGGTGTTGTTGGGATATACCACCCGGCCCAGGAAGTCGGTACCCTTGTCGCAGGAGGAGATCTCCACGCCCAGCTCCTGCATGAAGGCAGATCCGCTGATGGCGCCGGTGCTGTAGCCCATGTAAGGCGTACCGGCCTTCACGGCGGCCAGGGCATCGTCGCTGAGGGCGCGGGAGCCCACGATGACGTTGGCCTTGATGGTAAAGCCCATGGCGGTCAGAGCCAGCCAGTCGAAACGATAGTTGTAAGAGCCGGAGCGCAGAGTGGTCTCCACGTAGCCGCTGGTGTTGTTGGCGGGCTTGCCGGGCAGATACACCTGGGGATTGAGGATGACGGCGGCCTTGATGCTGGCGCCGTACACGCCGGTGGCGGTGAGGACATAGTCCTTGGCCACGGTCAGGAAGTCCTCATAGGAGCACAGGAAGTTGCCCTTCTCCTCGCCCTCGGTGATCATGGCCACGGTCTTGCCGGCGTTCAGCAGAGCGTTGACGGCATTGGCGGAATCGTTGGAGACGTTGTCGATGATGACGTCGGCATTCTCCACGCCCTCAAACTGGGTGGCGAAGGCGGCCAGATAGGTCAGAGCCTGGGTATAGTTGATGGTCTCGGGGCAGGCGGCCATGATGGTCTTGTAGGCAGCGGGCTCCGCCACGATGACGCGGTCATAGCCCCGGGCATTGCTGCGCTGGGCAAAGCTCTCGGAGTACAGGCCCTGCCAGACGTTGATGAAGGTGCCGTCGTACAGCTGGCTGTTAGCCAGGGAGCGCTTGGCCTGATACATGGAGATGACCATGGTGCCCGCGGGATAGGTCACGCCGTCATAGGTGAATTCCTTGCTGGCCACGTTGACCTTCACATCGTTGCGGGTCAGGTACTTCATCTCGGCGGCGGCGTCATACAGATTCTTCTGGTTGGCGCTGTCCATGGGGATGATATAGCACTCGGGATAGAAGTTGCCGTTCTGGCCCTCGCCATCGTACACGGGGCGCATCAGCTCAGTCTGGGTGCCGGGCCGGTCATATTGGTCCACGTACCAGGGAGCCACCAGCTCGTTGGAATTGGTGTTGTTCACGCCACGGGAGAACAGCTTGGCCTGATTCTCCAGCATGGTGATCTTGTTGGCCTGGATGTACATGGCCTGGGTCATCAGGCCGTAAGGCACCACCAGCTCGGAGGCGACGTCACTGTACACAGGCAGCTCCCAGGTGATGCCGGCGGTGCCGATCAGGACGGGGAACTGGGAACCGTAGGCGGTGGTCATATCATCCCAGGGCTCGGTCCAGGCCACGCCGGAGGGAGAATCGTTGTCCACACGCAGGTAATCGCGGTAGGGCATCTCGAAGCTGTTGTGCTCGGGGTTGTTGGCGATGGCGCCCATACCCACGGCCTCGCCCAGCTGGATGAACTGCTTGGCGATCAGGTCGTACTCATAGTTGGGCTCGTGGGGAGGCGTGCAGGGCTCGATGAGCATGGCCTCCACGCGGCCGTGGATCTCGGTGAACACCATGGGGTTGAACTTATTCACCAGGGCCATGGCGTTGGCATCCTCAAACAGGGTCTGGTTGGCCTCGTCGCGGTTGGGGTCATAGCCCTGACCGGTGGTGCGGGTCATGTGCTCATAGCCCTCGATGTTCTGCTCGGGGACGATGACCATAAACACGTCGCCCAGCAGCTCCTTGACGTTGACCTCATTATTCTTAACGTTGTAATACTCCTCCAGGTCCAGCTGGCCGGAATACAGGCTGCCGTTGGCCTTATAGCCATTCTCGCCGCGGATAAAGCCAATGTAGGAGGCGAAATCCTTGATCTGCTCGGGAACGGCCACGTTCTGCTTGGCCATCTCCTGGGCCAGAAGCTCCTTACCGGCGTCGGTGAAGCCCTCCAGGGTGTTGACGTTGATGGTCTCGTTCTCCAGCAGCAGGTGGGCGAACTCCAGGATGCCGTTGACGGCGGCATTCTCGTTGGAGTGGACGTTGGAGGCGAACATAGGCACCCGCAGGTCATCGAAGTCGCCGTTGGCCAGCTTGGTCAGCGCCAGGTCGGGGTCGGATTCCACCAGGTCGGTGTATGCCAAGCCACTTGTCAACGGACTCCTTGGAGTCGGCAACGATCAGGTAGGGCATATCATAGCCGTCGGTGGTGGTCTGGCCCATGGACTCCTTGGACACATACAGGTCGGTATCCGTGGCGGCCAGGGCTTCCAGATCGTCATACAGCTCGTACACGGTGCGGAAGCTGTCGTAAGGAACGACCTTGGCGTGGCAGGAGACGATGTCCTTACCGTCGGCGGTCACACGCAGGGTGTAATAGCCGCACAGGCCCAGGTATGCGCCGCCGTTGCTGTGGGGGGCGCTGTAGTTCACGCTGCCGGAGCGGTTGGCAAAGTAGCAGGAGATGTTCAGGTACAGGACCAGAGAGACCTTGCCGTCGTCGTCGAACGCAAAGCCGTAGTCATCCACCTGGAACATCTGGGTGTCTCTCTGGGTCTTCCAGCTGTCCAGAGGGCCGCCCTGATAGGGGTTGGGGAACTTCTCGGGGTTCAGATAGCCGCGCTGGGTGTCGCGGTCCAGAGAGACAGGGACAGGCCCGCGTCCATGGCGGCGGCCAGCTCATTCTCCGTCAGGTTGGTGGGCAGGGTGACGGTGGCGGTGGCGTCCTCCGCCAGGGAGATCTGCCAGTCGATGTCGGTGTATGCGGGATAGGTATTTGCCAGGGACTTACCGGGGGCACGAGTGTCCTTCGCCACGTCTGCGACGCTTGCGAACGCAGATGCAGTGAATACGAGAGCGAGGATCAGGACAAACGCCAGGATCTTCGTCGAAAGACGGGATCTTTTGTGCTGCATAGTTTTCTCCTTTTCTTCTCTTTCTTTTCCATGGTGGTCCTTGGGTCGTCCGACGGGGCCGCCGGGCCGTCTGTCGGATCGTTGATTTTAGATTAAAACGGCTGTACAGCTTCGTCAATCTGTACAGGCATATGCGGCGAAGCAGAAAAAACTTTGTGTATTTTTGTGCAATGTGCTGTTATGTTTTCCTCTCATACATTCTGTTATTCATATTGTGAACTTTCAGACAGTCGACCATGCGTTCCACAGGCCGCCGCAGCTATTTGGACATCACTCAAAATTTGTATAAGAAAATATGGTTTTTCCCCGAAAAACCGGGATACCCGGAGGAAATGCAGGCATTTCTTCGGATATCCCGGCACGCATGTTCTTTTCTATAATCGCAATACGCGTTTTACCGCCATCAAATTGGCCGGTTCTGTTATCCCACCGCCTCCAGCATATGCTCCAGCAGGATGCCGTAGCCCTGGGAGGGGTCGTTCACCAGCACATGGGTCACAGCCCCCACAAAGCGCCCGTTCTGGATGATGGGGCTGCCGCTCATCCCCTGGACGATGCCGCCGGTGGTCTCCAGCAGCTGGGGGTCCGTGACCTTCAGCAGCAGGTCCCGGCCGTCCCGGTTCATGGGGCACAGCCGCACGATCTCCACCTGATAGGCCCGGGTATCATCCCCGGAGACGGTGGAGAGGATGGTGGCGGGGCCGGTGGTCACCTGGCTGCGCTGGGCCACCGGCAGGGCCGTGCCGGAGACGAAGTCCCCCTCCGCCACGGTGCCGAAAAATGCCGCCGGTGGTGTTGGCGGACACGGTGCCCACGTCGTGCTGGGCCGTGAAGTCCCCCTTCAGCTGGCCCGGCTCACCCTTTTCGCCCTTTTTCACGGCCTTCACGGAGGTCTCCATAATGGAGCCGCTGGACAGCGGCATCAGCTGGGCCGTGTCCGTGTCGGTGATGCCGTGGCCCAGAGCGCCGTAGGCCCCGGTGTCCGGGTCATAGAAGGTCAGGGTCCCCACGCCGGCCATGCTGTCCCGGGTCCAGGCACCCAGCCGCCAGGAGCCGTCCTCCCCCTGCACCGGCACGGCGGTAACGTTCAGGGTCTTGCCCTCACGCCGCAGGCCGATGGCGGCGGGCTGGCCTCCGGTGGCCTGCAGCAGGGTCTGCAGGTCCTCCGTGGAGGTGACCTTTTCGCCGTTGCAGCGACGATCAGGTCCCCTCCTCCCGGATGCCGCAGTCCCGGGCCGGGCAGGGGTCCGTTTCCGAGGTGGACACCACCAGCACGCCGTCGGCAAAGAGCTTGATGCCCACCGCCTTCCCCACAGGGATCAAGGTGCGCTGATCGGCCCATACCGCCTGGCAGCACAGGACCCCGGTGAGCAGCACGGCCAGCAGCCATGCGGCCGGCCTGCGTATGCGTCGCTTTTTTTGCGTTTCATACATGCGATCACCCCTGTTTTTGAATTTTGTCGCCGGCGACAGAGTTACTTTTGCGCCGCCGGACGGCGTTTCATGTCCGCTAAATAAAGGATGCTTTTCCGCCGGACGCGAAAAAAGCGCCGCAGACGGCTGTCTGCGGCGCAAAGGCGGAAGAAATTTCCAATTTTTACCGGGTCTCGTAGCGCTTGGGGTCCTTGGGCAGGCACAGCTCCAGGATCAGGCCCACCACGAACACACCGGCCACCATGTTCCCGGCGAAAATTTCGCCGAACACCGGGGGGCAGGTTGTCGAAGAAGCCCTCCACCTGGGTCACGCCCACGCCCAGGCACAGGGATGTGGCCGCGATCAGCACGTTGCGCTGGTCCAGGCCCGCATCCTGCATCATCCGGATGCCGGACATCATGATGGAGCCGAACATGATCACGGTGCAGCCGCCCAGCACGCAGTCCGGCAGGGTGGTGAAGAAAGCGCCGATGGGCGGGAACAGACCGCCCAGGATCATGGCCAGGGCGCCGAACATGATGGTGAAGCGGTTCACCACGTGGGTCATGGAGATCAGGCCGACGTTCTGGCTGAAGGAGGTGATGGGGGAGCAGCCGAACACGCCGCCGGAAAGGGCGGAGGCGAAGCCGTCCACGCACAGGGAGCCGGAGATCTCCTTATCCGTGATATCCCGGCCCAGGCCGCCGGTGCAGGTGGCGGTGGTGTCGCCGATGGTTTCCACGGCGGAGACGATGAACACCAGGCAGAAGGACAGGATGGTGCCCATCTGGAACTTGGGGGTATAGGCGAACAGCTGGGGTACGGCCACCACGCCCAGCTCCCGGATGGTCTGGTTCATGCCGGCAAAGTCCACCATGCCGAAGCACACGGCCACCACATAGCCCACGATCATGCCCAGCAGGACATACAGCTGCTTGGCCACGCCCTTGAGGGTGGTATGGAAAATCAGCGCCGCCGCCAGGGTGATGGCCGCCACCAGCAGGTTCTGCCAGGAGCCCAGGGGATACTTGGCGGAGGAGCCGAAGGAGGATACGCCCACGTTGAGGATGCTCAGGCCGATGGACACTACCACGCACGCGGACAGGATGGGAGAGATGATTTTGCGCCAATACTTGGCCGTCAGGCCCAGAATGCCTTCAAAGACACCGCCCACAATGATGGCCCCCACCATAACGCCGTAATCCTGGGAGGCGGCGGTCATGCAGGCGGCCAGGAACGTAAAGCTCAGGCCCATGACAACGGGCAGGCCGGAGCCGATCTTCCACACGGGATAAAGCTGGAGCATGGTGCCGATACCGGCGATGAGCATGCAGTTCTGCAGCAGCCGGGCGGTTTCGATAACGCTGAAGGGCTGGCCGTTGTACACCGCCACCGAGGCGATGATAATCAGCGGCGCGATGTTGGCCACAAACATGGCCAGCACGTGCTGGAGGCCGAAGGGGATTGCCTTTGCCACCGGCACGCGCCCTTCCAGTTGATAGACATTCTCAATGCGGGGTTCCTGACGATCTTTTTTCATGGCCTTTCTTTCTCCCTTTTGTAAATTTGCCAAAACCGCAGGCGCGGCGGCCGCCTATAGATATGAAAAGGGGTCCGAAAAAGCTATCTATAGCGGCCTTTACGTTTGGCGCTTGTGTATAAAATACCATATTTACGGATTCTTTACAAGTAAAATATGAAAAAATTTACAATTTTTTGCCGAAGCCTTTCCGTCAAAGCGCCGCTTCGGAGCAAATTGCACTTTGAAACGTTACCGGTATCGTTGCCGATGATGCGGTATAAAGGCCCCTGGCCATCCCGATGGATGGCCAGGGCCGTATTTTTACAGTCTGACCTCGCAGCCGGGGGGCGAAGAAGTACAGCACCATTTCCGCCACCGGCGTTTCCAGCACCCGGCTCAGGGCCTGGCTGTACGCCGTCAGCTGGGGCGGTACAGCTCCGCCCGGGCGGGGGCCTCCTCCGGCCTGATGCGGTCGGTTTTGAAGTCCACGATGACCAGGCCCTGCTCCGTCCGGAAGGCGCAGTCCACCACGCCCTGGAGCATCAGCTCGTCCTCCGGCTCCGCCGCCGGGTCATACAGCGCCGCCGGCAGCAGCAGGGAAAAGCGGTACTCCCGGTACACCTGCTCCGCCCGGCGGATGCGCTGGGCCAGAGGCGAGGCCAGGAACCGCCGCACCTGCTCCAGGTCCAGGGACGCCGCCTGCTCCGGGGTCAGCAGATGCCGCGCCGTCAGGGACGCCGCCTGCTCCTCCGGGTCCGGGCCGTTCAGGTCCAGGTACTGCATCAGCAGGTGCATGGCTGTGCCCCGCTGGGCGGCGGACAGGGGCCGCTCCCCCAGCAGGAACCGGGGGGTGTCCACCTGCACCTGCCGCACCCGCCGGACCGTGCCCTGGGCGATCTCCTCGTCCAGCTCCCGGCCCTTCAGCTGGGTGGCCGTGACCTTGGTGGGGATGCGGCAGGCCGCCTGATGGGGATAGTCCAGCTCCTGGACCTCCACGGCGCTCTCCGGCAGGACCTCCTGCGGCGCGTCCTCCCGTTCCCGGGCCGCCGCAGCCGTGGGATTTTCCCACACCTGCACCTGCCAGCCGCCGCCCAGGCCCACCCGGGTCTGGGGCTCCGCCTCCGCCCATCGGCGCAGAGGCTCCCCCTCTGGGGCGCACAGCAGCGGCAGCAGCAGCCAGTCTCCGGGGCATTTGGCCCCGGCCACCGCCTCCGGCGGCGTGGGCATATCCGCCAGCACCGACAGGTCCGCCAGCCGCTTGCGGCCGTGGGCCATGCACTGCACGCAGATGAGCTTCTCCTTGGCCCGGGTCAGGGCCACATACAGGATCCGCATTTCCTCGGACTTGCTCTCCCGGGTCAGGGCCGCCGCCACGGCGGTTTTGGTGACGGTGTCGTACCGGATGCGCTTTTCCCGGTCCACCCGCTCGGTGCCCAGGCCCAGCCGGGGGTGCACCAGCACCGGACGGCGGAAGTCGTCGGCGTTGAAGGTCTTGTGCAGGTCCGTCAGGATCACCACCGGGAACTCCAGTCCCTTGGACCGGTGCACGCTCATGATCTGCACCCCGCTGCCGGCGGTCCGGGTGGTGATGGGGGGCTGCCGCCCCTCCTCCAGCAGGTCGTGGAGCTGGGTCACAAAGTCGAACAGGCCGCCCCGGCCAGCCGCCGCCTGCTGACCGGCGTAGGTATACAGGGCGATGAGGTTCTCCTTCCGGGCGGCTCCGCCCTCCATGGCCCCGAACACCGCCAGGGCGTGGCACTCCGTATAGAGCTTCCACAGCAGGCGGTCCGCCGTCATGTCCCGGGCCGCCAGCCGCAGCTCCTCCAGCAGCCGCCGGAAGTCCGCCGTGTCCGCGCCGTCGTCCAGGCACAGGGCGTCGTAATAGTCCCCCTCCGGCTGCAGCGCCCGGATCAGGGCCAGGCGGTCCGCCGAAAAGCCGAACAGCGGCGACCGCAGCACGGCGATCAGCGGCACATCCTGCCGGGGATTGTCGATGATCTGCAAAAACGACACCATCACCGCCGCCTCCGGGGTGCTGAAGAAGGCCTCGCTTTCCCCGCTGGTGCAGGGGATATTCTCCCGCCGCAGAGCCGCCGTATAGGCCGCCAGCCTGGCCCGGGGGGAGCGCATGAGAATGACGATGTCCTCCGGCTCCACCGGCCGGGGCCGGCCGTCCTCCCCTGCACCGGGAATTTCTCGTCCAGCAGCCGCCGGATGCGGCGGGCCGTGAACCGGGCCTCCATCTCCGTCCGGTCGAAGCTCTCCTCCTGGGTGTTCTCCACGCTGATGAAGTGCAGCTCCGGCTCCATGCCCGGCCGGGGCGGGTACGCCGCCTCCGCGCCGAAGTACAGCTGCTCGTCGTCGCCGTAGTCCATTTCTCCCATTTCCCGGGACATAACAGACCGGAACACGAAGTTGGTGCCGTCCAGCACCTCCCGGCGGGAGCGGAAATTCCGGCTCAGCAGCACCTTCCGGGGCTGGCCCTCCTCCGCTTCCGATGCCGGGACATAGGACAGGTATTTTTCCAGAAAGATGGTGGGGTCCGCCAGCCGGAAGCGATAGATGCTCTGCTTCACGTCGCCCACGGCGAACAGCCGCCGCTCCCGGTCGGACAGCGCCCGGAAAATGCAGTTCTGCACCTGGTTGCTGTCCTGATATTCGTCCACCATCACCTCCCGGTAGCGGGAGGCCACCTGCCGGGCCAGGTCCGTGGGCTGGCCCTGGCCGTCCGTCAGCAGGTCGATGGCGTAGTGCTCCTGGTCGGAAAAGTCCATCACGTTCCGCCGGACCTTCTCCGCCTGATAGCGCAGGGTGAACCGGGCCGTCAGGCTCAGCAGGGCCAGCATGGCCGGGGCCATCTGGCGCAGGTCCTCCAGCAGCTCCGCCTCCGGCACGGAAAAGGTGGCCTGGATGTCCTTCAACGCCTTTTTGCACTGCTCCAGCACCGCCTTGGACCGGTCCCGGCAGGCGGCGTTTTCATCGCCCCGGACGGCTCCCATCCGGCGGAATACGGGGACCGCCTGTCCCAGGCTGTCCCAGCCCTGTTCCGCCTTGTCCCGCAGGTGTTCCAGGGCCTGGGCTGCCTCCAGGAACCGGTCGCCGTAGGCTTTGTACACGGCGGGGTAGTCCGCCATGTCCTCCACGGCCTGGGTCAGCCGCCGGGACCAGAAGTCCGCCTTCCGCAGGGCGTCCTCCATGAGATACCGGCCGCAGCCGGTGTCCGGCAGGTGCTCCGGCGTTCTGGCCCAGTCCCGCTTCAGCTCCTCCAGCCACCGCAGGGGGTGGGGGTGGCTCTGGGTCTTCTGGTGCAGGTCCAGCACCAGGGCCTCCAGGGCCCGGTCGTCCCGGCCGGCACCCAGGGTCTCCGCCAGCAGGCGGGCGTTTTCGTCCCCCTCGATGCCGGCGTAAAAATCCTCCAGCACCCGGCCCAGCACCCGCTGGCGCAGCAGGGCGGCCTCCTGCTCGTCCAGCACCCGGAAATCCGGGGTCAGGCTGTGCTCCTCCACCGGCGGCAGCAGGTGGACGTTCTCCCGCAGAAGCCCGGCGCAGAAGGCATCCACCGTTTTGATGTCCGCCTGATACACCCGCAGCATCTGCCGCCGCAGGTGGCCGTCCCCGGGGCGCTCCGCCACCCGGCGGGTCAGCTCCTGGGCGATCTTGCCCCGCAGTTCCGCCGCGGCGGCCTTGGTATAGGTGATGATCAGGAAGTCGTCCACCTGGCAGCCCTCCTGCTCCATATAGGAAAACAGGCGCTCCACCAGGACCTTGGTTTTGCCGGAGCCTGCGGCGGCGGACACCAGCAGGCTTCCGCCCCGGTTATATACGGCCGTTTCCTGCTGCGGCGTCAGCGGCATGGCGATCCCTCCTCTCGGCTTTCTTCCTCCACAAATTTCCAGAATTCTCCCGGGTCTACGTTTCTGATGTACCGCACCCGGTCGCCGCCCCGGCCCTCCTGGAACCCGCAGGCGGCGGCAAAGTCGCAGTGCTGGCAGGCCCGGTCCTGGGGGCCGTGGGCCACCGGGTCGGCGTCGATGCTGCCGGAGCCGATCTCCCGGGCGATCTGGTGCAGCAGGCGGTCCACATAGCGGCCCAGCTTGCCCAGCTGCTCCGCCGAGGCGACGCCGTCGGCGATGGAGCCGTCCTTTTTCACCTTGATAGGCAGGTAGGGGGCGATTCCAGGGCGCTGTGCTCCATGGCCCGCAGCACCTGGGGATCGGAGAGCACCATGCCGCTGCGGCGCAGGGCACTCTGCAGGGCCAGCTGCAGCTTCTCCGGCTGGATGCCCCTTGGTCCGCTTTCAGGATCACCTCCCGGGCCGGGTGGTACAGCACCCCCCGCCGGGATGATGGGATAACCGAAATAGCTGCGGCCCTCCTGCTCCAGGGTGAACAGATACAGCAGCATCTGGATCCCCAGGCCGTACCGCAGGTCCGACAAGTCGAAGGACTTTTTCCCGGTTTTGTAGTCCACCACCCGCAGATACAGCCTGCCGTCGTGGAGCCAGCCGTCCGCCCGGTCCACCTTGCCGCTGACGGACAGGCGCTGATCTCCCTCGGTGATGGTCACGGCAGGGAGCTGCCCGTCCTTTCCGCCGAAGCCCAGCTCAAAGGCCACCGGGGAAAAGTCCGACTGGGCCAGCTCCCCGGCCATGTCCTCCACAATGGCATAGGCCGCCGTCCGCAGCCGGGAAAAGAGATACCGGAACCGGGCGCTTTTCTCCTGATACCCGTCGATCTCCTCCCGGGCGTAGCGGTCCGTATATTCCCGGACCAGCTGCCGCAGCCCGGCTGCTGCACCGCGGCCCAGCCGCCCCGGGTCTTGACCTCCCGGGCCACGTTTTCCAGCAGATAGTGGATAAACGTGCCGATCTCCGGGGCCTCGAACCCCGCCGGGCGGCGGTCCTTTGCCCGCAGGCCGTACTGCATGAAGTACCCAAAATGGCACCGCTTTACCTGGTCTATCCGGGAGGCGGACATATGCAGGGAGCGGCCATACAGGGCCTCCACCGCCGGGCCGGACAGCCGTCCCCGGCCCAGGGCCCGGCCCCGGTCCATGGCGTCCAGCACCCGGTCATAGTCCCCCGCCCGCGGAAATACTGCCGCAGGGCGGGGTCCCCTCTCCCGCCAGATCCAGGGCCGTGGCAGGGAGTCTGCGGCGGTAGCTGCCGTCCTCCCGGTTCACCCGCAGCCGGGGAAACAGCTTTTCCATCCGCTGCACCACAAAGGAGGGCCGCAGCTGGCTGCCGTTGACGTCCCCCACCGGCCAGCTGACGGTGAGCCGGTCCGTGGGCTGGGCCAGACAGGCGTAAATATTCTGCAATTCGTTGTCCAGCGGGTCGAAGCTGGCGTCCGACAGCAAAATTTCCCGCTGCTGCAGGGCGGCCCGGTCCTCCGGATCCAGCAGGCCGTGGCCGCTGGGGGGCATGGGCAGCACATGGTCGTTGGCTCCCAGCAGGAACAGGCACTTCACCCGGTGCCGGTCGTTGCGGGTGATCTCGCTGACCTTCACCTGGTCCAGGGTGGCCGGGATGGTCCCCACGCTGTACTGGGTCAGCACCAGCCGCAGGAGCCGGGCGAACTCCTCGCCGGACAGCTCCGTATCCCCCAGGATTTCCGCAAACTGGTCCAGCACCCCGCAGAAGATTGCCCACAGCTGGACATATTCCTCCGCCAGCTGGGGCCGGTCCTCCTCCAGGAGCTTTTTCGCCGTGTCCTCCAGGGTCTGCGGCACACCGGCCTCCTGCAAAAACCCATACAGGCACTCCGCCTTCTGCCGGGCCGCCCCGGCGGTGCGCATCCCCCGGTACAGAGGCTCCAGCAGCAGGCGCACCCGCCGCCGGATGCCGTTGACCCGCTCCAGCCGGGCGGCGCTGTGCTCCGTCAGCTCCCGGCCGTATCCGTCGGGGCTTGCCGTCCAGTCCCCCTCCCGCAGCCACATGGAATTGCCCCGGATGTCCCACAGGATGACGTAGTTTTCCAGAATGTCGCACTCGTCCGGGGTGATGCCGCCCAGGCCGGTTTTCAGGCAGCGGAACACGTCCTCCCCGGTCGAAGCCGCCGGTGACGGCGTCCAGTGCCCCCAGCAGCATGGTGATGGGGGGCTTTTCCAGCAGGTCGCTGCGGCGGCTGATATAGGCCGGGATGCCGTCCCGGCGGAACACGCTCTCCAGCAGCGGGCCGTAGACCTCCATATTCCGGGCGCACACGCCCATGTCCCGCCAGCGATAGCCCTCCGCCGCCAGCTGCCGCAGCTGCTGCGCGGACACCCATTCCACCTCGGTAAAGGCCGTGGCCGCCTGGTACAGGCCCAGGCCCTCCGGTTCCCCGTCGTAGGGGACCTCCTGGCCGAAAAAGTGGGCTTCCAGGTGCCCCAGGGGGCCCTGCCCCCGGCTTTCGCACCACAGCACGTCCGTCTCCTGCCCCGCCCGGCGGGCCATGCGCTCCAGGCGCATCCGCTGGCGCAGGGCGTTCTGGAACAGCCGGTCGCTGCTCCGGTCTCCCAGCAGCGTCACCGTGACGCTTTCGGCCTGCCGCAGCACCAGCTCCAGAATGCCCTCCTCCTGGCGGTTGAAGTATGAAAAACCGTCCAGATACACGTCCAGCCCCGGAGATAGCCGCTTCCCTCCAGGTGCTCCCGGAGCTTCTGGAGCCGGGAGCGGGCGTCGAAATCGCCGCTGCGCAGCCGGGCGTCATAGGCGGCGTATATCAGGGCGATGTCCCGCAGTTTGCCGCCCATGGCCCCGTCCAGGTCCTCCCACCTGCCGGTACAGGGCCTGGGGGCGATCTCGTAGGCGTAGAACTCCTCCGTCAGGTCCGTCAGCTGCCGCAGGAACGACGCCGCTGGCTGGGCCGTCCGAATACCCGCAGCTCCGGGGCCAGCTCCTGCAGCACCGCCGCATGGTCAGCAGCTTCCCCCGTTGTCCAGGGTAAACTCCGCCAGGCCGCCGGTTTCCGCCAGCACCGGGATGCAAGGCTGCGGAAGCTCAGCACCTCCGCATCACGGGAGGCCGTAGGCCCAGCGCCCGGCACAGATCCACCTCCGCCTCATGGGAGATATGCTCCGGCACCAGCAGCACCTGCCGCCGCAGACGGCGGTTCTTTCCATGGCCTCCAGCACCCGCCGGGATTTCCCGGACCCGGCCCGCCCACCCATATATGAAGCATTCGCCGCGCCTCGCTTTCCGACAGCAGGATACCACCTCCGCTGTCCCGAAAAAACTCTCATCTGACAAAAGCAATACGTAACTGAACGAAGTACCGAT
>VOFK01002000.1_pt1 | contig 19908 bp, 29 predicted proteins | sample 5384121 | NCBI WGS metagenome assembly VOFK01 (sample SAMN12384730, study PRJNA508395) | human gut metagenome | isolation source: healthy gut J | host: Homo sapiens | reverse complement strand
GAACTGTAAGCAAAAATATTGAAATGAATGACTTTTTTGATCGAGTTTTTATCGAACCAAACAACAGACAGATGCATTCGTTTGTGAACTAAACTTTGAATAAATGCATTTGCAAAAACATTGTGGTTGCTCTTTTTTCTAAATATTAGTGCTTATTGCAAGGAATAGACTAACTTTGCCTACAACAAGTATAAAAAGTTATCCAGTATATGAGTCAAGTGAAAGGAATCCCTTACGGATTATCAGATTTCAATCGAATAAGGAATGGTAATTTCTATTTCGTGGATAAAACGATGTACCTTCCGCTTATCGAGAAGATGCCTAGCTATCTTTTTCTTGATCCGTCCGAGACGGTTTGGCAAGAGCGTATTCCTAAGCATGATGCGTACGTATTAACGTATTATGATATATTGCGTCAGGATGATTTTGATGCATATTTTGGAGATCTCTGGATTGGTACGCATCCAACCGGTGAAAGGAATAAGTATCAGGTACTTTATTTCGATTTCTCTAAAGCGGGCTGTTCGATGCCGGGAGCGGACCTGATGACAAAAGTTTCAATGATTATTGCGGCTTAATCATTAATCAGTTCGCGCATGTGTACGCAGCTTATTATGACGCTGATTTTAAGGAGACCGTCGAGCATATAGAAAGCGCGGTCTAAGCTGGCTTACATAGAGGTAAAAGCGAAGGAAAAAGGGATATCCCCTGTATCTCATTATAGATGAGTACGACAACTTTACCAATGTGATGTGAGCATGGGCAGCGAATGTCATGACTTGACTCACGCCAGTGGTTTCTACCAGGGGAGTATTTCAAACAATTCAAGGGAATGTTTGACCGTATATTCATGATGGGGGTAAGCCCTAGTGACGCTGGATGATTTGTCGAGTGGATATAATATAGACTGGAATATCTCGGTAGATCCTCGTTTTAATGCCATGATGGGTTTTTGATGAAACGGATGTTCGTGAGATGTTCCGTTATTATCAGCAAAACGATATGCTCAAAGGGGATGCTGAGGCTATGATTACGGAAATGAAGCCTTGGTATGATAATTACTGTTTCGCAAGAGAGAGCTTGGGTGACGATCGGATTTTTAACTGTGATATGACTTTTGTATTATTTACGTTGGCAAGTTGATTTTCATTGTTCCCCGGGAGAAATGGCCGATAAGAATATCCGAACGGACTATAGTAAGCTGAAAGATGCTGGCACGTATTGATCGTGACTCTGTACAGGAGTGAAAATCGTATGGGGTACCATCGAGGAAATCGCGCAAAAGGAGAGATCTTGGTGGACTTACATACATCCTTTCCTGCCGAACGGTAACGGATATAGATAATTTCCGTAGTCTACTTTATTATTACGGTTTGCTTACGATGTGTGGGTACTCCGAGGCGATCGTTTAAGAATGTGTATTCCTAATAATTGCGTACGTGAGCAATATTTTGGTTTTCTTTCGTGAGGTAGGGAGAAGTATAACATAACCCGCTTTTTGTATACCTTCGCGCCATGAACAAACAAGCACTGCTTTTTATCCGTTGTTGGGGGTGGTTCTTTTGGTGCTTTTGTGGGAGGGCTGGCGTATGGGGCCGTACCGATTCCTTTGGATCACGTGATGGATATTTTGCTGGGAAGGGATCTGATAAGATCGCATGGCAGAATATCGTGTTGCAATCTCGTTTGCCTCAGGCTATAACCGCATTATTGGCGGGGCTTCCTTGGCTACCAGCGGGTTTGCTATTACAGACATTGTTCCGGAATCCGTTGGCGGGACCTTCCATATTGGGCATTAGTGATGGCGCTAATCTTGGAGTAGCCGCTATCATGCTCTATTTCGGTGGTACGTTGGAGCAGTTCACGGATTGGCCGATCAGCGGATATATGGCGGTAATCCTCGCGGCCTTTGTGGGGGCTTGCGTGATACTGGGACTGATTATCTATTTTTCGGCAAAAGTGAAGAATAATGTCATGCTTCTGATTATCGGAATCATGATTGGCTATCTAGCTTCTTCGGTTATTTCTATCTTGAATTATTATTCATCTACAGACCGGGTACATGCGTTCGTGATGTGGGGGCTTGGTAATTTTTCCGGTGTATCCTTGGAACAATTACCATTCTTTGGAACTTGTGCGTTAATCGGGCTGTTATTAGCGATCTTGCTGATCAAGCCTTTGAATGCCTTATTATTGGGAGAAATGTATGCCGCTAATTTAGGTATCCGGATCAAACGAACACGGATCGCGATTCTTTTGTGTACGGGAATATTAACGGCTACAACTACTGCTTTTTGCGGCCCCCATTTCACTTTGTCGGATTAGCAGTTCCACATATCGCCCGGTTGATGTTAGGCTCTTCCAATCATAAGATGTTGGTGCCAGTTACAATGCTGACAGGTTCCTGCGTTGCTCTTCTATGTAATATGCTGATGGTGGTACTGGGCAGTAATACGATCCTGCCATTGAATGCCGTTACCCCTATGCTTGGGGCGCCTGTTATTATTTACGTAATCGTGAACCGGAAAAAATATTCAATATATTTTAATTAGTGGTTATGGAAAGGATTCCAGTTATAAGGACAAGAAATCTGAGTATTGGATATGTTTTGAAAGGTGGACACCTAAAGTTGGTGCATGATGCCCTCGACTTGAATTTATATCCGGGCGAGGTGACTTGCCTTCTCGGGTTGAATGGTGCGGAAAGTCTACCTTATTGCGTACGCTGTGCGGCTTCCAGCCCTCTCTGGGGGGCGAGATCGAATTGAAAGGAAAGCCGTTGGCCTCTTACTCGCAAGGTGATTTTTCCCGGATGGTAGGTGTTGTTCTCACGGAGAAGACAAATGCCGGTGGAATAACGGTTTACGAGTTGGTCTCTTTAGGAAGACATCCCTATACCGGCTTTTTCGGACAATTAAGGCAGGAAGATCGCAGGATTATCGAGGAATCGCTTGCTGCCGCCGGTATCGCTCATAAGGCTTATAATTATGTGTCGGAACTTAGTGATGGCGAGCGTCAGAAAGCCATGATCGCCAAAGCGCTGGCACAGCAATGCCCCATCATATTGTTGGATGAGCCGACGGCCTTTTTAGATGACAAGTCGGATAGAGACTATGGTCTTGTTACATACTTTAGCGGTAGAGCAACAAAAAGCGATTCTGCTATCGACGCATGATCTTGATTTGGCTATCCAGCTGGGGGAGACTGTCTATGGTTACAGGAGAAAAGTCGCCCAATGGCATGTGGAACGCCGGAGGACTTGATTATGGGAGGAGCTTTCGAGAGACTTTCTTTAGCAAGGAAGGAATCGTGTTTGATCCGAATACCGGGAAATTGAATACGGCAGCTCCAACAAAAGCTTTATTGGGGTTGAGGGGGATTTTATGACTTCTTATTGGGTTGGGAATGCCTTGATCCGGAATGGCTTTTAAGCCCCTCGTCGGTTAGCGAGGATTATATAAGTGTTTATTGTAATGCTCCGGATAGCCTGCGTATTCAGTTCCCTGCGGAAGAGGGGCACGAGAATCGTAGGAAGTGTGGCCGGAGATGATCTCAATCATAATTCATAAATCATAAGTTATATATGTCAAATGAGGAGATTACATGGCGGCTGGAAAATGAGAATATAGGCCGTTTGTTGGTACATTACGCGATTCCCGCCGTTATCGGGACCATGGTTAATGCTCTTTATAATATCGTAGATCGTATATTTATCGGACAAGGAGTGGGTGCGCTAGCTATCTCCGATTGACTTGACTTTCCCGATACTACTCTTTATGCAGGCATTTGAATGTTGATCGGTGCGGGAGCCGCTACAAGGGTCTCCATTCATCTAGGCCGTAAGGCGAATGATCTGGCAGATAACGTATTAGGAAACGCTTTCACTTTGACATTCATTATCGGAGCCTTGACGATTATCCCAGTATGATTTTCTTGGATGATTTGTTAACGTGGTTCGGAGGAAGCGAGCTGACGATACCTTATGCGAAAAGACTATTTATATATCGCTATCCCGGGTACTTTGCTGGCTACATTAAGCTTTTAGCTTTAATGCCGTGATGCGTGCTTCCGGATATCCGAAAAGGCGATGTTCACGATGATGATCGGTGCCGTATTGAACGTGATCCTAGACCCGATCTTTATCTTCTGGCTGGATATGGGGGATACAGGGTGCCGCTATCGCTACGGTGATCTCCATGGCCGCCGGTGCCGCTTTCGTGATGAGTCATTTTATCAGCAAGGATAGTATCGTACGTTTCCATACGAAATATTTCCGGTTGAAAAGGTTCCATTATTTGGAATATATTTACGATCGGCATGTCTCCATTTTTCCATGCAGCTGGCGGGCAGTGTGGTTGTGGTGATCATGAACCATGCGTTGAAAGAGAATGGAGGCGATTTGGCGATTGGAGCCAGCGGTATTATTTCCAGTATCGCCATGCTGCTGGTTATGTTGATTATCGGTATCGCCCAAGGGATGCAACCGATTGTCGGGTTTAATCATGGCGCTGGGCATCATGACCGGGTATTGGCTACCTTGCGGTTGTCTATTATAGTATCGACCTTGATTACAGGGGGGATGTATCGTCAGTTTATTATTCCCGAGACTGATCGTTAGCGTATTCTCGACGGATGCAGAATTGGTGTCGATTACGGATAATGGATTACGTCGACGATGCTGGTCTTTTTTCGTTGTCGGTTCCCAGATTACGATCAGCCAGTTTTTTCAAAGTATCGGTGTCGCATGGAAAGCGATGTTTCTGAGTTAAGCCGGCAGGTTTTACTTCCTGATACCGGCTATCCCTGCTATTTCCTCCGATCTGGGGATTGATGGCGTTTGGCTAGCGCAACCTTTCTCCGATTTCATCGCGGCGGTAACCGCATGGGGCTTTTTATGGTATCATGTTAAAACGTGAAAATAATAAGGGTTAAAGATGAACTTATGTCGATGTTAATTGTATTTTTTATTGTATGTATAAAAGTACTTTTTTATAGACAAACCTTTAAAAATGAGTTAATATGAAGAAGATTGTATTATTGCTCGCCGTTTTATTATTTGGTGCAGGGTCGATGATGGCACAGCAAGGACAAGTCAGCAGAGAAAGCTGCGAAGCAGGCCGAGAAAGAAGCAAAAAAGCAGAGAAGGCAGCGAAGAAAGGCGGAGGAAGCCGAGGCTAACGCATTGTTTGAACAAGCGGTGCAAGCTTTGAAGAATAAGGATTTCGTATTGGAAGCGGATCGTATAGAGTTTAAGCGCGGTAGTTTTGTTTATGTTATCTCCGAACACTGAACTTCGTTTCGGTGAAGGGTGAGAAGGCTACCATTCAGTTAGCGTTTAATACTCCGGCGGCCGGTCCTAACGGAATAGGAGGTATAACGGTTGATGGAACAACTTCCGGTGTACAGATGAAGACTGACAAAAAAGGAAACGTTATGTACGAGATGAATGTGCAGGGTGTAGCGGTATCCGCTAGGTTACGTTCCGTATGGCGAAAGGTACGAATAAATGTACTGCCACGGTATCGCCTAACTTTAATAGCAACCGTATATCCTTTACGGGAAATCTCTATCCTTCAAGCGAGTCGAATGTGTTCAAGGGACGTTCTATTTAATGTAGATACAAAGAATCGTGAAGGCGGACTTTCTTTCGGGAAGCCCGCCTTTCTGTTTATAAGAAGGATGAGATTGGACTATTTCCAAGCATCATTTTGTACCAGATAAGCTTGGCCGTTCTCATCGTTTCCTGCGGTCTGGATCTCTGTCTCGGGAAGCGGGAACATCGTCTTAGAAGCGGTTGGAGCGGATACACCATAGAATTTAGTTAGGTATTGCTTCTCATAATTTATATATGCCGTCAATTCCTTGTTCATATAATCACCTCCCCAACGAACCAGATCGAAAAATCGTTGTCCTTCCATCGCAAGTTCCAGCTTACGTTCCATATGAATCGCCTTGATACAAGTTTCCTTGTTGCTGAATGCGGCGTGACTGGATGGATAAGGTTTCACTAAATAATTGGCGGCAGGCGTTCCGTCTTCCAGATAAATGATATTGTCCGGTTTGGCTGCACGTTCACGGATATCGTTTACTTGCTGCATGGCGGCACTTAATTCTCCGTCGTTCGCTAGGCATTCCGCGTATAACAATTTACAATCACGTAAGCATAGATATTGTAAATTCATGGCAGAACCGGGAGCCCAGCCGGATGAATAGGTGGAGCCAGCTAATCCGGCATCCTGTTCCGCTTTTGCTATATACATGCTTTTTCGGTAGGAATACACCACCGCTACTTACATTTCGTATCCAATCATTAGCAGGCAATCCCCCAATCTTTATAGGGAATCTCCATACGTCCTACGGCGAAATCTAAACGAGGGTCCACGGCGATTGTTTTATCATTCTTAGAGATGTAATCATAATCGGTAACACGTTCTGTTACGGATTTTTTTTTTATTTCTGTACTCTCCGTCAAGATAAGGAAGTCCGTTTTCGTCTACTTGGAATGAGTTTACCAGTTCGTAAGAGGGTTGATAAAATCCGCAACATCCACCGGGGCCTGTGTTATGAGGATAATTCAGTAAAAATCCGTAATTCCGTTATTATTGGCTCCGACAGAGAATTGTACCTCAAAATAGACTCTTTCCCATTTTCGTAGTTGCGTTAAAATTTGCGTCCAGATCATCTTGTAAGGCTAATCTCTCCCTTTAGGCTTAATCCGTTTGCGATAATATCGGCCAAAGATCGGTTTGGCGGCTGTCATATCACCTTTTGTTGCATTAGTATTTTAGCCTTTAACGCTTTTTAAGCCGCTTGTTTTCGTAGGGCGTGCCACTTCGGTCTGTTTTCGGGTAATCCTTCAATGGCCGCTTCTACGTCTGCTAAAATATTAGGATAGATGTCCGTACCGTTATGAACTTTCGGGTCATTTTCTTCAGCGGCGATCGTCTCGTCGATATAGGGCATGCCGGTCGGCCCGAAAATCTTTACCCCTTCGAACATGAATAGGGCACGTAAGAATTTTAGCTCCGCGGTCCGGTAGGCCTTGGTTGTCTCATCCATGTCTGCCGCTTCTTTCATCACATTGAGTGCTGTTGCAACGTTGTGCTCCATAATATGCGTCTTTCCACTTATTCTGTAAATAGTCGTTTGTGGCCGTGACGGCATACGTCTCTACGGGAGTTCAATACGGATTGGTCATTGGATTCGGAGCCTTTATTAGCGTCACCTCCGTATACACCACCGAATACCCAATTGAACATATTGTCATATCCGGTCGGCCGGGTCAAACCGGCATAAGCGTTGACCACCAATAACTCAACCCCTTCAGCATTTGTTAATGCTTCTTGGTCAATACTGCCTTGAGGAGCTTTTATACAGGAAATCTTCACCGCAAAGAACTCAAGGTAAATAAAGCAGCTGCGCTTACTATTAATATTTTATGTCTCATACTAGTCGTTTTTATTATAAAATGGATTTAGAAAGTAAAATTCACGCCCAATAAGAACCGCATGGTTGTTGGCCAGCCTCCCATATCGACTCCTCTTTTTTAAGTCTACACGTCCGGCTCCATCGTTGTCAGAATCGCTTTGCCGTAAATAAGCGTTGGTAAACTCTGGGTCTAAGCCTGCATATCCGGTGATCGTAAGGGATATTCTCGGCTTGTAAGTACAGGCGGAGATTCTGGATACCGGCCTTCTTGAGTAATTCCTTAAGGCAAGGGAATATCCCAATACGAGATTTTTTCAGGCGTAAGAAGGAGGCGTCTTCTACGTAATAAGAGCTAGAATAAGCTCCGGAATAGTTATCTTCCGTATTCAGCATAGGAAGGATAGCATTACTGTTATCGCCATTCAATGTCCATGATTGATCTCTGAGGCGTGAGGATTTATTACCGTTGAAAGTCCAGAAATCGGTAAAATATTTTGTGTTATTATATAAGTCATTGCCGATAGAGAAGTTCCAGAACATAGTAAAGTCCCAGTTTTTCCATGTTAACGTGGCGTTGAGGCCTCCGGTTAAGTCCGGATGAGGAGAGCCGATAAAGGTCCGGTCGCTATCATCCAATTTGCCGTCTCCGTTCAAGTCCTCGAAACGGGAAGCGGCCGACATAAGCGGCAGCGTCTGCCTCTGTGATATCACTTTGTCCGAATGGCTTGGTTGCCATAACATCGGCTACGGACTCATAAAAACCATTTTTGCTTCAACCCCCAGAATTCAGACACGGCATGTCCTTTTTGTCGTACGGGTTACGTATCCTTCGATGCGCGCTACCGCTAGCCATAGAGAATAATCGTCAGCTTCCGCGAGTTTCAAGACCTCATTTTTTATAATGGGATAAATTCAAGGATAGATCCCATGCCCAGTCTCCTTTTCGGTCACGGTAATTAAACATGAAGTCGAAACCGGTGTTCTTTATATCTCCGAAGTTGATATAAGGGCTTCCGGATTCTCCGGCCATCGAGGTGTAGGCCGCTTGTATCAACATATTGGATGTCTTCTTCGTATACCATTCAATGAACCGCTGAATTTTACCATTCAGGAAGGTTGCGTCAGACCCAAGTTGACCATCTTGGTCATTTCCCATTTCAGTATCAGTGTTACCGTAGGTACTGAGGCGGAACCGGTTGTCTCGCTATTGTTCGCTCCGGTCATGTCGTAATTCGTATATAGGAGGTGCTGGTCGTGAACAAATTGGCGAAATTAGTCGCGACAGGAATCTCTGAGTTACCCGTGACGCCGTAACCGGCTCGTATCTTTAAAGTCGTCCAGCCAATCTCGGCTTGTTCCATAAATGCCTCCTCTGACATACGCCAACCGGCGGGATAGATGGAAAGACTCCGTAACGATTATTTTCCGAGAAAACGAAACACCGTCCCGGCGGATAATACCGGTTAATAGATACTTATCCTTATATCCATAGTCTGCACGGGCAAACACACCAAATAGCGAATTCTCCATTGTAAGTGGAAGGATTGGTACGTTGGCTATTGTTCTCGCCCATATCCAAGGTGTATGTATTGGTATTGTCTTCGAATAAATAGTTATATCTACGTGCGTTGAGGGATCTGCCTAAACCATCCCTGAATAGCCTCTGTTCCCAATAAGATGTTCAAGGAATGGATCTCATTGAATGTCCGGCTGAAAGATAGCGTATTGGGTTTCCAAACCCAACGATAATTGAAGTAATACTTTCGTAGAAATTATTTTGGCCACCGGACTCGGAGAACTCCGGGTTGTTCTTGGTCATCGAGTAAGAATAATCATTACGATAATCGATACCGAAGTTTGTTTTAAAAGTCAGCCCGTCCATAGGTCTGCTTCTCCATACACGTTGCCAAATACACGTTGGGTAGTGGCATAATTATCCTTATTTCTTTCACGAATAGCTACAGGATTCTGGAAATTGCCGGTCCCGGCGAATAAGGAGCCTGCATAATTGCCCGCATAGTCATAAACCGGTACATAAGGAGGCCCGATAAGTCCATGGTAGATGTTGGACTCTGTACCTGAGAAGCTAAGTCCGTTGTTTTTTGCTAAAACTATAAGTTGGGTTCTCTCCGAATCGCAACCATGGGCGGACGTTATACGATGAATGCAATTAACGTGCTTGATAGCGTGTGAAATAAGATTCGATAGCGGTACCTTGCTGGTCGAAAATAGTTCATGCTCATGGTGTATTGCCCTTTATCGGTACCTCAGACAAAGGACAACTGGTGATTTTGCATCCAACCGAGTTGGCTGATTTCATCCCACCAGTTCGTTATCGCCTACGGGCGCATAGACTACGTTGTTCGCTTGATCGTAATCGCTAGGATCGATGGAGGTGCTACCACCGGCGCCAGTTACGGTCATGTAATTGGGTAGATGATTAACCCAAGAGTCGGAAGTGCTTCCAATTGCTGGTGGTAGGTAATTCTCCATTGGCGCTGGCTCCCCGTTAGGTCCCAGATTGTTTTCGAGGCTTGCCATTCGACATCAATACGGTCATAAGCGTTTAAGACGTCATAGCGTTTACCTGTTTTAGGAGAAACCGTAATATCCGTCATAGGTTAATCTCGGCTGTCCCGTGTTTTTTGTCCCTTTCTTGGTCGTGATCAAAATGACGCCATTCGCTGCTTGCGCTCCGTAGATCGCTGCGGAGGAGGCGTCTTTCAATACTTGCATACTCTCGATGTCATTGGGATTGATAGAGCTTAGGTCTTGGTCACGAGTGGATACACCATCGATAACATACAAAGGTCCGTTGTCATTGATGGAATTAATACCTCGGATGCGTACCATCGTGGCTGAACCGGGAGCACCAGAGGTACCGATGTTTACCCGCCGCTTTACCTTGCAACTGTTGTGTGGCGGAAGAACCGGAAGACGCCAATAGCTCTTCAGTATCGATAACCGCTACGGAACCTGTGATGTCCTTTTTTCTGTTGGGTACCGTAACCGACAACGACTACCTCGTCTAGATTTTGGGTGTCTTCCTTTTAAGGTAATGTTCATGACGTTCCCGCTTGCAGGTGTTTGTTGAGTTACGTACCCGATGTAAGAGATGACCAGAATGGCATTCGGCTCTACTTCTAATACGTATTTACCATCCAGATCGGTGATCGTTCCGTTCGTGGTACCCTTTTACGACTACGTTAACACCTAATAGGGGCTCTCCCTTTAGCGTCGGTGATCGTACCCGTTATTTTCCGGGATGTTGCATAACGGAGGTTTCCGCTTTTAATACGGAACTTTGCGGTATGATAGCACCGCCTGCCAACATAAAGCATAAAGCTAGTCCCAGCCTGCTTCTAAAGATCGCATGTCTGTGTTTCATAATAAAATAGGTTAATAAAGTATAGTAAACTAGGTTCAATATTAAAAGTTTGTTTAGAGTCTGAGCAATAAAAGTCAGTGAATGGGCGGATTTATTCTGTGAAATCGTGTTTTTTATCGGTGAACAACTTTTTGATAGAATCCGATTGTTTTCTGATGGGGATAAATGAGAAAGGGCACCCGAAAGTGCCCTTTTTCCTTAATGTTTACCTATTCTGCCGGTCTGTATGATGAACCGGATTGTTATGGCTTTCACAAGTTCTAACGGTGTAAATGTAAATCAAGGGAAAAACTTAGGAAAATATAATCTGTGAACGAGCGGATTTATTCAACGAACAGGGTTTTTTGTTCGGTAAACTTTCCGTAAGTTCGCGAAATAAAAATTTAACATCTTATAATCATGCAACTATCCATAGATCAAAAAGACATCGATAAATTCCTGATGATAGGCGATAAAGTATTGATTAAGCCTAAGAATCCACAGAGCCAGAACGAAGACCGGATTGTATCTGCCTCCCTCGGTTCAACAAGGGGAGAAGATACAAGCGGGTTATATCATAAAGACAGGGGCCCGGATATCCATTGCCTTCTCGATCTGAGGAGCATGAGGTCTGGGAGAAAAAAGAAAGGGGAGGAGGTGCAATACTTGCCGCTTCAAGCCCGTGAAGGTGATTTGGCTGTCTATTTGCAGAATGCCGCTTACGAGATCAATTTAATGACGAGAAGTTCTTGATTGTCCCTCATTCCGCTATTTTGATGTTAGTGCGTGATGAAGGTTTGTTTGAATAAAGCCTTTGTTAAGGAAAATAGGGCTATATTCACTTTTTTATCTTATTTTTGCCGGCAAAACAAGACAAACTATCAACAGTAGCGATTATAATGAATAAGATTGTAAGTAAAGAACATTTCTCTGCCAACGTGGTGAAGCTGGAAGTCGAGGCTCCTTTGATCGCCCGCTCCCGCAAGGCCGGTCACTTCGTGATCGTGAAGGTTGGCGAAAAAGGCGAACGTATACCTCTTACCATCGCCGGGGCGGATACCGAGAAAGGTACCATCACCTTGGTGATCCAAGCGGTAGGCGGCTCATCCCGTAAGATCTGTGAATTGAACGAGGGTGACTATATCACGGATGTGGTGGGTCCGTTAGGGCAGGCTACCCATATCGAGAAGGTTGGAACGGTTGTTTGTGCCGGTGGTGGCGTAGGTGTCGCCCGTTGTTGCCGATCGTGGAGGCTTTCCATAAGGCGGGAAACCGTGTGATCGTCGTATTGGCGGCCCGTACCAAGCGACTTGGTGATCCTTGAGGAGCAGATGCGCCAAAACTCGGATGAGGTAATTATCATGACCGATGACGGATCGTATGGTACGAAAGGCTTGGTGACGAATGGTGTGGAGAGCGTGATCAACCGGGAGAAGGTGGATTTATGCGTTACGATCGGGTCCGGCCATTATGATGAAATTCGTTTCCGCTCTTTACAAAGAAATACGAGATTCCTACCGTAGCTTCCTTTGAATACGATCATGGTGGACGGAACGGGTATGTGGGTGCTTGCCGTATCACGGTAGGCGGGAAGACCAAGTTCGTTTGTGTGGACGGACCGGAGTTCGATGCTCATCAAGTGGATTTTGATGAGATGATCATGCGTCTCGGCGCTTATAAGGATATAGAGAAGAAATAACGAAACCACGTAATGAATCATGACAACAGAAGAATTAATCGCTGCTCGTCGTGCCGAACCTTGGCGGGAGGCACTTCGCAAAAGCAAGAAAAATAAAGAACGTGCGGATATCCCCCGTGTGAAGATGAACGAGTTGGACCGGAATACCGGAGTCGTACCCGTTTGGAGGAAGTTAACTTTAGGCTTGACAAAAAGAACAGGCCATGCAAGAGGCCGAGCGCTGTTTGGATTGTCCGAATCTACTTGTATGCAGGGATGTCCGGTAAATATCAATATACCTACTTTTATCAAGAATATCGAGCGTGGGGAATTCTTGGAGGCCGCTAAGACCTTGAAAGACAAGTGCCCTGCCCGCTGTTTGCGGTCGTGCCTGTCCGCAGGAGAAACAATGCGAGAGCAAGTGTATCCCATTTGAAAATGGGTAAGGAAGCGGTTGCCATTGGCTACTTGGAGCGTTTCGCCGCTGATTACGAACGTGAGAGCGGTAATATCTCGGTTTCGGAGATCGCGGAGAAGAACGGTATCAAGATTGCCGTGGTAGGTTCCGGTCCCTGCCGGATTGTCTTTTTGCCGGAGATATGGCGAAGCGTGGATATGATGTGACTGTGTTCGAGGCATTGCATGAGATCGGTGGTGTATTGAAATATGGTATCCCGGAGTTCCGCCTACCGAATAAGATCGTGGACGTGGAGATTGATGGTCTTCGGAAGATGGGCGCAGTTTGGAAAGATTGTATCGTGGGCAAGACGATCAGTTATGATGATTTGCATGCGGATGGCTTTAAGGGCGTGTTTGTGGCAAGTGGCGCCGGTCTGCCTAACTTTATGAACATTCCGGGTGAGAACTTTGTGGGCGTGATGTCGTCCAACGAGTATTTGACCCGTGTAAACTTAATGGATGCGGCGAATCCGGAAAAGTGATACGCCGGTGCTACAAGGAAAGAAGGTGGCCGTGATCGGTGGAGGAAATACCGCTATGGACTCTGTCCGTACCGCTCGTCGTCTGGGTGCTGAGCGTGCTATGATCGTCTACCGTCGTAGCGAGGAGGAGATGCCTGCCCGTCTGGAAGAGGTGAAACATGCGAAGGAAGAAGGTGTGGAGTTCTTGACGCTTCATAATCCGATTGAATATATAGGTGATGAAAGAGGCCGTGTGAAACAGATGCGTGTGCAGAAGATGGAATTGGGCGAGCCGGATGCCTCTGGTCGCCGTCGTCCGGTACCTATCGAGGGCGCTATCGAAACAATTGATGTGGATGAGGTGATCGTTAGCGTCGGTGTATCTCCGAATCCATTAATACCCCGTGCCTTTGGAGGCTTGGAGGTGAGCAAGAAGGGTACGATCGTAGTGGAGGAAGACAGTATGCGTTCCGCTTTAGGCGATGTGTATGCCGGTGGTGACATCGTTCGTGGTGGAGCTACCGTGATTCTGGCGATGGAGACGGTCGTAAGGCCGCCGCCGCTATGGATGCGGACTTAAAAGGAAAAAGTATAATATCTATTAATTCAATAAGGAAAAAGACGGGTTGTTTAAACGATCCGTCTTTTTTCTTTTTTTTTTATCGTGATACGGAGATTTATGTTTATTATCTATAAGACTAATTCTTGAAATAATCTCTCAAATGTCTGTTCTAGATCGTTGGAAAAACCGGGATGTGGACGTGAGGTTTGGATAGAGGCACTTCTTATGGCGGTAAGCCAACGAAAGCGCTCCGGAATATCTAGGGCTGGCTATAGGACCTCCATCCTTTTGCGCCGGAACATATCTTATCGAAAACGTGGAGATTCGTACACAAAGATTCCTTATCTATATCTGATGTGAACAGACGAAGTTTCTTCTCGTCTACATGATAGCGAGCCTTGATGAATTTAGGCCGTTTACAGAACATGATAAGGCCTACATTGATAAACTCCTCCCGTTCGATTTTCGGTACGATACGGATTACGGCATATTCATATAAGTGTTTGTCTTGCATGTCGAGCTTCATTTATAAACGTGTCAGAATGGGCGATTCGGTCAATTAAGAACCGGATATATACATCACGTATCTCTTGAGGCGTACCGGGACTATCGTTCCTATGCAACCAATCGTCGGGTACTAGACCTACGATCTCACGAATTTTCTCTTCCGTTAAGATACGTTTGAAATCCTTGTCTACTTCCTCCAGCAGCGTCGCTTGTGGCAATAATACATGATCCTTGATATGGATGAAAGGGCCGATCGCATGTTTTTGCCAATTTACCCATGAGAAATGGAAAAAATAAGGAAGCTCCATGATCGATGAGCCAAAGTTCATTATTCCATATCAACATATTCGTATTCCGACCGTGCGGTCTATATTTGTCAAAAGAGCATCGAGCCATACGACTTGTGAGGCGAGTTTGGGATCTACACGATTGACTACCGGATCGAAAAAAGTTAAGGCTCCGGATAAAAAATGTAATCCCAGATTGAGCCCTTTGACTTGCTTGTAGTAAGTCTTGTATCTCCTCGTCACCTTCCGACCGCCTGAAAGCCTCCTCGTCAAGATTCAGGAAGACCAATTCCGGTACATGGAAACCCAAGCAACGAGCGATCTCACCTCCGATCAACTCGGCTATCAAGGCTTTTTGTCCCATGTCCGGCTCCCCGGAACTTAACGACATATTTAAACTCATCGTCCGCCTCCGCTAAAGCAGGCAATGATCCGCCTTCCCGCAGAGGCATGATATATCGGGTAACATTCGCTGTACGTAATTCCATAACCCTCACTTTAATTGAAGATAAAGATACGATTATATTTTGTTGAAATAAAAAGCCCCGCTATTCTTTTCGAACAGCGAGGCCTTTTGGAAGCGAGCGGAAGACGGGACTCGAACCCGCGACCCTAACCTTGGCAAGGTTATGCTCTACCAACTGAGCTACTTCCGCAATTAAATTAGATCGTACTCGAAGCGGGACTTGAACCCGCACAGCCGCAATGGCCAAAGGATTTTAAGTCCTTCGTGTCTACCGATTCCACCATTCGAGCATCCACCTCTTCTCTAAGAGTTGAGCGGAAGACGGGACTCGAACCCGCGACCCTAACCTTGGCAAGGTTATGCTCTACCAACTGAGCTACTTCCGCATTGTTTGTTTCTCTTTTGCGAGTGCAAAGGTAGTACAAATATTTATACTACCAAACATTTCCGGTGAAAAATTTAATTATGGATGTAAATTTTATTACCGTTTGTATCGACGACATATTGTTTGAGGGCTTGTTTCTCCTCAGCGCAAGGCCCTTCCACCGGATTGCCGATACCGTTTAAAAGTTCAAATTTACTACCGCATTTCGGGCAGATGGCGTATACGGCGGATTCGTCCACCTCTACGATGACATTAGCGGATGCCTCATGAGGACAAGCGGCATCGAACGCAAAGAATGCACCGGTTCCGTTACTGGACAATCCATGATAGACCAATACGCCTCCAAACCCTGTTTGCTCGCCAGCTTGGTCTACATCTTTAGAGGTGTAGATCTTATAAGCCTGTATTGCATTCAACGCTTTATCTTGATAAGTCAGATCTAGTTCCAGATAGACCGCACGATAGGGAATACGAGTCTCTATCGTATCTGCGCAAGATAATAGCGTAAACAAAGATCAAAAAGTGGAAATATCCGTCTTATCTTATCCATGGACCAATTTCTTTTCAGCCTCGTTCATCCGTTCGAAAGAGAAAGAACCTATCACACTACGCATCATGGTGGCGATTGGTTCGTTACATAGATTACCGATACTGCCTTCGTGTGTATGGTTAACGCTCTTCGAAGGAACGAATTTACCGGCCTCGATATCCAAACCTACTTGCTTATAAGCGTCACGGAAAGGCATTCCGGCCAAGACACGGCGGTTCACTTCTTCCACGCTAAACAAGAGAGAATATTTATCATCGTCCAATATATGCTGTTTACTTTCACCTCACGCATCATATGAGTTACCATGCGTAAGCAATCCTTCAGCTCGTTGAAAGCCGGTAGGAAAACTTCCTTGATGATCTGGAGATCCCGGAAGTAACCGGAAGGAAGATTATTGCTGATCAAGATGATTTGCTGAGGCAAGCCTTGAAGCTTATTGCATTTGGCACGTGTCAACCTCAAATACATCCGGATTCTTCTTATGCGGCATGATACTGGAGCCGGTCGTGAACTGATCCGGCAGTTTGATGAAGCCAAAGTTCTGGCTATTGAACATACAAGCGTCGAACGCTAACTTGGAGAGCGTAGCGGCGATACCCGCCATAGCGAAAGCTACGGTGCGTTCCATCTTGCCACGTCCCATCTGGGCGTATACCACGTTGTAGTCCAGCGAGTCGAAACCTAATAAATCCGTAGTCATCTGGCGGTTTAGCGGGAAGGATGAACCATATCCGGCGGCGGAACCCAGCGGGTTACGGTTGCAAATACGGTATGCGGCTTGCATAAGTTGCAAATCATCTACCAAGCTCTTCCGCGTAAGCGCCGAACCAAAGTCCGAACGAAGAGGGCATAGCTACCTGTAGATGCGTATATCCGGGAAGCAGTACATCCTTGTACCGGTTACTTGGGAGATCAAAACGTCGAACAAGCCGGAAACCAACTCAACCAATTCTTGTATTTGCGAACGGGTGAAAAAGCTTCAGATCCAATAAGACCTGATCATTACGGGAACGCCCGCTATGGATCTTCTTGCCCATATCGCCCAAACGACGTGAAGCATGAGTTCCACTTGCGAGTGCACATCCTCGATGCCTTCCTCGATGATGAATTCTCCACGATCCGCTACGGCGTATATATTCCGTAATTCTGCTAATAAGACGTTTAGTTCTCTTTAGTCAACAAACCGATACTTTCCAGCATCGTGATATGCGCCATAGAGCCTAATACGTCATATTTTAGCGAGGTAAAGATCCATCTCACGGCCCTTACCTACCGTGAATATATCTACTTCATGATCTACCTGTACATTTTTTTCCCCAAAGTTTCTGAGCCATAATGAAAAAGGGGAATTAATAAGGCAAGGAGGCGATAACGGTCGAGATTTTATCCACAGCCTCTTGCAAAGGTTTCGATACCATTGGTTTTCAAGAACGGATTCAGATCGGCACGAACCGTGATTTTTAACCGTGTGTCGTCCTCGGCCACCTGTTTCAATTGTATCCACAAGAAAAAGGGGAACAGGAGAGTTGGTCGTCGAACTTGATTAATTTATTCGGCTCTCTTTTACGATCTGAAGGTAATCATTACCAACGGGATCGACAGCGAAACTACAGGTATCGCTGTCGAACTCAAAATTTTTATTTTATCTTGCGGATGCGATCCTTGATACGTTCCAAGTTGGAAAGATCGGACAACATCGTGAAGATACGTTCATCATTGTGTGGGGATCTGTTTGACCTCACTCACAAATTCTTCAGTCATTGAGTGTCTTTTTTTTGTTTATTACTTATTTCGGGTCCCAGTTAGCCGGATCTTTACGCCATTCCTGAAGAACCGCGATCTCAGACTCATCGATGTAATGCGTACGGACGGCTTCTTCCAAGACTGCGTCGTAGTTACTCAATGTAGTCAATGTTACTTTAGCGTTTTGAGCGGCTTCCGCTCAGGGAATCCATAGGTAAAGATAGCTACCATACCCGCTACATCGCAACCAAAGTTACGTACGGCCTGTACGGCTTTGCTATACCACTCCGGTAGATACCAAATCCTCGATGATCACTACTTTAGAACCCGGTTTCAATTCTCCCTCGATAAGGTTTTCCAATCCATGATCTTTTGGCGTAGAGCGGATGTATACGAATGGCAATCCTAATAAATCGGCTACTAAAGCACCTTGAGCGATTGCGCCTGTAGCAACACCGGCAATGGCATCTACGCTCTCAATTTTTCACTAATCACACGAGCCAACTCCCAATTTAATGAAGCTACGAACGACCGGATAAAAAGAGTCTTTCGGTTGTCATTGTAGATCGGAGATTTCCAGCCGGATGCCCAAGTAAACGGATTGGCCGGTTGCAACTTTACGGCTTTAATCTTTAATAATTTTTCTGCTACTAAACTTTCCAGTGTTTTCATACAATCCTATATTTATATCAGTCTGCAAAATAGATAAACTGAATGACATTACCTTGAATATCGTACGTTAATTTTTATTAATATTTATGCGACAGACAGGGCTAAAATGCTGATGCGTATGCCCGGAATCCCTGATAAAGCCTTTGCGCAAGCGGAAATCGTGGCGGTTGTGATCACGTCGTCTATGAGCAGGATATGTTTGTTTTTAAGCTTTCCGGATGAATGACATTAAAAATAGAACATACATTTAACCAACTTGCTCGTAAATGGCCTTACGAGTTTGGGTACTTGTGTGGGTGGTGCGGGCTAGACTTTTGCGTATCGATGGGGATATCCCATATGGAACGGATGCCGGAGGCGATCCATTTCCGGACTGGTTGTAACCTCTTTGCCGTTTTTTTGCGGGGATGCAGGGGAACGGGGATAAGGAGGTCTACACGGTACATATCGAGGCTGTGATCCGCTTGGAGTCTCTCGCTATCCAGGTCCGAGTAGATAGCCCAACTCTTTATTATCATGGTATTTGAGCGAGTGGATCAGGCTTTGTACTTTTCCCCGCCTTTCTCGTATCGTAGATAAGCGGTGGCATATTCGATCCGGTTCTTTCCGATAAAAAGTTGCTCGACGGGGTTGTTCGCCTGTTGATGATATCCCGTGTGCGGCAGGTCGCATAGGCATTTCAGGCAAATTTGTTCTTCTCCCTCGACGAGTGGTCGTTTACATATTTTACATAAGTTTGGGAAAAACAGGTTGAGCAGATTATTCCATGTCGTCGGCATAATCCTCGCAGTCTATTCCTTTGAATAATTGGCTTAGGCAATCCAACGTGATCCGGCTTTTCGAAACCTCGTCCGGCGGCGAAACGGGTAACTTTGTTGAATAGGTCCCGCTCGTCTTTTCCTTTTTGTCGATTTCTTTTTGCTTTTTAGTAAATCGAGTAAGATGGAGCGGTATTCTCCCTCGTCGATGGCGGCGAGCGATTCTTCCCGGATCGGGGGGGATGTTTTTTTCTTATAAAGCTCGTAGCCTATTTTTACCCGTCCCCATTTATTGAATCGTAGCTTATCGTTCACGAAGAAACGGGTGTAACGGGATTCGTCGATAAACCGCTCTTTCAGCAAGCGGGCGATGATACGCTCGGAGGCGTCGGGAGGAAGTCCGGCGGCATCGATCTTTTTTCGTACGTCTGTATGCAAAGCAGCCAGGGAGTACAGTGGCGTTTCCGGTAAATACCCTCGCCTGCTATTCTTTCTACAGCTTTTTGCTTTTACGATGATTTAAGTTCCTTTTTCTCTCGTATAAATCTTGTGTATTAAAGCAATACGTAACTGAACGAAGTACTGA
>VOFK01002980.1_pt1 | contig 19909 bp, 40 predicted proteins | sample 5384121 | NCBI WGS metagenome assembly VOFK01 (sample SAMN12384730, study PRJNA508395) | human gut metagenome | isolation source: healthy gut J | host: Homo sapiens | reverse complement strand
TATTATCGTAGTCAGGTACCTTTCCCTCAGTGCCACAAAAAGTCCGTTTGAAAGCTCATTACCTACCTGAATCATTGTGACATTTACACCTGCCTCAATAATCTTTGTCAGATTTTCAAGTGTAAAATCATATACAGCCTGCTCCAGCTCGTCCACACCGAAATCCTTCCATGCCTTTGGCTTAATCTGCTTTCCGGGTCTGCCCAGAAATCACTGTAGTGGAAATTCAAAAGCACTCCAAAGCCTGCATCTGTAACCTTTTTTCCGATAGCGATAGTCTCAGCCAGGTCATTGTTACCCGCACCGTAAGGCTCACCCTCCTCTGATTTTGGGTCGTTCCACAGACGAAGACGGATTGTATCAACATCATGCTCCTTCATGATGTCAAGAATATCCTTCTCCTTTCCATCCTCGTAGTATTTTTGCTCCGCAGCGTTCCAGCTCGAGCAAGGTTGATAAATCCATACCCTTAATAAATTTTGACATTTTAATTCTCCTTAATTCTTATATCATTTATCCTTATATCATTTATTTACACCATGAGAGCAGTCCCAGTAATAGTCTCTGCTCTCAAAATGCGTAATAATATTCCTTACAACCTTAAAATGCTAGATTCCGCGGAAACAGAATGTGAATTCCATTTTCTCTGAGACATCAAGCAGGTACTCCGGATGAGTATGTGAGCCCCAGCTGTCGTCTCCACCTACACCCATCTGCTTCTTTGCCACACGGACAACAGTATAGTGTACAGGTGGAAGCTCAAAGTGATGTGCAGCATTTTCCAGCTCATGTGGTGTATATGGCAGTGCCGAGAACGAAAGCTCATCACCAAAGAACAGCATGCCTCTTCCCTTCTTATCCATTACCTTTGCATATCTTACTCTGCACTTGTTGCCGCTCTCCTGCGGAACGAGATACTCGGCAATGTTGTCTGCCACTTTTTATTCTCGTATACACCATACTTTCCGCCATGCTGTCTGTCCTCGTATGTCTCCTGTGGTCCGAGTCCGTACCATTTCACTGTATCATAATCGGCATCCAGCTTGAACATCATGCCAAACTCCGGCATATCGCCAAGTTCCTTTACAGGATCATATGACAGAGTTGTCTCGATTGTTCCATCACCAAACACTCTGTATGTCACCTCGCATGAGCTCTGCGGTGTGGTAGGCATGAAATAAGTGTATGTGATGGCGATATTGTTATCATTTTTTTCTACCCTTGGTGATGTATCTGCAAAGCGCTGATCCTGTCTGGTGGTCACATACATGCTGGCAATCTTCCACTGTGCATAGCGCTGTGGCATCATGTTGCCGGAATCATTGTTGGTAGGTGTTCTCCAGAAATTCGGCAGTGGGATAGTATTTGGAAGCATCTCGACGCCACCGTATACATATGAAACCATTCCCAGATTCATTCTTGAGAAAAGTGCCTTAAAGTTCTCACCTCTTACAAGGATATTTCCGTTTCCAACAACAAGCTCAACTGATTTGTCGCATGAATACTCACTTACAGGCTTCTTTATCATATGCTGTCCGAATGCAATCTCATATCCGGCCTTTTCCCATATGGTGTTTTCCTTTAATACAAATGATACCACAATACAGTACTCTTTTTCCACATCTATCATGGAATTTTTAAGAGTCACCGGCACCTCATAGCTTGCCCTATCCATCGGTGGAACAGATATCTGAAGCCTGGTCCTGTAGACCTCCTCACCGTCTGCAAGAAGAATGGCAAAAGCATCAAAAACCGATGTATTTACAAAGAGATTTTTTGTTTGTGACTGTAAAGATGTAGTCGCTGTCAAAATCAACCGAGATATTCTGATAATTGAACTTCACCTCCTGCATCTTTGGAGAAGCCTCTCTCTCTCCGCCGTAGCAGATGCCGTTTTCCGCTGAAATCTCCATCTGTAGGGCCGCCAAAATCTCCGCCATATGCCTGAACCACTTGCCGTATCTGTCCTTTTTCGTGATGGACTGGATCGATGTCAATCCCAGATAAATCCGCCCTGATAGCGCGGCCTGTGTCGGTCAGATCGGTGTACTTGTGCATCGCGCCGCAGGAATTGCCCATCGCGTGCGTGTACTTTCACAGCAGATAAACGGCTTCTCTTTCTGCTCTGCCAGATTTTTTCACAATCCGCTCTACCGGCGGGTACATCTGGCTTTCCATATCGCTGCTTCCGTTGTAGCGTCTGTCGTTATAGACTCCTCGTAGTGAACCAGGCGGTCGGGATCCAGTTCTCTGAACTTCTCGGACATCTGATAAATCACACTTCCGCCGTAGGACTCATTGCCGCAGGACCAGATTAAGACCGCCGGATGGTTCTTATCCTGCTGGTAGCAGGAATTCACGCGGTCGAGCATTCTTGCCTCCCACTTCGGATTATCCCCCCCGGCACAATCGTCTGCGGATCGGCAATCTTACGCATCGCCGCCGCATCCCAGCTTCCGTGCGACTCCATATTATTCTCTGCAATCATGTAGAGTCCGTAGATGTCGCAGAGCTCATACAGTCCGACATTGTCCGGATAATGGCACGTACGGATGGAATTGATATTGTTCTGCTTCATGGTCACGACATCGGTGAGCGTCTCCTCCATGCTCACCACACGTCCGGTCAGGGAACTGAATTCGTGGCGGTTCACGCCCTTAAACACAATCCGCATTCCGTTTAAAAGCATCAGTCCGTCCTTCATCTCGAACCGGCGGAAGCCGATCTTCGACGCGACGACTTCCTGCATCTTCCCTGCCGCATCATACACTTCCATCCGAAGTTCATACAGATACGGTTCCTCTGCACTCCACAGCTTCACATCCGCCACTTCCCGCGAGACATGCAGGACTCCGTCAATCTTCTCCTCCAGAGCAAACACCTCCGTGCCCTCCGGTGTCTCATAGCGGCTCTCCGCCAGATCAAAGCCTTCCGCGCTCCCACAAGCCGCATGCGCACACTTCCGCTGCCGCAGGAGCAAAGATCCAGTTCCAGCGTACCGCAGGACAGATTCTCCGCCACCTGTGGACGGATCTTAATGTCGCAGAGATGCGTCTTCGGAATCATGTAGAGATAAACGCTGCGGAAAATACCGGAAAACCGGAAGAAATCCTGATCTTCGCACCAGCTTCCGATCGTCCACTTGAAGACCTGCACCGCCAGCTTATTCTCCCCCTTCCTTAAGGTAAGGCGTCGTTCAAATTCGACGGTGTAAGAGTCCTCACTGTATCCGACATATGCTCCGTTCAACCAGAGTGCCATGCCGCTCTCCGCTCCCTGGAACGAGATAAACACACGCTCTCCCCCAAAAAAGGACTCCGGCAATGTGAAATATTTCACATAACTTGCGACCGGATTGAACTTCGTCGGCATCTCGTCCGTCCAGACGTCTTCCCTTCCATCCCACGGATACTGCGTGTTCGCATATTGCGGACTGTCATAGCCTTCCATCTGGATATGTGCCGGCACGCGGATGTCATCCCCATCCCCTGCAGTCGTATTCCGGCTTTTCAAATCCATGGATCGTCTGCTCATAGTTTCTCGCATAGTGGAATTTCCATGATCCGTCTAAAAACAGGCGGAAACTGCTCTTTCTTCCGAGCGGATCCAGCCACACGTCCGCCTCATCCCAGTTCCGATACGCCACATGGTCGGAGTGCGCCACCACGCGGTTCTCCTCGTAATATTCCCGGATCACTTAATCTCTCAAACAAAAATTCCTCCCATACTGTTCATCCCCCAATTTATGATTGCTGTTATTGCGTTTGTTAAGTTCATTATAAGCGAAAAAAATGCGCATTTTTGTACTTATTTTTCGGCACAAAACGCGCATTTTCCACCATTATTTATTACCATCCTTTTCGCGCGGAAATATTGTAATTTAAAAGCTTTGTCTCGTAATTTTCCGGATTGATTTTCCACTGATAGGGGGATGTGTTTAAAAACTTTTTAAAATTCCGGTTAAATGTGGATGTTGTCGTAAAGCCTACCTTCTGTGCCACAATGTCCATCGAATCCGTCGTCTTTTCAACAGATCGCATGCCTTCTGAATCCGGACAAGATTGATGTAATCCACCGGAGACATGTTCATACAGGACTCAAACAGCCTTCTGAAATGCGTCTCACTCATATGACATTCCTGCGCCAGCTCCTCCACCCGGATCATGTGCATATATTCCATGCGCACATAGTCGAGTGCCGCCGCAATCTGCGTCACTCCCGAATGTTTCTGCATTTCCACACCCTGCACTTCCTGCTTTGCCTCCTTCTGCTCCTCATTCAGCCGGATAATCTCTATCACAAGAGAATACAACAGACCTCTCACGCTGTCCGTATAATGGGCCGCCGTCCCCGGCATCTCCTCCATGATCTGCCGGACAAGAAACGCGAGATTGTGATTCTCCCCCATTCATGGAGAAACAGCGCTCTCCGGTTGACTTTCCGGATCAGTTCCCGGCAGAACAGCTCGTTCTTCGGATACATTTCCGCAATAATCTGCGCCGGATCAAAAACAGATATTCCCAGTAGCTTTGGTCGCTTCTTTTGTATTGCTGATCGTCACATGAGGATAATTGTTCGGTATAATACTTACCATAGCAGGCTGATAGGGGCGCTGTTCTTCGTCCAGAATCAGTTTCCCCGTACCGTTTCTGCACACTCCGATCTCCATCAGATTGTGAAAAATGAAGATGTACCTCATCATGACCATAATCCCGGATCCAGTTTTCTCCAAGAAGTGCCAGAACATATTCATTTTGCGGTATCTCATAGAACCGAAGCTCGATGGTATCTTTCTTCTTTTTCCCCATAATTCCTCCATTTTCTCCCCCGCTGTGGCAGCCGTAAAGCTACTCGCCGTGACAGCTCGATTCCGCTTCGCTCCTTCTTTCTCGCCGTGGGCGCGCCCTATAGAGAGAAATCCAGCAACACCTCTGGAAAGCAATCTTTCCTCCGGTGTCACTGGATTTCTCTACACTGCTCGTAGCTTAATCAAAGTCGAACTTGTCGAACCGCTGGTGCATTGCCTTATAGCGGAAGCGGATCATTTCATTTTTCTCCAGGACATCTTCTTCTGTTCCTCTGTACTGGCCGCGTATACAGCTGTAAATACCTGTTTCATTATTGTAAAAACATATCAATGTCCAGATCTCTTAAAAAAGCAGGACGGGCATCTATAATTTAATTTGCCTTTGCCAAGTTGAGCCATGTTGCAAATACCTCCTTATCTGAGATTGTTTTTCTGTATCCCAGGGTAAACATCGGTGAGAATGCATATCCCTCTTTTTACATATCCGTCCGCGTCTGCGTTGGATGCAGTCATGGATACGCGTGTCTCGATCTCCGGAATCACGGCGCTTACTTCTGTCGCACCCTTGACCCCTCCTCGCGGCACTTATACTCATAATGGATCGTCTTCTCTTCCGGTCCGTCGATCTTTAAGGTGATATGGGACATATCCTCCGGAATACTGGTTGTGCCGTAGCATGCAACCATATACTCGTTTAAGGTAACCTCTGCACTCGGGTCACTCATCTCAAGGATGGTACGCTCGATCTTGATGTTGGAGGAGCCTTCCTCAAAGTACTCTTTTGTCTGAAGCTTTACAGTCAGATCACGAAACTCGATCGTTACCGGATCCAGTGTCAGGATTCTTGTCTTTCCCTCCTGTGAAAAATGTGCGTGTGTCGGGCAGAGACAGAGATCCACTTCCTCACCCTTATAGGAAAGCTTTTTGCACTTCTTACAGTTCCTCTCCTGCGTAATGTGTGAAGTAACCTGCACGGTACTTCTCCTGAATCAGGAACGGATAAGAGGCATCCTGCACGCTTTTGTGCCGATACCAACCGGCCACTCCAGCTTCGCGCATACGGACGAAGGTCAACGATTGCGCCGCCCCGATCCATATTGACGCAGGCTCTCATGTACGGGTCGCAGTACCAGAGACAGCTGCTTGTCTGATCCGTAAAATATCTCTCCAGAGTGCACACTCCGGCTCATTGTAGTTGCCGGCATCCACCCCTTCTTCTCGCGGTAGTAATCTGCGAACTCGGACATTGTCATATCGACTAACTTGCCCTCTTTTTTCAGCTTGCCGTAATATGCACAGCCGTCGCTGTAAGATTTGTAAAAAGTTCATACGGCGCTCCCCAGCGTCCCATCTTGTTCATCCAGCCCGGTCCTACAAACATCATGTTGTATGCATAGCCGTTGTTGTATTTTCCTAACGAACGATACTGATCGATCAGGTTGTACAGATACGGATACTCCCAGGTCTTGGTGTCATAGATCATTCCACGAAGTACATTCTGCGGATGCGTTCCGAAGTTGGAGCCATTGCCGTCATAGCATGCCAGCAGGTCTCTGGACAGGTGCGGGATTGCAACTATACCGCTGTCCTCAGCCGCATTGGCTACGCCGGCGCATGTGTATTCTGCTTGAAGGGATCCAAGGTGCCCAGGGGCCGCCATCCATGAAGGTATACCAGGAGTTGTTGCAGGTATGATATGCCTTGGGGCCTTCCTCCCAACAGGTTGCTACTCGCACATTTTACGGTAGGATAGGTTGCTTTGATATAGTTGGTCAGATCAGCATCCATGTAGTAGGAACCGGTTGACTCCGGATAGAATCCGAATCTGTCATGGGAACTTCTCAAACACATCGTTGACGATGGCTTTTTGTCTTCCATGGAGAACATCCAGATACAGAAATCCTTGGTCTTGTATTTTCACGGAACTCCTCACACGGAAGTCCGAGCAGTGATAATGCGATCTCGTCTCCGTATACGTCGTGGTCATGCTTCGCAAGTATCTCCACTGCCTCATCATTGAAAAAAAAAGAGATGCGTATGTCATCTGAATGGTTACTTTTAACCCATTCTCATGTGAGTCTCTGCTGTGTCTTGAAAATATCCAGAGATTCTGTCAAGAGAGCCTTGTCTCCGATGTCCTCTTCCTTTTCCCTGTCCTGTGACAGTTGCGGAATACTCCGGAACCATCTCTGGTCTGTGAATCAGATTTAAAAATAAATTGATCCATTTTCTTCCTCCTCAATTTCTATATTTCTTTCATTTTTATGGAAAGATGCCTGGTGCATCCTCACCCGCCTACCTAAAAAAACTTGTATTGCACTTTGAAAAATGCCGCTTTTGCATTTTTCAATGCGAAGTTGGAAATACTCAGGCATTGCAGCCAATGCTGCAATGCCTGCAATAGTATTTTCCTTCGCTATTTACCCCTTCACCGAACCACCGGTAATTCCTTCTACATAGAACTTCTGCATGATAATGAACAGAATACCGATCGGGATACCGACCATAACGCCGCCCGCGCAGAATCTCGAGAAGTATGTCGGGATCAGCGTACGATTCAGCATGTTGTAAAGTCCGATCGCAACGGTCCAGTCTGTCGAGATACCGGAGTTTAAGATGATCTTTGCAAAAACGAAATCTGTCCACGGTACCAGGAAAGAACTGATAACAGTGTACACAATGATCGGCTTGGAAAGCGGAAGCACGATCGTGAAGAATGTTCTTGCCTCGGAAGCACCCCTCCAGATACGCAGCCTCACGCAGGGATGTCGGAATCGTATCAAAGAATCCCTTCGCACAAGGTAACTCCAGTCCGATGCACCGGAGTACACTAGAATCATACCGATATGGCTGTTGGTTAAGTTGACGGACTTCAAAATAAAGTAAATAGCGATCATGGACAAAAAGCCCGGGAACAGCTGCAGCATAACTGCGATATTCATGAGAGCTTTTCTTCCTTTTGAAACGCATGCAGCTCATTGCATAGCTGACCATCAATACAAAAAGAATTTGAAATCAGACATACAAAAATGGCAATAACCAACGTATTCTTAAACCAGATCGGAACTGTGATACCGTGTCCGGTTCAAAGAAGCATGCGAGTATAATTGCGGATCGACCATGTCTCCGGGAAGAAACGGCTCGTGTTCATACCGTCATATCCGCTGAACGAGGTTACAATCAGCCACACGATCGGCGTGATCCAGATCACTGCAAGCACTGCAAGCACTACGTGAAGCAAAACGGAATTAACAATTTTTCTCTTTCCCATCATCTGAATGTATCCTCCTTATCTCCTTTAATCAGGAAGTTAAAGGCAAATAATGTAATGACTGCACATACGACAAAGACGCAGATACCGATGACGATGCCATCTTATAGTTGTACTGCTCACTGGTCAGACGATACAGCCAGGTAACCAGAAGATCAATCTCCTTACCCCAGGAAGCCGCCAGTTTCTGGTTGGTCGTTGTGTAAATATCCTGTGTCAGCAGGTAAATTACATTAAAGTTATTGATGTTTGCCGTAAACTGTGTTACGAGGTATGGTCCTGTGATAAACAGCATATACGGCATTGTGATCTTGCGGAAAATCTGGAATGAGTTTGCTCCGTCAATCTTCGCACTCTCTTTTAACTCTTCCGGAATGTTCATAAGTACACCGGTTGCAATCAGCATCAGATAAGGAACACCTACCCAGATATTGATGACAACGATCGTGATTTTCGCCCAGACCGGTTCGCTCAAAAACGGAATATAATTTTGCTTTGATCCAGCCAAGATTCTGTCACAGATCAACCAGACCGATGTTCTTGCAGAATGAATTGACAATTCCTGTATTTGCGAAAAAGTTACGCAAAGCAACAGCAATGTTACAAACTGTGGAACGGAAATAGCTGCAACAAAAAAGCGTTCTCCACATCTTTTTTAATTTTGTGTTCTTGTTGTTGATCAGAAGGTCGAGAATAATTCCTCCAAAATAGGTCGTAAATGTGGCAAGCACTGCCCAGAAAGCAGCGTCCATCCCAGAATTCTCCAGAATGTATATCCGAATGTGGAGGTAATGCTCGTGGTAAACAGGGACTTAAAGTTTGCAAGTCCCACCCAGGTAAACAATGCATTTGGCGGCATATGACTCTTATCATAGTTCGTAAATGCAATGCAGATCATAACGACCAACGGCATGATATTAAAGATAATCACACCCAGAACCGGAAGCGCCAGCAACGTAAAATGAAACTTATCATTCAGCATCTCATTGCAGTCTTCCTTAAATGTATTGATGATGCTTTCCCCGCTTCAGCGCGCGAAGCTGTAAGCGGTATGTATTTCTCACGTTTGCCATCCAAAGCAGGATTCCCACAATGAGAAAAACTCAGACTGATCACACCGAAGAGCAGAATCAGAAGGGAGTTATCATAATCATTGACCTCATTCTTCATCGTTGCCGGGTTGTACACCATCGCACGCTCTACCGTACCTAAGGTATTCAGCTGGCTGATATATGGCACCCCGATCAATACCGTATATAGAATTAACCCGATTTCCAGTAATGTTACCAGAAATCCCTTGATGATTTGTTTTCTTTTTCCAATAACCGGCACCCGCTACGAGCAGCGATGCTTTCACTGCACCGTCCCCTTTGGCGGCAGCCTCACCAAATTCCTTTAAAGAATTTTCCGATTGCTCGAAGAATGCAGCCACCGGTTCTTTTTACCTTCCTTACTATTCATGCAAGCACCCATGCCTTTCCATAACCGTCATTTTCTGTAAAATGGCGTTCTCCTTTCTTTGCTGCACGCAGTGTATACCTGTTCTGCGTGTTCTTTGGGTTCTGTTGATATTCAGATGAAGAAAAAGACCCACTCACGATTCCCATCTTCGTATGCGGGCCTTTTTCTCTTCATACACTCTTATAAAATCGTGTTACTGCTTATTCTGTCGGCTGTGATGCAGACTCTACCAGATTATCCAGCAATGTCTGTACATCTGTTCCGTCCGGTTACCCTGAGCAATGATCTCACCAAATGCTTTGGACGGATCCCAGTAACCGCTGCCTACTATCTGAACAACACCGTTAGCACCATTCTGTGCGGTAACTGCAGCTGATTGCTACATTTGCTTTAACCCTCATCAGACTCGCCAGCGCAATGTTGGACGGTCCGATCTGTCTCTCAGCAAAACGTGTCTCCTGGCTCTGCTCGTTGGTTAAGAACTTTTGCTAATTCCATAGCCCAGCCAACCTGTGCAGAGTTTGCATTAACACCGATCATCTTGTAACCAGCTGCAGAACCCATCGGAACCTGGTTGCCAGCGCATGTATAAAGTCGGAAGTGCGCATGCTGCATATCCATCACCGAATGCTTCCTGTACTGCTGCTTTGCATCCCATGTACCGGAAACGATAGCACCAAGCTCACCAGTTGCAATCTGGTTTGCTGTATCACCGTCTGTGATTGGTAAGAATGCCGGGTTTGTTGCGATTGCAAGCATACCGTCTACAACATCGGTACCCTTGATACCGTCAGCAGATGTTCCGTTCCAGTCCATTGCTGTGCTTCCGTCATCATTTAATACTGTTGTAAATCCTGCCCGTAGAAGAAACCTGCATTGTACCAGCCGCTTGCAAGCACCATTCCGGCTTTCTTGCCTGCTGCTGCACAGTCTGTAAGGATTGCATCCCAGTTGGTCGGATCTGTTACAACATTGCTGTCATAATATAAGAAGTATCCGTTATCAGCAGACATCGGGTAAGCATATAATGTACCGTCTACGGTAGCTGCCTCAACAGCACCTGCTACATTCTGGCTGGAGACAGTATCAACATCCTGTACTGCCTGTAATACACCTGCATCTACAAGATCAATCAGCTGATCACTTGCGAATGCAGAATACATCAGCTGCTGCTGTCGGGTCAACTAAAGATATCATCCTTAGCATTTGCCTCAGACTCTACACCAACTGTAATGTCAAATGTCTGATCCGGATTTGCTTCCTTAAACTGCTCAATAAGCTCGTTGGTTAATGTCTGGTCTTCCTCAGCGGCCCATACTCTTAAAAGCAATGGTGTCTCCGTCTTGCTGCAGGAGCTGCTGCCCTCAGTACCTGCTCGCTGCGCTGTTGTCTGCTGCGCTGTTGTCTCTGCTGCTGCATTGCTGTCTGTTGTCTCGCGCTTCCGCCGCATCCGGCTACCATGGTTGCTACCATGCTCGCACATAATAATGCGCTCAAAACTTTTTTCTTCATTTTGAAAATCCTCCCTTTTCTTTTTCAAAAATTTTTCAGAACGCCGCATGCCCAATTCTGTATCGTACCTGCGGTACTGCGCATCTATTGCGCAATCGGTTGTTCTATGATTAAAGTATATTACGTGCCTGTTTTGATGTCAATGTGTATATTTTATAATAAATTTGCTTCTTTTTTTGGCACAAATGCACAAGTTTTAAAAAATATCAGCTTTTTCGTGGAATCATTCATTATTTTTGTGCAACCGATAAACCCGAATATTCCAAGCATATTCCACTGTTTTCTTTATATTTTCCAACATTTCAAGCGCATATTGAGCGATTTTTGCTGATTTTCCCATTCCCTGCACCATTTCCGGCGTGTCAGACACCGTATTCCGACACAATCCGCACTGCCCGGTGTGCACTATTTCGTGGATTCCTTGAGTACGACCTCATATGGAAGTAATGTCTTCTGCTTTACCTCCAGTCCCTCCACAAGATCTAAAAGCGTCCGGCACGCCACTTTTCCAAGTTCCTTGGCATCGAAAGCAAGCGAAGTGATCGACGGCACATGGTTCCCGAGAATCGTGCTGTCATAAAAAAGATGCAACCCGCACATCCTGCGGCACCCTGACGTGCTGTTCCCGCAGTACCTTTAAAACCCCTGCTGGTCACCGCATCGTCCATGCACAGAATGCAGTCCACATTCTGTTCCAGGATCTCCTTTACCGTCCGATCGACGCGCACCCGGTTTTCCGCTTAAATACAGCAGATTCTCATCGAGCGTCTCCCCCTGCTGTTCATATAGGCGTCCCGGAATCCGAGCAGACGGCTGTGCGTTACCATGTATCCCTCGTCCTCGCCGATCAGTGCAATCCGCTTTAAATTCTTCATTAAAATAATGGATGTCAATTCCCGGCAGGCACTTCTGTGGTTGTGGTCGATCTGGATTACACCCTCATAATTCGTACTTCCTGTCGTCACAAACGGAATATTTTTCTGCTGCAGGAATTCAATCTGTGCATCCTCCAGAAAGGTACGCATCAGAATCACACCATCCACCTTATGATTTGCAACAATCCGCTCCAGCGAAGAAATATCATTCATCTGACACATCGTAAGCAGAATGTCATATCCGACCGTCTCCGCCATCTCCTGAATACCGAATAGGCAGCGCTGGAAGAAATTCCAGTCCACCACTTCATAATCGCGCGGCATCACCACACAGATATTGTACGTTTTCGACTGTGCCAGTCCCTTGGCGATGGCGTTCGGCTTATAATCGTGCTCCTCTATGTATTCCAGAACCCTCTTGCGGGTCTCTTTCCCGATTCTTCCTTTCCGGATATGGCGGGAAACCGTTGTCTTTGAAAACCCCTAACGCCTCCGCTACATCCGCAATGGTAATATCTTTTTTCTTCCTTCTCCATAGTAACCTCCAACCCCTGGACCATCGTCCGGAGTTCCCTTTATTTTGCGCTTGTTGCGCAATCTTTTTATTATCAAACACAATTCCGGAAAAATCAATCCCCTTTTTAACCAAAATAAGTTCTCATTTTTGCAGTATTTACGGTACTTTCTGTTGTTTACAGTCCATTTTTGTGATGGTATAATGAAAGCGCAAACGGTTGCACGTTTTTGTGTGCCGAAATGCGCAAAACAGCTACTTCTTATAGAAAATTTTAGAAAAGATTGGAGATCACCGATATGAGAACAGATCACCTGCTCTTTGGAGCAGCCTACTATCTGAATATTTGCCGTATGACCGTCTGGAGACAGATATGGAAATGATGGAGCGTGCCGGCATGAATACCATCCGCATCGCCGAATCCACCTGGAGCACCTTAGAACCATCCGACGGCGTCTTTGACTTTACCTGCATCGACCGCATGGTACAGGCCGCCGCAAAGCATCATTTTTCCGTCATCATCGGAACCCCGACTTACGCGATACCAACCTGGCTGGCGCGCAAATACCCGGATATTCTCGCCGTCACAGCAAACGGGCAGGAGCTCTACGGTCACCGTCAGAACATGGACATCACGCACCCCGGCTACCGTTATCACGCCGAGCGCATCATCCGCGCCATGATGGAGCACTTAAAGGACGTTCCGAACATCATCGGCTTCCAGCTGGACAACGAGACCAAGAGCTACGGAACGGCCGGTCCGCGGGTTCAGCAGATGTTCGTCGCTTCCCTGAAGAAAAAAATACCCGGACATTTTGATTTCAACCGTGAATTCGGTCTGATTACTGAGCAACCGCGTGAACGACTGGGCGGATTTTCCGGATGTACGCGGCACGATCAACCAGAGTCTTGCCGCAGAATTTCAGCGTTTTTCAGCGCTCCCTCGTCACAGAGTTCCTCTCCTGGCAATCGGACATTATCAAAGAGTACAAAAACGTGACGACCAGTTCATCACGCAGAATTTTGATTTTGACTGGACCGATCACTCTTACGGCTATCAGCCGGAGGTCGACCAGTATGACGCCGCCCGCCGCATGACCGTGGCAGGCGCCGATATTTTACCATCCTTCGCAGGACGACCTGACCGGAGCTGAGATCACTGTATGCGGAAATATTGCGCGCAGCTTAAAGAAGGACAATTATCTGATCTTAGAGACAGAGGCGCAGGGTCTGACCCCGTGGCTCCCCTATCCGGGGCAGCTGCGCCTGCAGGCGTACAGCCACCTTGCAAATGGCTCCAACAGCGTGATGTACTGGCACTGGCACTCGATCCACAATGCGATCGAAAGCTACTGGAAAGGCGTGCTTTCCCACGATTTTTCCGAAAAAATGCCACCTACCGGGAAGCCAGCGAAATCGGCGCGGAGTGGAAGCGCATCGGCACACACCTCATGAATCTGAAAAAAGAAAACCGCGTCGCCATCCTGCTGGACAATCTCTCCCTGGCGGGGCTGCGCCAGTTTCCGCTTGAGACCACCGGTGACCACAGCTACAATGCCGTGATGCGCTGGCTTGCCGACGCCCTGTACCGCAGAAACATCGAGTTTGACATGGTCTCTTCCGGCGAGCGCGATTTTTCCGCGTATGATTTTCTCGTTGTTCCGGCGCTCTATGCCGCATCCGACGATCTCCTCGGCGCGCTCGACCGCTACGCGTGGCAGAAGGCGGACACCTGATCGCCACTTTCCGCACCGGCTTCGCCGACGAACAGTTGAAAATCCACCACGACGTACAGCCACATCTTCTTGGTAGGTGCCTTGGCATTCACTACGACCAGTTCACCTACCCGAAGAATGTCCGCATCGCCACCACAGACGGCAGGAGCGCCCTCACACACGACTGGATGGAGCTTGTCACCTGTGACACCGCGACGCCGCTTTCGCGCATTATGACCCATTCTGGGGCAGTTATGCCGCCGTGACCGAGAACGCCTATCAGAAGGGCTCCGCCCTCTACCTCGGCGCTTTCTTCGATTATGAACTGTTGGAGCCGCTGCTCGTATCCTACCTCTCCAGACACGGGTATGAAGGTCTTTCCGAAGACACACCGCAGTTTCCGCTGATCGTAAAGCGCGGCACAAACGATTTTGGCAAAAATCTGTGCTACTACTTCAACTATTCGGGAGAACCGCGGACAGTGACCCACACCGGAAATGCGGGCACCGATCTTTTAACCGACACCCCGGTTGCCGCCGGTGCCGTCCTGACACTGGCTCCCTGGGGCTGGCGGTCGTCGAATCATAGATGCCTAACACCCCGATGCATCCCGGGAACACGGCGGCGAAAAGCAGAGACAGGAAGTAATCACAAGATGGTAACGTGTTCCGGCTGGAACTTGCCGGCGGCGGTTCTTTGGAGCAAAATCTGAGCATTTCTTCCGCATCGCGCCTGGCATCGGATTCCGTGTCTTTGCCACGCTTTGACAATCCACGGATGTGTCCGACAAACCGCAGACAATGAGCGGATTCCCTAGTGTCCCTAGCGGCACCGCTTCACAGACATTATAAAATCGCGCGAACCGAAACTCGTTGCCATCTGCTATTAAAAACAGGCAGATGGCAATTCAAACATCGGCTTCGCGCGGTTATGTTTTTTTCAGCAGTGCCATAAGAGGCACACGAGAATCCTAAAATTGTCTGCAGGTTGCGGACACATCCTGCGGAGTGTTCAAAGCTTGGAAAGACACAGATCATCGCAGATGCGAAGCGCGGCGTGGTTAGAAATGCCGGATTTTGTGATCAGAACTGCTGCCGGCAATTCCAGCCGGAACATTTTATCATTCTGTTCTTAACCTGTCCCGGCTTTCCTCTTCCGTACCCCCGAGATGCGCTGAGGGGTTTTTGCACGCCGGATGTATTCTACACCGCCCGCCCCAGGAAGCGTGTCAGTTCCTCGATCGGTATCGGCTTGAATACTTGTAGCCTTGCAGGTACAGTGCATTCATCTGCTTGCACTGATCCTCGTCTTTTCGTTCTCCACACCCTCAAACAGAATCTCATAGTGCGAATTCTTGAAAATATCGGAAAAACTCCCGACCATATATCGGGACTCTGCATTTTTCCCAGCGAGAATGGTCAGCGAACGGTCGAACTTGATCACATCGATCGGCAGACCGATAATGCGCTTCGAAATTCGAGTAGCCCGTTCCAAAGTCATCCAGAGAATTTGATTCCCAGCTTCTGAAGACTGGTAATCGTATTCTTAATGTTGTCAAATTCCGTCTCATTCCAGCTCTCTGTCAGTTCAATCGCAACTTTTTTCATACGGGATTTCATTCTGGCGGATGATGTCCATGACATCCTTGCAGAATTCCTTTCTGCGGGAATTCCAGAATAGAAAAATTAACGGAAACACGGTCGATCTGATACCCCTCCTGCTCCAGGCGTTTGATCTGGCGGCAGGTTTTATTTAAGATGATTTTGCTGAGCGGTATGAATATAATCGTGCCGCTCTGCCATCGGTATGAACTGATCCGGATATACCATTCCTGTTTCCGGCAGCCCAGCCGCATCAGCGCCTCCGCCGAGGCAAACCGGTTGGTACGTGTATTTAGCACCGGCTGGCAGTACACTTTTAACGCGCTCATCCTCCAAGTCGCAGTGTGCATTGATGTCCTTTAATTCGCCTAATATGTAAGATGCCTTCCGATATTCTATGATGTCCTTATTCTGACACTCATATACCGCGCCGACCGGTATTTTCTCTTCCATAAACTCATTCAACGCCAGATACTCACCTGCCTCACGCAGCCTGTCATCTGCATGTGCAATCAGCACCCGGTAGCCCAGTCCATGTTCTTTACACACACGCTCAAACGTTTTTTGTATGTTATATTTTCCGTTTTTTCTCCGCTTTATTACTCAGTCTCTGATACACCAGTGCAAAGCTTATCATCCTGCAGACGGAACAGGCAGAATGTTTTGAAATAATTCTCCGCAAACGTCAGAATCGTACGCGGAAGTTCTGGTATCTTTTGAGATTGGTTTCCGGAATCCCATGAAGATTACAGAAAAATCATCGTCCCCCACATCTCTCAGATAGCTGTCAAACGCACCAGCATCAAGTGTTCCTGTCTCCCTGTCGTAAGATGTATAATGAAACAAAAACAGCACTCCCAATAGAAGTAATAGTGCCATGCAGCTATAAGATGTAGATACATATTTCTGCCTCCAGTGCAATCATGCTAAACGAAAAACAGTAAAAATATAGGGTGCAAAGGCAGCATTTCAGCACGAACTTTTCCGGTACGTAAAAAGCACAACGACAAGAATGATACAGTAATAAATATAGGCAAAATGAAACGATCAAAATAGAAATTAGATGAAATCATCAGATTCGTATCGATATAAAAAAACCCAGATGCGTAAACGGTGATCCGATCTCAAGAAAAGCAACACCGCATAGCCGCCCCAGGATACCGCGCCCAAGAGTCTTGCCGGTCTCTCTTCCAGCTTAAGAAGTGTACCCTGAAGTAATGTAGCAGCACAGAACGTGAGAATCAGTAAAAGATATATCCCATCCTGTAACACATAAAATAAGAATCTTCCGATTCTGTAATCCGTGTGATTGCTGTATGGAAACTGATACTGCAGACCGTCGCCATCATCAGGCAACCGTTCCCCGCTTTGAAGATAATCTCAGGCTCTTCTACCGTACAAAGCGTAGCAGGAGCAGATATCGGCTACATAAGTATAATTCTGATAGAACAAAAAACATCCGTCATAAACTCATTCTCCCCTTCGATCATTTTTCCCTTTATATTATCATTATACATTTATTGACAGCAGATTTCAATTTTTTTCACGCAAAAATGACAGCAAAGGGGCAGAGAAGCGGTAAAGCTTCTCTGCCCCTTTTTCTGTCATCTTTGGCTGCACACGCCTATTCGTAGCGGAGTGCATCGATAACTTCCATCTTTGACGCCTTGTTCGCCGGATAATAACCGAAGAACACTCCTGTCAGCACGAGAAGAACAGTGACAGGTAAAATTGCAGTTGCCGATGGATGCACCTGCATAATAATGTATGGAATACTCGGAATACATATTGGCAATCACAAACTTCGCTGCCTGGCCGAGCAGTGCTCCGACACCAACACCGATCAGAATACCGATAATGCCGCCGATTAAGCAGAGCATGATCGCCTCAATGACAAACTGCATACGGATCGTCCGCCGCTTTGCGCCGAGTGCCATACGCACACCGATCTCCCTCGTCCGCTCCGTGATCGACACAAGCATGATATTCATGACACCGACACCGCCGACGATCAAAGCGAGATTGCTGCGATTCCGATACTGCAATCGTGATGACATTGAGCACCGTGTTGATCATGCCCATGCTGGACTGCATGTTGCTTTCGCTGTCACATGGAAATTGTATTGTTCTGATATACCTCATCAAAATAAAATAATTCTGGATATCTTCCGTTGCCTGGTTGACATCCGCAAGGGGCGTCAGAGCAGATTAAAGTATTCATAACCAGTCTTATCTGCCCCCTGCGCCTTGAAGCTGGTCTGGATCGGAATCATCATAGTGGAACGATCCTTTTCTCTGACAGATGTATCCACTTTTCCAAACAGTCGTTTGCAGTATGAAGATAAGGATCAAAAAAACGGTATGTCTGGAGCTTCCTTATGGACGCCAGCTACCTGAACCTGCAGAACATCAACTTCGCCACACGCTGCCGTCGAATTTCACCAAGAAGGTCGGAATCGAGAAGGTGCGCGTCTACCTTGCCTGCGAGAATGTCTGGTACTGGTCCAAACGTCAGGGATTCGATCCCCAGCTACTTTTATTCGGGAGCGACGAGCCAGGGCCACCATTCGCCTGTAAGAACGATTTCCGGCGGCATCAACATCCAATTTAATCGGCCTCAAACACTTTACGACAAACGACATGCATATGAAAAAAGCGACAAACATAACGTCGCGACGCTGGCGGCAGCTTTGCTGGCAAGCAGCTGCATCAAAGAAGCGACCCCCATGCGAAATAGCCACCGAGGATCAGGGTCACCCTCGAAACGCTGATAGAAGGCATTCCGGCTCGCCGTACAGGCCGGTTCCGCAGGCTATGCAAAGGGGATGGCTGCTTGGGATTTAAGTTCTGCCGGCCATCCATATCGCCACGGAATTCATGATGGGCGACGTCGCCATCGGCGGCAATATCGGTTACGACTGGTTCGCACAGTGGGGGAACCAACGAAGCGCCTCGGCGCCGACTATGCCGTGGGTGCACCTCACGTGGACAACTACCACGTGTGGATCATGGCGGCCAACAACGTCATCAAACAGATCGACGCCTCGATTGCGACTGCTCGTGACGCCACGCAGAAGTCCTATTCGCTTCTCGCCTACGCCTATCGGGCCATGTTCTACCTCGATCTGGTGCGTCTGGTACGAGTTCAAGGAGAACACTACAATCGAAGCGCCCGGTAGGATGCCTGCTCCTTTGTCCGATCCCCATGGATACATTGTGTTTCAAAAATGATAGGTCATTCCTGTTCCTCCTGCTGTTTTGTTTCTTATACTCGTTGCCGTTTCTGTTCTCTGTTCAGCTCTCGTTCTGCAACTTTCTATTCCCTGTATAGATTTCCGTTGTACCTGCACCCTTTCGTTATCTGTGCAAATTTTGTTGCTCAGAACATTTTCCGGCATTTTCACATGGTACCACACAATACTTCGCATGTGTCATCCCCTGCGCCGATTTGTTTCGAAATCCCAGGCGAACCTTATCATGCGGATTCATATTTCCATAATCTCCTGCCGACAAAATGTCCTGACAGAGGACTTTTTGATCTCTTCGTCCGTGCGCCCAGTTCCCGGAAAGCCTCGATATGCGGGACAATGATGAAAGGTCTTCTGCGCGTATGTTTCAGAACATTCCTTTAATGTCTGGTCAAATACCAGATACCCGCCCATAGAGGACTGTGCGATCAGAGCCTGTCCCGGATTCTCGATGTCCCCCCCAGTCTCTCTCTGCAAGTTCTCCGAATTTTTCATAAGCAGACGCCATCACTTTCGTGGCGTCTACTTCCGGATATTGTTCTTTCAATTCTTTCCACAATCAGATAGGTCACTTTTGATCTGGCTTTGATGGCACCTTCCACTGCCGATTGAAACTGTCTGATAGAAACACTGTCCGGTGCCATTACTTTTTCCCGAAACCGTTTCTCATATTCCGTTCTGTTGTCTGTTTCCTGATTTTTTCCCGGTTTCGCTCATGCCTGCCTCCTGTATTCTGCTTCCACTTCTTCCGCACTCAGCGCATGGTCTGTTCCATCCAGTTTCTGATGAATCTGATGTTTATAGTAAGATCTCTGAGAAATGGGCCGCTCCCTGTAAAAGCTGTGCCAGTCGGTCACTTGCCCGGTGTCCAGAGCAATACGTAACTGAACGAAGTAACTACCGAG
>VOFK01001773.1_pt1 | contig 19913 bp, 44 predicted proteins | sample 5384121 | NCBI WGS metagenome assembly VOFK01 (sample SAMN12384730, study PRJNA508395) | human gut metagenome | isolation source: healthy gut J | host: Homo sapiens | reverse complement strand
AGGTAAATGTAACGTCATTGTTGAAGAGGAACGGATATGTGCCGCGCCCTTCTCAATATTCTTGCGCTCGCGGCGACAGTACGGGTCGCTGCGCCCTTCTTCTGTACCTTAGCCATTTATACGTTCCCTCCTTACTTCTTCTTGTTCGCAATGGTCTTCTTCGGGCCCTTGCGGGTACGCGCGTTCTGCTTGGTGTTCTGACCGCGAACCGGCAGGCCGCGGCGATGACGCAGGCCGCGATAGCAGCCGATCTCGACCAGACGCTTGATGTTCAGGCCGATCTCACGGCGCAGGTCACCCTCGACGTTGTAGTCGCGCTCGATGACTTCACGCAGCTTAGCAGCCTCTTCTTCGGTCAGGTCCTTGACGCGGGTATCCGGATTGATACCGGTCTTAGCAAGGATTTCGTTGGACGTCTTGCGGCCAATGCCGAAGACGTAGGTCAGGCCGATCTCCACGCGCTTCTCGCGGGGAAGGTCAACACCGGCAATACGTGCCATACTATTATAACCTCCATAGTTACACACTGAGGCGTGTTTGCAAACACAGTATAGGGACCGCCTCCCGCCCCTGCAGCGTCGCGCTCGCCGCGCGTGCTTGTCGTGTTCGCGTAAACCATGATCCGCGCCCCTGGGCGCGCATTTTATGAGGCGATTAACAATCGCCATAAAAAGTCCAGCTCTGCCGGACTTTTTATTCCTCGACTCAGCCGTCGGGCGGCGTCATTTCGGTATCGAAAATCAGGTTTTCTACTGGAACTTGATTTTCGTATATAGGGACTTTTTGAAAGTCCCTATAAAAGCACACAGGTGCTTCTTAGCCCTGCTTCTGCTTGTGCTTGACGTTCTCGCAGATCACCATGACGGTGGCCCTTGCGGCGAATGATCTTGCACTTCGCACATCGGCTTTACAGACGGTCTTACCTTCATGTTTGTTTTACCTCCATCAAAATTTATGGTGGGATGGGACACCGGAAACCCCTCCGGCGACCACTGGCGCGCAGGTCACATGCGTACCTCCGCCCGCTTTTATCACTTGGAACGCCAGGTGATACGACCGCGGGTCAGGTCGTAAGGCGACATCTGTACGGTGACCTTGTCGCCAGGCAGGACGCGGATGAAATTCATGCGCAGCTTGCCGGAGATATGGGCCAGAATTTTTTATGGCCGTTGGGAAGCTCTACCTGAAACATAGCGTTCGGCAGCGCCTCTACGACGGTGCCTTCCAGCTCGATCACATCATCTTTTGCCATTGTTCGTTTCCCCTCCTCGGTCAAATGTTGTCCTCGTCCCCTGTCCAGAGGGCGAGTGCCTTGCGGATTTCACTGTTTGTCAGCCGGCCGCCCTCTTCGAGCTTGAGCCGGGTCCGCTCATCGCACGCCCCCTGTCGGGAAACGTGCTTTTTCGCGTTTGCGCTTCGGGGTTTTTCCGCCCGTCGCGCGCGTCCGTTCGCCAGCAGGAGGAAATCCCCCTCTTCTGCGACGACCAGCATCAGCTGTCCTCTGTCCCTTCCGGTCAGCGAGAGCACAATGTCGGATAATCGGGCGCGAGACATCACAGTACCTCGCCGTCGATGCTTGTCAGAATCTCCGGCTCGCCATCCGTGATGGCAATGGTGTTTTTCATAGTGGGCGGAAAGTTTACCGTCCCTGGGTCTTGACGGTCCAGCCGTCGGGCAGGACCTTGACCGTGTAAACACCCACATTGACCATCGGCTCAACCGCGATGACCATGCCGCTCTGCAGGCGGATGCCATGGCCGGGTTTGCCGTAGTTCGGGACCTCAGGGCTTTCATGCAGGTTTTCACCTACACCGTGACCGACGTAGTCGCGCACGACCGAGAAGCCGTTCGCCTCGACGTATGCCTGAACGGCGGCGCCGATGTCGGAAACACGATAGCCCACACGGGCAAATTTAATGCCTTCAAAGAAACTCTGGCGCGTGACTGCGATCAGCTTTTTCGCCTCGTCGCTTACCTCTCCGCACGGGGATGGTAGCGGCGCAGTCACCGTGATAGCCGCCGATGTAGGCGCCGACATCCACCTTGACGATATCGCCCTCGCGGACGATATGCGTCTTGGACGGAATGCCGTGGATGACCTCATCATTGATGGACACACACGCACTGCCCGGAAATCCGCCGTAACCAAGGAAGGAAGGCTTTGCGCCTGCGTCCTCGATGGTCTTGCGGACGATCCGGTCGATTTCTTCGGTAGTAACACCCGGATGAACCGCGTCAGCCGCCGCCTTGCGCGCGAGCGCAGTGATTCGGCCGGCGATGCGCATCCGTTCGAGTTCTTTTTCTGATTTAATGTGAATCATAATTACAGACCCAATGCCTCAACCGCAAATTTCTCAGTTTCATGGATGCCCTTGGTGCCGTCGATGCTCTTGAGCTTGCCCTGGGCTTCATAGTAGCCCTTTGAGCGGCTCACGGTCTGCTCATGGTAGGTTTCCAGACGATGACGAACGACCTCAGCCTGATCATCGCTGCGGATGACCAGCTTATCGCCGCAGATATCGCAGACATCAGCCACGCGCGGCGGATTTGCCTCGACGTGGTAGGTTGCACCGCAGCGCAGGCAGACACGGCGGCCGGTCATGCGCTTCTCGATGACGTCGTCTGCAACTTCAAGGGACAGAGCGCAGTCGATGTGAGCAATCTCGTCGAGTGCTTCCGCCTGCGGAATCGTACGCGGAAAGCCGTCGAGGATGAAGCCGCTCTTGCAGTCGCGCTTAGCGATACGCTCCTTGAGCAGGTCGATGACAAGCTGGTCCGGTACGAGCTTGCCGGCGTCCATGTACTCCTTAGCGGACTGGCCAAGCGGAGTATTGTTCTTAATCGCTTCGCGCAGGATGTTAGCCGGTGGAAATGCTCGGTACACCCATCTGCTCGATCAGGTAAGAAGCAAGCGTGCCCTTACCGGCGGCCCCGGTGCGCCCAGAAGAATCAAATTCACTTAAAATCAGCCTCCAGATTTATTCCAGAAGAAGCCCTTATGATGACGCATGAGCATCTGCGCCTCCATCTGCTTGACCGTATCAAGCGCAACACCTACTACGATGATAACCGAGGTGCCGCCCAGAGCCACATTGGAGAGGTTCGTGGAGATCGCACCGACGATCAGCGGTACCAGAGCGACGATGCCGAGGAATACGGCGCCGACGAAGGTAACCTTGCCGAGCGCCTTGGTGATGAAGTCGCTGGTCGGCTTGCCGGGGCGGAAGCCCGGGATGAAGCCGCCGTTCTTCTTCAGGTTGTTGGCGATCTCGATCGGGTTAAACTGGATGGATGCATAGAAATATGCGAAAGCGAGGATCAGCAGCGCGTACAGAACGATGTAGACCACACTTCTCTGCGAGAACAGATTGAGGATGTGCACCGACCGTACCGCCTCCGGCTGCCAGAACATCGAAACGGTCTGCGGCAGCGCGAGGATGGAGGACGCAAAGATGATCGGCATAACGCCGGAAGCGTTGACCTTGATCGGCAGGTGGGTGGACTGACCACCGTACATCTTGCGGCCAACTACGCGCTTTGCGTACTGCACCGGGATGCGGCGCTCTGCATTGGACATGAATACGAATGAACACTACGATGAAGATACCGATAATGATCATCAGGATTGCGGAAACGATGCCGCTCGTGCCGGTCTGGAACAGGTTGCCCAGCGTGCGCATGAGCGACGGACCGCGGGATACGATGCCTGCGAACAGGATAATCGAGATGCCGTTGCCGATACCCTTCTGGGTGATGTGCTCGCCCATCCACATAATCAGCGCGGTGCCTGCGGTGAAGGTCATAATGATGATCGTAACGGCCGCCAGAACGCCCTTGTTGAAAAGGAAGTCTTGCCGCCGAAACCGTTGCGGAGCAGTGCGTAGTACGACAGACCCTGAAGCAGACCGAGCAGAACGCCGACGGTAACGGGTCCAGCTTGCAATCTTCTCACGGCCTTCCTCGCCGCCGTCCTTGCCAGCCGCTCAAGAGCGGGGATGGCAACAGTCAGCAGTTGGATGATAATGGACGCATTGATATACGGGTAATGCTCATGGCGAAGATCGTCGCACGCGACAGACCGCCGCCGGAGAACATATCCAGATAACCGAGCATCGAACCGTTGGTGCTTGCCTGCTCAAAATACTGAGCAAGCAGCTGGGTGTCGATGAACGGAACCGGAATGCACGAACCGAAGCGGAAGATCAGGATGATAAACAGAGTATACAGGATCTTCTTGCGCAGTTCGGGCATAGCCCAGGCGTTTTTAAGGGTTTGAAACACCTTAAATCACCTCGGCCTTTCCGCCTGCGGCTTCGATCTTCTCCTTTTGCGGACGCAGAGAATGCTGCTGCCTTGACAGTCAGCTTCTTGGTGAGCGCGCCGTTACCGAGGATCTTGATGCCGTCGAGAGCATTCTTAACGATGCCGGCATTGCAGAGGGATCTCTGCAGTTACCTCAGCGCCGTCTTCAAACTTCTCAAGAGCGGAAACATTGACCGGTGCGTAAGTGGTGCCGAAAATATTGTGGAAACCACGCTTCGGCAGACGGCGTGCCAGAGGCATCTGACCGCCTTCAAAACCCGGACGGACACCGCCGCCGGAACGGGCCCACTGGCCCTTGTGACCGCGGCCTGCGGTCTTGCCATTGCCGGAACCAGCGCCACGGCCCTTCGGTATGCCGGCTTGGTAGCGCCTGCGGCGGGCGTCAATTCATGCAGCTTCATGGGTTACGCCTCCTCTACAACTTCGAGCAGGTAGCCGATCTGCTTTAGCTTGCCGCGGGTCTGCGCGTTGTCCGGCTGAACGGTTACGTCATTGATCTTCTTAAGCCCCAAAGAATGAGCCGTTGCGATGTGCTTCTCCAAGCGACCAGCCAGGCTCTTTTTCAGGGTAATCTTCATGTTAGCCATTGTCAAGTTACCCCTTTCTTACAGTTCTTCTACAGCCTTTGCCGCGTACAGCAGCTACCTGTGCTGCGTCTGCGCAGGCTCTTCAGGCCTTGCATCGTTGCGGTAACAACGTTCTGCGGGTTGTTGGAGCGCAGGCACTTGGTGCGGATATCCTTGATGCCGGCAGCCTCTACTACTGCACGAACTGCACCGCCGGCAATAACGCCGGTACCGGGAGCAGCAGGCTTGAGCAGAACGCGGCCTGCACCGAACTCGCCGATAACCTCGTGCGGGATGGTGGTGCCCTTCAGAGAAATCTTAACGAGGTTCTTCTTGGCGTCCTCGATGCCCTTGCGGATAGCGTCCGGAACCTCGGAAGCCTTACCGAGGCCGAAGCCAACAGTACCCTTGCCGTCGCCTACAACAACCAGCGCGGAGAACTTCATCACGCGGCCGCCCTTAACGGTCTTGGATACACGGTTGAGCGCTACGACGGTCTCGGGAGTACTCGTCCTCACGCTTATCGTTTCTGTTAAACTGAGCCATGTTTTACCTCCTCCTCCCCGATTAAAACTGCAGGCCGCCCTCGCGGGCGCCATCTGCGAGCTCCTTCACGCGGCCGTGGTACACATAGCCGCCGCGATCGAACACGACAGTCTCAATGCCCTTAGCCTTGCAGCGCTCGGCAACGATCTGACCAATCTTCTTGGCTGCTTCCTTGTTGCCGCCGTACTCGGTAAAGCTCTTCTCTGCAGTCGAGGCGGATACGAGGGTTACACCGGCGACGTCGTCGATGACCTGTGCATAGATGTTCTTTGCGGAACGGAATACGTCCAGACGCGGGACGATCAGCCGTACCGTTGATCTTAGCGCGTACGCGCTTGTGGCGCTGCAGACGCGCCTTGTTGGAGTCCTTCTTCGAAACCATTTACTTACGCCTCTCCTTTCCTTACTTCTTCTTAGCGCCGGTCTTGCCTTCCTTGCGGCGGACAAACTCGTCAGCGTAGCGGATGCCCTTGCCCTTGTAGGGTTCCGGAGGCCGCTTCTCGCGGACTCTCGGCGGCAAACTGGCCAACCTTCTGCTTGTCGGGGCCGGTGATGATGATCGTGTTCGGATTCGGAACGTCGATCGTGATGCCCTCTACCTCGCTCATGGTAACCTGATGCGAGTAGCCGAGGTTCATAACCAGATCCTTGCCCTGCTTATGCGACACGGTAGCCAACGCCCTGTACGCTCAGCTCCTTCTTGAAGCCTTCGGTAACACCAACGACCATGTTGTGAATCCAGGCTGCGGGTGAGGCCGTGCAGTGCGCGGTTGTGCTTGTCGTCGTTCGGACGAGTGACGAGGATTTTCGTTGCCCTCTACCGCGATGTTCATGTTCGGATGAAAATTCGCGGGTAAGGGTTGCCTTAGCGCCCTTCACGGTAACAACGCTGCCGTCAATCTTGACTTCAACGCCGGCCGGAATGGCAATCGGCATTCTACCAATTCTAGACATTGTTTGTACCTCCCTTTACCATACAAACGCGAGGACTTCGCCGCCGACGTTCAGCTCGCGAGCCTTCTTGTCGGTCATGACGCCTCTGGAAGTAGAAACGATGGCAATACCAAGGCCGCGGAGTACCTGCGGCAGCTCCTGTGCGCCAGCGTATACACGCAGGCCCGGCTTGGACACACGCTTGATGCCGGTGATAGCCTTCTGGCGGTTATCAACGTACTTCAGTGCGATGCGGATAATGCCCTGGGTGTTGCCCTCTACAACGTCGAAGGACTTGATGTAGCCTTCGTCGAGCAGGATCTGGGCAATAGCCTTCTTCATCTTGGATGCGGGTACATCCACACTGGCATGACGAGCATTGCCAGCGTTGCGGATACGAGTCAGCATATCCGCGATAGGATCAGTGATCTGCATAAATGCTCTCCTTTACTAAAGAAGTTTGGGGGTAGTGCAGCAATCGAGCGCCGGTGGGTTAATCCGGTTCTGATTTGTCTGTTTGCCTCCCACTTTTCCTTTTTACACTGTTCGTGGCCCTTCCACGGACAGCGGCTATGGGGGATAAAAATACGCTGGCCTGAACGAACCAGACCAGCGTTTATTATAACACAGCAAAGCAAAGCATTGACTACAATCGGGAAAAAGTGCTGATTTTGCGTCTTTTTTCACGTTGTTTGCAGTCAAATCGCTAAGATACAGGTTATAACGGCAGGTCGGCCGTTTTTGGCCGCTCCAGAAACCACGCCGTATGAAACGGTTGATGGCTAATGAGCGTGGCGACGATTTTCGCCGCTCAGTACGCATGATGCGCACTGTTATTAGTATACACTATCCCAGGCGTATCGCGCAAGTCTTTTTGAAAAAAAACCAAAAATTTTAAGGAAGGCTCGCTTCGTATTTCCCGGCTGTCTTTTGCTTCCGGCAAAACAAGCCGGGACAGGCGAGCCGCAGCGAGCCGCGTAAAATTCCCCAAGAAAGTCAGGGCGTGTACCTGACTTTCTTACCCGCGCCGCGTAGGCCTCGTCCGCTGTGCGGACGAGAGGAATTATCGCCCCCGGTTTTCCCGGAACCGGGGGGCGTATCTAAGGGGACAGCGTCCCCCCTTAGAAGAAAGGAAAAAAGGCACCCCATACAGGGGTGCCTTTTTGAAGCGTCTTTACCAGGATGCCTTGCGAACGCCCGGGATCTGGCCCTTGTAAGCCAGCTCGCGGAAGCAGATACGGCAAACGCCGTAGTCGCGCAGGTAAGCGTGGGGACGGCCGCAGATCTTGCAGCGGTTGTAAGCACGAACGGAGAACTTCGGCTTCGCCTGCTGCTTGAGTACCATCGACTTCTTAGCCATTGATCAATTCTCCTCCTTACTTCTCGAACGGAGCGCCCATCAGAGTAAGCAGCTCCTTTGCTTCTTCGTCAGTGTTTGCGGTGGTGCAGATGACGATGTTCATGCCGCGCAGCTTGTCGATCTGCTCGTAGGAAATCTCCGGGAAGATCAGCTGCTCGGTGAGGCCGAGGGAGTAGTTGCCGCGGCCGTCGAACGCGTCGCCGTTAATGCCGCGGAAGTCGCGGACACGCGGCAGAGCTACGTTGAACAGACGATCGAGGAACTCCCACATGCGGTCACGGCGCAGGGTTACCTTAACGCCTACCGGCATGCCGTCACGCAGCTTGAAGTTTGCGATGGACTTCTTAGCGTGGGTGATGATCGGCTTCTGGCCGGAGATCAGGGTGATATCACGGACAATAGCCTCGATAACCTTGGAGTTACCGTTTGCTTCCTTACCGCAGCCGACGTTGATGACGATCTTGTCGAGCTTCGGGATCTGCATTGCGCTCTCGTACTGAAACTTCTTCATCAGAGCAGGCGCAACGTCCGCAGTATACTTTGCTTTCATATTCGGAACCATTTATTGCAACCTCCTCTTCTTAAAGTGTCTCGCCGCAGTGCTTGCACACTACGAGCTTCGCGCCGTTCTCAGCAAACTTGTGTGCCGGACGGGTCGGCTTGTTGCACTTCGGGCAGACCTTCATGACCTTGCAGGCACGAACAGCGCCCTCGCGCTCTACGATGCCGCCGGTCTCGCCCTGGCGGCGGGGCTTGGTGTGGCACTTGATCATGTTCACACCTTCGATTACTACCATACCCTTCTTCGGGTTTACGGACAGAACCTTGCCGCGCTTGCCCTTTTCCTTGCCGGAAAGAACGACTGCGGTGTCGCCCGTCTTAACGTGCAAATTGTTCATTTGTTGGCGACCTCCTTACAGTACTTCCGGAGCAAGCGACAGGATCTTCATGTAATCCTTGTCACGCAGCTCACGAGCGACAGGCCCAAAGATACGGGTGCCGCGGGGGTTTTTGTCATCACGAATGATAACGCCAGCGTTCTCGTCAAAGCGGATATAGCTGCCGTCTGCACGGCGCAGGCCCTTAACGGTGCGGACGATGACTGCCTTAACGACATCGCCCTTCTTTACGCCGCCGCCCGGGGTGCACTTGCGCACCGAGCAACAACTACGTCACCGATGTTGCCGTACTTGCGTGCGGAGCCGCCGAGAACACGGATTACCTTCAGTTCCTTTGCGCCGCTGTTATCAGCTGCACGCAGAAAGCTTTCCTGCTGAACCATGTGCTCTCCTCCCCTTACTTTGCCTTCTCGATAATCTCGACCAGTCTCCATCGCTTGTCCTTGGACAGCGGACGGGTCTCCATCACCTTTACCTTGTCACCGATGTTGCACTCGTTGTTCTCGTCGTGCGCCTTCAGCTTATAGGTGTGCGGAATAACCTTCTTGTACAGAGGATGTGCTACACGATCCTCGATTGCTACGACAATGGTCTTGTCCATCTTATCGGAAACGACCTTGCCTACTCGCGTTTTGCGTAATGCTCTTTCGCTCATAATATTCGTTTCCCTCCCTTATGCCTTCTCCGCGATCTGCTTCTCGCGGATAACGGTATTGATACGAGCAATGTCGTGCTTGACTTCATTGATCTTGTTGGTGTTGTCGAGCTGATTGGTAGCGAGCTGCAGACGGAGGTTGAAGAGGTCCTTCTTCAGCTCACCGAGCTTTGCAGACAGCTCCTCAGCCGTCAGTTCTCTGATCTCAGATGCCTTCATCATGCTTCACCGCCATTCTTCTGCTCACGGGCAACGAACTTGGTCTTGCAGGGCAGCTTGTGGCTTGCCAGACGCAGTGCCTCACGAGCAACTTCCTCGGAAACGCCTGCGATCTCAAACAGGACACGGCCCGGCTTCAACTACTGCAACCCAGTACTCGGGTGCGCCCTTACCGGAACCCATTCGAGCAGCCAGCCGGATGCTTGGTAACCGGCTTGTCGGGGAAAATCTTGATCCATACCTGACCGCCACGCTTGGTGTAACGGGTCATAGCGATACGGGCTGCCTCGATCTGGTTCGAGGTAATCCAGCACGGCTCGGTAGCCTGCAGACCGAACTCACCGTTCGATACGAAGTTACCGCGGGTAGCCTTGCCGGTCATACGGCCGCGATGAACGCGACGATACTTAACTCTCTTAGGGGAGCAGCATTAACGGTTTGCCTCCTTCCTGACGGGGAGCACGACGCTCGCCACGGTTGAAGTCACGACGGCCACCGCGACGGTCATCACGGCCACCGCGACGATCGCGGCGCTCGAATGCCGGCTTCGGAGCTTCAATGGAGCGACCCAGACGCGGACCGCCGTGGAGAACCTCACCCTTGTAGATCCAAACCTTAACGCCGATGCGACCATAGGTGGTAGCGGCCTCGGCAAAGCCATAGTCGATGTCCGCACGCAGGGTCTGCAGCGGAATGGTGCCTTCATGGTAGTGCTCGGTGCGAGCGATCTCAGCGCCGCCCAGACGGCCGCCGCAGGATACCTTAATACCCTTTTGCGCCCATGCGCATTGCACGACCCATGCACTGCTTCATTGCACGGCGGAAACCGATGCGCTTCTCGAGCTGAGCAGCGATGTTCTCAGCTACCAGGGTAGCGTTGGTGTCCGGGTTCTTGATCTCGATGATCGAGCAGCGAACCTTCTTGCCGTACTTCTTGGTCAGCTCTTCCTCGAGCTTCTTGATGTCCTCGCCGCCGCGGCCGACAACCATGCCCGGACGCGCGCACTGGATCATGATCTTGATCTCGTCGTTCTTACGCTCGATCTCGATCGCCGGAACGCCTGCATCGAACAGACGCTTCTTCAGTTCCTTACGGATGTTGTAGTCTTCCACGAGGAGGTCGCCGAACGCATTGTCCTTTGCGAACCAACGGGAATCCCAATTCTTGATAACGCCGACACGGAGACCGTTCGGATTTACTTTCTGGCCCATTGATTACCCTCCCTTATTCTTTCTCGCCAAGAACCAGCGTGATGTGCGAGGTTCTCTTGAGGATTCGATATGCACGGCCCTGTGTACGCGGCATAACGCGCTTCATAACCGGGCCGGGACCGACGTGAACTTCCTTGACGTACAGCTTGTCAGTGTTCATGCCGTGGTTGTTCTCGGCATTGGCAACTGCGCTCTTGAGGAGCTTCTCCATCGGCTCGCATGCTGCCTTGGGGGTATTCATGATAATGGCCATAGCCTCGCCCGCATCCTTGCCGCGGATCAGATCGCAGATCAGCTTGATCTTTCGCGGAGTCATGCGCACGTTGCGTACAATAGCTCTTGCTTCCATGTTACTTTAACTCCTCCTTACTTGCCGTTATTGGAGGTCTTGCTGCCCGCGTGACCCTTGTAGGTACGGGTGGGAGCAAACTCGCCCAGCTTGTGACCAACCATGTCCTCGGTAACGTATACCGGAACATGCTTTGCGGCCGTCGTGTACTGCGATAGTATGACCGACGAACTCGGGGAAGATCGTGGAAAGCGCGGGACCAGGTCTTGAGGACCTTCTTCTCGCCCTTTTCGTTCATTTCAACGACTCTTTTGATAAGCTCAGGAGCCACAAAAGGGCCTTTCTTAACACTTCTGCCCATCTTAAGATAACTCCTTTCTTACTTGCCGTTGCGACGACGAGCGATCTGCTTGTCGGTGCGGTGGTTCTTCTTGCGGGTCTTGTAACCCATAGCCGGCTTGCCCCACGGGGTAACCGGAGACGGACGACCGATCGGGCTCTTGCCTTCGCCGCCGCCGTGCGGGTGATCACACGGGTTCATTACAGAACCACGAACGGTCGGGCGGATACCCAGATGACGGGTACGGCCAGCCTTACCCAGCTGTACGTTAGAGTGATCAGAGTTACCAACAACGCCGATGGTAGCCTTGCAGTCCAGACGGACGTAACGCAGCTCACCGGAGGGCAGACGAACCATTGCCTTGCCGCCTTCCTTAGCCATCAGCTGAGCGCCGACGCCTGCGGAACGAACCAGCTGTGCGCCCTTGCCCGGGTACAGCTCAATGTTGTGGATGATGGTGCCGACGGGAATGTTCTGGATCGGCAGGCAGTTGCCGGGCTTGATGTCGGCATCCTTGGAAGAAACGATCTTGTCGCCAATCTTCAGGCCCTCGGGAGCGAGGATATATGCCTTCTCGCCGTCCTCGTACTGAACGAGAGCGATGTTAGCGGAACGGTTCGGATCATACTCGATGGTCTTGACTTCTGCGAAAACGTCGAGCTTCTGACGCTTGAAGTCAATGATACGGTACTTCTTCTTGTTGCCGCCGCCGATGTGGCGAACGGTGATGCGGCCGTAGCTGTTGCGGCCGGCGGTCTTCTTGACCTTTTCGAAAAGGCTCTTCTCGGGCTTCACCTTAGACAGACCCTGATAGTTGAAAGCACAGTCATATTTCTGCGCGAGGGCGTCGTCGGGTTGAAAGTCTTAATAGCCATTTGGAATTTCAACTCCTTGATTCGTTATTATCGGGGTGGCTTCCCCATACAAAAAAGCCTTCGTTTTTTTTTTCGATTGAAACTACAGTTTCAATCGAGCTTCGGATCACCCGCTGGGGTGTTCCGTAAAAGCGGCTTTGCCGTACTTTTACCCACTGCCCGCGCCGTAGCGGCGCCGGCCTCGAATGTATTCCATTCGAAGGGGGGTATCGAAAAAAAGTTTCAAAGGAACTTTTTCGTATATAGGGGGACTCAGGCTCCCTTAGCAGCCGATTTTTACATCATGTTCTCGAAGATCTCGATCTTCTTGGAGTCAGCGGTCAGAGTTACGATCGCCTTCTTGATGTCGGGACGCTTGCCGACGTGGACGCCCATGCGCTTCCACTTGCCCGGCAGCTTGATGGTGTTAACCTTGGCAACCTTAACGCCGAAGATTTCCTCAACAGCCTTCTTGATCTCTACCTTGCCGGCATCGATCGCAACTTCGAAGGTGTACTTGTTGTCCTGTGCACCCATCATGGAACGCTCGGTGATAACCGGCTTCTTGATAATGTCGTATGCGAACTTCATTATGCGTATACCTCCTGAAGCTTCTCAATTGCTGCCTTGTCGATGATGAACTTGTCAGCATTGAGGATCTCGTATACATTGAGGGTGGACGCGATCGTGGTGCGAACGCCCGGGACGTTAGCCGCAGACTTAACTACGTTTACGCGAACCTCCGGGGTAACGACCAGGCTCTTGCCGGTTGCCTCGATTGCATTGAGGAAGCCAACGAAGTTCTTGGTCTTGATCTCGCCCATGTCCAGACCGTCGATGACGATGATCTCGCCTGCTGCTGCCTTAGCGGACAGAGCGGAGAGCATTGCCAGACGCTTGGTCTTCTTGGTCAGGCTGTAGTTGTAGGAACGGGGCTTCGGGCCGAGGGCAATACCACCACCGTGGGTCCACTGCGGAGAGCGGATAGAACCCGACGAGCACGGCCGGTGCCCTTCTGACGCCACGGCTTGATGCCGCCGCCACGAACCTCGGCGCGGGGTCAGCGTGGACTGAGTGCCCTGACGCTGGTTAGCCAGATAATTCTTTACTGCAGCGTGTACAACAGTCATGTTCGGCTCGATACCGAAAACAGCCGCGTTCAGCTCCATCTCGCCGGTCTTCTTACCGGTCATATCAAAAAACTGCTACTGTAGGCATGAGTTGCTCCTCCTTCCCTTACTTTCTTGCGGAAGCCTTCTGCGGGTTCTTGCTGATGCCAGCCTCGCCCTTGACAACCTTGTTGTTCTTAACGGTGTTCTTCAGCACTACGATGCCGCCCTTCGGGCCCGGAACTGCGCCGCAAACGGCGATGAGGTTGAGCTCAGCGTCTACCTTGACAACGTCCAGGTTCTGAACAGTAACCTGCTCAGCGCCCATGTGACCAGGCATCATTTTGCCCTTCATGATCTTGGAAGGATCAGAGCAAGCGCCCATAGAACCCGCATGGCGGTGTACCAGGGCCGGTACCGTGGGACTTTCCTTCAGACGGGAAGCGTTGAAACGCTTGATAACGCCTGCGTAGCCCTTGCCCTTGGAAGTGCCGGTGACGTCTACGAAGTCGCCGTCAACGAACATGTCAGCCTTGACAACGTCGCCGAGCTGGAACATCGTGCAGTCCTCGAAACGGAACTCCTTCAGGTACTTCTTCAGGGAGTCGCCAGCCTTCTTCAGGTGACCCTTCTGGGGCTTGTTCAGGCGAGCTTCCTTTACATCCTCAAAACCGAACTGAACTGCATTGTAGCCGTCCTTCTCTTCGGTCTTGAGCTGAGTTACAACGCAAGGACCTGCTTCGATTACGGTGCAGGGGATAACCTTGCCGTCAGCGTTGAAGATCTGGGTCATGCCGACCTTCTTGCCGATGATTGCTTTGTTCAGCATTTTTGTTTTTCCTCCTTAAAGGTTATTGGTTGACGGCATTTGACCGCCAACATGACCTCGCCGCGCGTGTCGCGGCAGGGCTTTCAAATCTCCGGCGGGTTAATCCGGCGGTCAATCGCTTGTTAACTTAAATTAGAGCTTGACCTCGAACTCAACGCCGGCCGGCAGATCCAGAGTGGTCAGAGCCTCGATGGTAGCCTGATTCGGGTTGATGATGTCGATCAGACGCTTGTGAGTGCGCTGCTCGAACTGTTCGCGGGAGTCCTTGTACTTGTGCGGCGCGCGCAGGATGGTTACGACCTCCTTCTCGGTCGGCAGCGGGATCGGGCCGGAAACCCTTCGCGCCGTTGCGCTTAGCGGTCTCGATGATCTTCTCTGCGGACTGGTCGATCAGCTCGTGATCATACGCCTTCAGGCGAATGCGAATCTTCTGTGCGTTTGCCATTGTGGAATTTCCTCCTCGTATGTGTGCCATACATTAAAATAATGTTTTTGACTCGCTACGGAGAGAAACTGCAACTCCGCCGTGCGTATCACGCAACGGGCATGAAAATAACCGGGCGCACTGACTGCAGCGCAACAATCCGGTCACGATAAGAAACGTAAGTGGTTCAAACCATCGGCTTTGACGGCGCACGCGCCGCGAGTCCCGAATTTACGCATGGAACATTGCGTTTTTTGCTGAATATCTGAATTCAGCTGATAGCAGTTATCTCAACCGCCCGATTGTCGGACCTACCCACCGAAGTTACCTGCTCACAGCAGCAATCTCCGGTATCATCGCGTTTTAACTTGCTCTCGCAAGTGCTTATACATAATACAATACTTTCATGGGAAAGTCAAGTGTTTGCACAAAATTTTCAGCATTTTTTTGTGTAAATCGAAATTTTTCGCGTTATGCACAAAAACAGACCCGAAAAACCATCGTTTCAGGGTCTGTTTTGCCCAATCTCAACCGGTAACAACCGCTAAGATCCACGAATCTGCATGGCTGTCGATCGTCAGATCGACCTTATCATAGGCAGTCACCGTGCAGCCTGCCTGTTCTACTGTCTGCAGAGTCTTTTCGAGCGTTTCCATACTGTTGTCCAGCCGGAACCACGAAACGCCGTTCTCCTGCGCGAGCAGCTCACCACCATCGATATCCGGCAGGCTGCTGCCGCCGACGGCCACATAGCAGTACGCGGTGTGTGCGCCGTGCAGGCTTTGCGGTAGCGTGAGCACCGGACGGGTCTGCACCTGTGTCTGTACCGACTCATCAGCAATCGGCTCAGGCGCTGCGATCGACCGCTCGCTGCCTGCATACTGCTCGGCATCGATGCCCGCATCGCTCTGCGTATTCGCCGCAGAGTCCTCGCCGGTGTCATTCTGTCCGCTGTATGCACTGCCGTTCGTGCTCTGCGAAGCCGTGCCGCTCTGCTGCACACTCGAATTCGATGCTCCACCGCTCGATGCATCGGCGTTCTCCCCGCACGGACTTCTCGATCTCATCATGCATACCACCGTCCGCCGTGCAGTCTCCTGCGTCCGCCGAAGCGGAATCCGCTGCCGCCGTGCTGCCGCTGCCTACCGTACTGAACGCGGGCATCAGTCCGCCGCCGAGCACGACCAGCACGACAACCGCCGCAGCGGCCACCATCGTAAACACCGGCAGACGGCGCATCGGCTTTTGCGGCGCGACCACCCGAACGGTTTCCTCCTGCCGCAGACGTTCCATAATGCTGTCATGCAGTCCGGCCGGCGGCTCGGTTTCGTCCACCGCCAGCATGCTGTGCATCTGCTCCAGATCCTCTCTTTCAGCGCGGCGCACGATGGGCACTCTGCCAGATGCTCCTCCAGCTTTTTGCTTTTCGGAATCGGTCAGGGTTCCGTCCACACTGTTCGAGCAAAGCTGTTCAAAATATTCCTCCTCATTCATGCTCCTCGCCTCCTTCCATATCTTTAGACGAAGGCAAATGAAAAGGTTCCCTCGTTTGAGTAAAATTTTGCGTAAAGCAATGCGTGCGCGTGACAGCCGCGACTTTTACCGTACCTTCGCTGACCTCGAGTATCTCAGCGATCTCGGTGTAGCTCATGCCGGAAACGTCCCGCAGCAGGACGATTCTGCGGTGCTCGTCGCTCACCTCATCGAGCGCGGCGGCAAGCTCGCGTCCCAGCTCGCTGTTCTCCAGGTGCTCCTCGGGAGATGGGCCGTATCCGGAAGCGGCAGTTCGCGTTCCTCGTCATCCTCGCCCTGCACGAGCGGCTGCGTCGGCGGCTGGCTCTGCTTATGCCGCGCGTAATCGACGCACTGGTTCATCGTGATGCCGGAACAGCCAGGTCGCAAAGCCGCTGTCCCCGCGGAAGTCCTTCATCGAGCGCCATGCCCGAAGGAAAACCTCCTGCGTGATATCTGCGGCATCCTCCGGCGAGCCGGACGAGCGCAGCGCGATCACGCAACACGCGCTTTTTCGTAGCGCGTTACCAGCTCCTCAAAGGCGGAAAGCTCGCCGCGCCGCGCCTGCGCCACAATATGCTTGTCGTCCACTGCGTCTCCCCTCTCTTTCTCTTACCTTATTTTATTATATGTTCTCCTTCGCCGAAACGAAGGCTTTCAGTTCGTCTGCGATTTCATATAGGTCACTCAGCTTAGTGAGTGCGCAAATGCGGTTCTTGAACGTCTTGACACCGCTTTCCCGCTTGAGATAGCAGTTAACGTGTCGGCGTGCCTCGAGCATGGCGATATGCTCGCCCTTCTGCTCGGCGGCAAGCTCGATCTGCCGCACGGCCGTGTCAATGCGCTCCGCGAACGGCGGCAACCCGGACAGATGCCGGTCTCGAGCAGTGCATTCGCCCGCTCGAACAGCCACGGATCACCGCGAACCTCGCCCGATCATCGCCGTCCGCGCCGGTGTGCGCGAGAATGCGGACCGCGTCCTCGGGTTCGGCCACATCTCCGTTGGCGAACACCGGAATGCAAACCGCCTGCTTGACTTCACGAATCACATCCCCAGTCGGCGGTGCCGCTGTACTGCTGCGGCGCGTGCGTCCGTGCAGCGTGATCGCTGCCGCGCCGGACTGCTCAGCCATTTTTTGCAAATTCCACGCAGTTGACGCTTTTTCATCAGCCCTTGCGAAACTTAACCGTTACCGGCATCGACCGCGTTTACGACCGCTGCAATCACCTTGGACGCCAGCTCCGGGTCGCTTCATCAGCGCGGAGCTGTCACCGTTGTTTACGATCTTCGGCGCCGGACGGCCATGTTGATATCGATGATATCACAGCCGGTTTCTCCAGCGCCCCAGTTTCGCGCCTTCGGCCATCGTGTCCGGCTCGTGCCCGAAAATCTGGGCAGCCGCCGGATGCTCGTCCGCCCCAGCTCGAGCAGACGCGGCGTTTTCTTATCCTTATAGCACAGCGCCTTTGCGGAGACCATTTCGGTCACGGTCAGCGCCGCGCCGTGCTCCCCGGCAGATATGGCGGAATGCAAGATCGGTCACGCCTGCCATCGGTGCAAGCGCCAGTTTTCCGTTGATTGTTACGTTGCCGATCTGCATATCGTTCCTCCGTCTTATACATATTATATAACGGTGTATATTTTACCATAACGCGACTGCAAATGCAACTTACAGAATGGATGCACCCATTTTTCGACCGAAAAACGCAAAAAACAGGGGAAATCCGGATTTACCCTGTCGATATATTTGGTTACATTACCATGCTGAGAATCTTCTCGCTGAAGAAATACCCGAACGAAATGAGCGCGGTATTCCACACTGTGATGCCCGCCGCAGACCAGCCGACGAACCACCAGACCGGCATCCGGAGCAGACCGGCCGGGATGGAAAAACAATGGTTGCGGATACACGGGATCACGCGGATGATCGCCAGTCCGCGCCCATGCTGTGCGTCGATAAATTCATGGCATTTACGCACGAGAGCTTGAATTTCTTACTCCTGCCGAACAGCTTCTCCATCACCGGTTCGCCGCCCCGGTAGCACACGGCGTAGATGACCGAACTGCCGAGCACACCGGCGACCACGCTCAAGAAAAACCGTCAGCGGCGGCGACAGCTCGCTCCGGGCAATCAGCACACCGACGCACGGAATGATAACGCCTACCGGAAATCCGGGCAGGTTTCATATATTCGCAGAAAACCACGGCACAGACCAGGATCAGCCCGTACTGGTTGAACAGCTGAAAAAAGGTTTCGGCCGTCATAATAGCCGCCTCCGTTTGATCTATAGTAAGCGAAAACCGAAATTTTCGTCTGTGTACTATAGTATACCAACCAAAACCGGATGGTACAAAGGGAACGGCCGCTCATTTTATAATCTGTTTACAAACGAGCGCCGTCAGCGCCCCCAAATGGTGCCGATGAGCAGTGCGCCTGCGCTGAATCCGGCAAGCAGAGAAAAGACCGTCGCGCCTTTCTTCTCGACCGCCGTCTGCGCGGCAGAATAGCTGTTGGCGATGCGGCAGGCCTCTCGCACCATCGCCGCGCGGCGCATTGTAGTCCCGCACAAAGGAAAATAGCCTGCTCGAACAGCGCCGGCTGCTCCGGCTTGACGACAATGACGCGGCGGCTGACACCTCGTACCATATAGATTCCTCCTTTTTCCCTTTGTTCCATCATTCCCTCTTTCGTGATTTTATACCAGTCTCATTCCAGCTTTTCAATTTTCATGACCATTACGGTCCCTATCGTCATCGTGTCCGCGGCGCTTTCGCCTCGTTCACAAGCTGTGCCGCGATCTCCCTTCAGGGCTGTCGCCTGCATGCGCGATGAGCAGCTGCCGCACCCATTTATCGTCCGTGCCGTCGGTCACGCCGTCCGAGGAGCATAACCACGATATCGCCGTCGTTCATCTGCAGCGGGCACGGCATCGCCAAGTTCGTCCTCCTCCGCCAGACCGATGGGCAGCGCCGTGCCCGGCAGAATGGTCCACCGGCCGTTCAGCTGCATGTAGGTCGGTGCGGCGCCGCACTTGAGGTTTTCCGCGCGTCCGCTGAACAGATCGAGCGTGAATGCGTCCAGTGTGGTGAAGCGCATGCCGTCTGACCGCAGGCGCAGCGCCGGAGAGACCGCGTGCAGCGCGTCTCCGACCGAAATGCCTGCACGCAGGAAACCGCTCGAGCGAGGTGATGAGCATGCGGCTGTCCTGCGACGCGGCGGCACCCGGAACCCATGCCGTCCGACAGGAGCAGGCACGCCGTTCCGGTGTCGGTGAGAGTAGCACGTTGTCGCCTTCGAGACCGACGCGCCTCCTTCTGCTGACGGCCAATACCGACCACCGCAACGGTACGGCGCCCGTTCATGCATCTCAACATGGATGCCCTGGCTGCCCTTTTTTCTTCTCCGGTGCGGTCAGCGTCACGCCCAGCAGCGCCGACAGGCCGGCTGAAAAGCCGTCCCCCTGCTTCATGATGTCGTCGATGCCCTCGCCGTACAGTTCAACGGTCAGCCTGCCCTGCGAATCCCGCACCGCGCACACGCGGTCGATCCATCCGAACGCTGCTGCGTACCGACGCACCTGCCGTTCCATCAGCGGCTGCGCCGTTTCATCCTGTGTGACCTCCGCGCCAAGCTGCCGAAGAATGTCCGTAATGCCTGCGTATTGCCTGGCAAGCAGGCTCTGGTTTTCCTCCTGCTGCCGCCGAAGGCTTTTCGCGCTTCGCGCAGCGCAAACAGTGCACTGTTGATGGCACGCATCAGCCGGGCAGACGCGCACACCGTGCCGCAAAATGATAGGGAAAAATCGCTCATTTCCGCTCGCCCGCTGAGCCAATACGTAACT
>VOFK01002696.1_pt1 | contig 19919 bp, 22 predicted proteins | sample 5384121 | NCBI WGS metagenome assembly VOFK01 (sample SAMN12384730, study PRJNA508395) | human gut metagenome | isolation source: healthy gut J | host: Homo sapiens | reverse complement strand
GCTTCCCTCTGGGGAAAAACGGCGAGTATGACATCGACGAGGACAACGGCTGCAAGCTGCTGGGTGACATCGTGATTTCGATGGAGCGCGCCATGGAGCAGGCCGAGCTGTACGGCCACAGCCTGCAGCGCGAGGTTGCCTACCTGACGGTACATTCCATGCTGCATCTCTTGGGCTATGACCATGAGGCCGGCGGCCTGGAGGCAGTGCGTATGCGCGAAAAGGAGGAGGCCGTGCTGATCCAGCTGGGCCTGCCCCGCACGGTTTCGTATACGAGCGATGAAATTTGAGAAGCTGGCGCGTTTTGCCCGGGGCTTTGTCTATGCCTACAACGGCATACGCGCCGCCATACGGGAGGAGCGCAATTTCCGCTTTCATCTGTGTGCGGCGCTCTACGCCTTTGTGGCGGCCTACTGGGCGCAGCTGCCCGCGGTGGAAACAGCCCTGATCGCACTCTGCGTGGCGGCGGTGCTGGCGCTGGAGCTTGTCAACTCCGCAATCGAGCGCGCGGTGGACAAGCCCGATACCACCCACTGGTGGACCGCAGGCGCGGCCAAGGATATGGCGGCAGGCGCGGTGCTTGCCATGGCCATCGGCACGGTCATTGTGGCGGTATGCCTGTTCTGGCCGCGGCTGGATATTCTGTGGGCGGCCTTTACCGCACGGCCGACACGCCCGCTGTGGCTTCTGCTCACGCTGATTCTATTTTACAAATTTATTTTCCGTTCTTCCAATTCAACAGAGAAAGGTAAACAACCGAATGGCAAAACCGATTCCTGAAATGCCGTCCAGCGTCTTTGTGGCGCTGGTGGGCCGCCCCAACGTGGGCAAATCCAGCCTGACCAACTACCTTGTGGGCGAGAAGGTCGCCATCGTGACCAAGAAGCCCCAGACTACCCGCAGCCGCATCACCGGCGTTATCACCAAGGGCCCGGTGCAGTATGTGCTGATGGACACCCCTGGCATCCACGCGGCCCGCAACAAGCTGGACGCCCGTATGACCCAGACCGCCGCCGCCAGCCTGAAGGATGTCGATGTGACGATGATGCTGTTTGAACCGGCGGGGGAGTTTACCGATGCTGAGCTGACCATGGTCAAGGCTTTGCAGAAGGGCGGGCCCGCCATTGCGGTTATCAACAAGGTGGACTTGCTGGATAACTTCGCCGCGCTGGAGGCCCGCAAGAAGCAGCTGGAGGAGTTCGGCTGCTTTGACCACATTGTCACCATCTCGGCCAAGGACGGCACGGGCTGTGATGATTTGTTTGCCATGCTCAAGCCCTACGGCAACGAGGGCCCGCACTACTTTGACGATGACGCCTTTACCGATATGCCGGAGAAGGAGCTTGTGGCTGAGCTTGTGCGTGAGAAGGCACTGCTCTTCCTGCGGGAAGAAGTCCCCCACGGCATTGCCGTTGTGGTCGAGCGCTTCAAGGAACGCCCCGACAAGGACCTGATTGACATTGATGTGGACATCTACTGCGAGCGTAAGAGCCACAAGGGTATGATTATCGGCAAGGGCGGCCAGATGCTCAAAAAAATTGCCTCTGCCGCCCGCATGGATATTGAGGAGCTGCTGGGCGTGAAGGTCAACCTGCAGTGCTGGGTCAAGGTCCGCGAGGACTGGCGTGACAACGAGCTGCAGCTGAACTCTCTGGGCTTCGCCAAGCCGTAAGCGGATTCTTGTATTCTGCTTTTCTGACCGCGATTCCGCCAACATCCCCGCCGCCGTTGTGCTACACTGAACGCACAGGGGGGGGCAGTATGGCAGACCCGGCACACTGGCTGCGTTTTGCGCAGACCGGCAGTATTTATGACTATTTAGCGTACAAAGCACAGCAGCGCACAGCACAGGAGGATGAAAATGCAGGTGGCGACAACGGGCCTTGTGCTGCGGCAGGTCAAGGTGGGGAGGCAGACCGGATACTGACGATCCTGACGCCTGATTTAGGGGTGATTTCGGCCTCGGCCCGCGGCAGCCTGCGTATGAAAAGCGCGCTGTTCAGCGCAACCGGGCTGTTCTGCTACTCGGAATTTGGGCTGTCCAGCGGGCGCAGCCACTATTTTGTGGACACCGCTCAGGTGAAAAAGGTGTTCCACGGCATTTCCGCCACGGTGGAGGGGATGGCGCTGGCCAGCTATATGTCGGAGATTGCGATGGAGCTCTCCCCGGCGCCGCCCGAGGCGGATGCCCAGCTGCGCCTGCTTTTGAACTGCCTGTATATGGTCAGCGAGAAAAAATACCCCTGCGCCCAGCTCAAGCCTCTCTATGAGCTGCGGTCCTTGTCGCTGGCAGGCTATATGCCCGATGTGCTGGCCTGCGCGGGGGTGCGGCAAATATGACGGCGGGGGACTTCTACCTTGACCCGGTCGAGGGACGCCTGCTCTGTGCCGACTGTGCCGAGAAGGCGCGGCATATCCCCAATCTGGACACCGCCGCCCTCTACGCGCTGCGCCATATCTGCCTGAGCGAGGACAAAAAGCTGTTCGGGTTCAAGCTCTCACCCGAGAGCCTCAAGGAGCTTTCCCGCACCAGCGAGCAGTACACGCTGGCGCATCTGGAGCATGGGCTGAAAAGCCTGGACTTTTTAAAAACCGTACTTTGACTAAGGAGACCAAAACCCTGTATGGATACCACCTATAAAACAACCCTCGAGCTGGACAAGGTGCTGGCCCGGGCTGTGCAGCTGTGCGCCTGCCAGGAAACCAAGGAGATGATGCAGGCCCTGGAACCCGCCCCCCCACGGTTGAGGACGAGCGCTACGACCTGGCTCAGACCAACGCCATCAACGCGCTGCTCATCAAGAACGGCAGCCCCCGCTTCGGCAGCGTGCGCGAGGTGCGCCGCATCGTCGCCCACGCCCGCAAGGGGGGCATCCTCTCGATGGGTGAGCTGCTGGAAATCGCCGCAACGCTGCGCAACTTTTCCGGCCTGTCCCAGTGGTACGGCCTGAGCGAGCATGAGATGCTGCCCACCGATGATTTGTTCTTTGCACTGGCACCCCAGCCGGTGCTGGAAAAAGCAAATCAGTGAGAGCATCCTCTCGCCGGAGGAAATGGCCGACACAGCCAGCGTGACCCTGCACGATTTGCGCCGCAAAATCCGCCAGACCGAGGATTCCATCCGCACCAAGCTGGATAACATCATCCGCAACTCCACCACAAACAAGTTCCTGCAGGACGCCGTTGTTTCGCTGCGCAATGGCCGTTATGTCGTGCCGGTCCGCGCCGAGTACCGCGGCGAGGTGGGCGGCGTCATCCATGACGTATCCTCTACCGGCGCAACGGTGTTTGTCGAGCCAACCGCCGTGGTCGAGGCCAACGCCCGCATTATGCAGCTGCGCGCCCAGGAGCAGGAGGAAATCACCCGGATTCTGACCTCCTTCTCCACGCAGGTGGCTTCCCTTGAGCCGCAGTTCTCCTACAGCTATGATGCAATGTTGAAAATTGACCTGTTGCTGGCAAAGGCCCGGCTGGCCGTGGAGCAGAACGCCTTTATGCCCGCTGTCAGCGATACAATCTGTTTCAGGCTGAACAAGGCCCGCCACCCGCTGATTGACAAGAAAAAGGTGGTGCCGGTGGATATCTCGCTGGGCAGTGAATATGACACCCTTGTCATCACCGGCCCCAACACCGGCGGTAAAACCGTCTCGCTGAAAACTGCGGGCCTGCTCAACGCAATGGCGCAGCACGGCTTTTTGATTCCCGCACACGAGAGCAGCATCGTCTGCCACTTTGACGAATATCTGGTGGACATCGGCGATGAGCAGAGCATTGAGCAGAGCCTGTCCACCTTCTCCGGCCATATGAAGCGCATCAGCGGGATTCTGGAGCTGGCCGGGCATGGCACGCTGACCCTGCTGGACGAGCTGGGCGCGGGCACCGACCCCGCCGAGGGCGCGGCACTGGCTGTCAGTATTCTGGAGCGTCTGCGCCATCAGGGCAGCCTGCTTATGGCCACAACCCACTATGCCGAGCTGAAGGTCTATGCGCTGGAAACGCCCGGCGTGGTGAACGCCAGCTGTGAATTTAACGTCGAGACGCTGATGCCGACCTATAGGCTCAGCGTCGGCGTGCCGGGCAAGTCCAATGCGTTCCTCATCAGCGCCAAGCTGGGGATTCCGCAGGAAATCATCGACGCCGCCCGGAACCATATGTCCAATGACGACAAGCGGCTGGACAGCGTGCTGTCTCAGCTGGACGATTTGAAGATACAGCTGAAGGAAGCGCAGGCAGAGGCGGAGCAGGCCAAGTATGACGCCGAGCACGCGCTGGAAAGCGCCGAGAAAAAGCGCGACGCCCTGATTAAAAAGGGCGAGGATGAGCTGGAAAACGCCCGCCGTCAGGCCCATGACCTGATGCAGCAGGTGCAGAACGAGGCCTACAGCCTGACGGACGAGCTGCGCCGCATCCAGAAGGACGAAAAGACCAGCGCCGCCCAGCGCGCCGTCCGCGCCCGGGAAATTGCCCGCAAGGACACAGAGGCGCTGCTGAAAAAAACTGATGCCAAGCCGCAGCCTGTCAAAGAGTTTGTGCCCCTCAAGGAGGTACAGATCGGGCAGGAGGTTGTCATTGCAGACCTCGGCCAGGCAGCCACAGTCACGGCCCGCCCGGACAGAAACGGTATGGTGGAGGTTCGCGCCGGTATTATGAAAACAAGGTGCCGCTTTCCAACCTGCGTGCGCCGGACAAGATGGAAAAGCGCAAGCCCGCCGAGCCGCGCCGTTCCACCCGCGTGCAGCTGGATAAGACCCGCAAGACCAGCATGGAGCTGAATCTGCTGGGCTACACCGTGGACGAGGCGCTGAACGAGGTCGACAAATTCCTGGACAGCGGTATGCTGCGCGGCCAGTCCACGCTGTACATCATCCACGGCAATGGCACCGGCGCCCTGCGCACTGCTATCCAGAAGCATCTGCGCACCCACAAGGCTGTCAAGAGCTTCCGTCTGGGCCGCTATGGCGAGGGCGAAAGCGGTGTGACGGTGGTAGAATTAAAGTAATAATTCAAAACAATCCTGTGTTTTTGTCTATAGCAATCGTTCGCTGTATCTGCTATGCTAGTGGTATATTGAAAAGTGTGGGAACACGAAATCAACAAGAAGGCGAGTGAACGCTTTGATAATGGATTATAACAGCACGCGCAGCTTTACAATGACGCTGGCGCACCGTGCGGTGGGGGACATCCGCCGCGGGGGTTTCCGTCAGTTGCGCAACTATGTGGATATGTGTGCAACATTGGCCAAAAAGCCGCAGCAGAAGGACTTTTTTGCCTATGCGCAGCACGCGCTGCAGCGCACAGACAGCTGCTACTACAGCCTGATTCACCGCTTGCTTGATACCGTGGACGAGGACCGTATCTGCACGGTCGGCGTCAATATGGGCTTCGGCGGGCTGATTTACGGCGCCAGCGAGATGAAAAAGCAGGCTGATGCGGACGGTAAGCCCATTGCATGGATTACAGCCGCCCGCTGCGGGGATGACCGGCTGGAAGCGCTTATCCCGGAGGCTGCCAAGCACGGCAGCTTTGTCTGGCTGCTGGATGCCACCGCCGGGGATTCCACGCGTGCCGTGGCGCTGGCCAAGGCCAACCCCCAGAGTGCATTCGGCCTGCTGGCGGATCCCGCCGCGCTGGATGATGCCTGTGTGGACGCCCTGTCTGCCTGCCGCAATCTTGTTGTGATGCCGCTGCTGCAGACGCCGGAGCTGACCCCCGAGGCCTGCCGCGCCGCCCGCCGCCTAAAGGCGCAAAAAAATGTTCTATGCGCTGACCGTGCTGGTGGAGGATGACACCGTGCCGGAGGTTATGCAGGATGACTGGCTGGAAAGCATTGCGCAGGAAACGCTGTTCTGCGTCTGCGCCCGCAAACCGGGTGTTTCTGAAGAGGCCTCCCATAAGCTGCGCCGCAGCATTGTGGACGGTCGTATGGAGACAGGCAAGCCGGTGCTGCTGCTGGACTGGGACGGGGATGTCCGCTACCTCAACGAGCACATTTCCGAGCATATGACCTTTGGCTCTGTGCTGGCGGAGGGGGAAAGTTTCCCACTGCAGCTGGGCTGAACCAATCGCAAAAAATGACAAAAAAGCGGCCCCGCACCGATGGTAGAATCGGATGCGGGGCCGCTTTTGTTCTGTTTATTGCAGATTGCCGCGCAGCAGCTGCTGCATAATATCGTGGTTGAAAACCGGGAGCGAAATGTCCGACACGGAAGAGAGCGCATTGCTCTTCATACCGCCGAACACCCACGGAATCAGAATCCCCATCATCGCACCGGCAAAGAACTGCCCGGCCATCTGCGCCTGGTCAGAGGGAATCTCCGGGTTCAGCTCCCGCGCATTCTGCGCAAAGATGGAGCAGAGATAATCGAACATATATTGCTGCAAGCTGTTCTGTCCGTTGTAGGCCAAGGCGTTGCAGTAGAACACCTTGTTTTCAAGAAAAATAGGTTTCCAGCGCAGTCAACAGGGTGCCCCAGCTGGAATAGGCGCTGCGCTCTACCAAAAACTGGGTGATGCCGCTCTGGAAATACCAGTTCACCAAGTCGTATTTATCCTCAAAATGGTAGTAGAAGGTGTTGCGGCCCACTCCGGCGTGGTCAACAATGTCATTGACCGAAATCTTTTCCAGCGAGGTGGTGACCATAAGCTCCTGCAGGCTTTGGGCCAGCAGCTGTTTGGTCTGGTTGGAACGAGGCATGGCGGAAACCTCCTGCAAAAATGGTTGGAAAATATCGTATCTGCATTATAACACATTTTCGACACAAAGTGCAAATAGTTTGTGCCTTCGGTGAAAAACAGAACGGCCGGATTTGTATGACAATTTGCACCGAATGTTTGGTTTTGCCTGCTGCTGCGGGCTTTGCAGGCGGCCTAGTTGAACATTCCCCGATTTTTGTCTATGTACATACGTGCGGGAAAAGGCATAAAATGGGGTATGTTCAAACGGAGAGAAAAGGAGAGCAATAGATTATGCCGATGAATAAAGTGGTTCATGCCGCCCAGCGCGTTGCTTTCAGCGCCGCGATTGATTCTGCCATCAAGGCAGTGCGCGGCAAAGGCCCTGAAAATATGGCCGAACAGGCCGTCAAGCTCGTCAATCTGGCCCAGCCTCTGCTGGCCCATCGTTATCCGGACGCCGACTGGGACAAGGTGCGTGCCTTCGTGTCTGACCCCAACGGCAAGTGGATGGAGTACGCCTACAAGGCCATCAACGAGATTGACCCCCATATCTTGAAGATGAACACCCTGAACTTGGTGTATGAGGGTATGTTCGCGGGCTATAACTACGTCATGGAGCTGCGCAAGCAGTATGACTGCAATATGCCGTGGATTCTGCTGTTTGACCCGACCTCTGCCTGCAATCTGCACTGCAAGGGCTGCTGGGCTGCTGAGTACGGCAACCGCCTGAACCTGAGCTTTGAGGATATGGATCGCATTGTCACCGAGGGCGAGGAGCTGGGCATCCACTGGTATATGTGCACCGGCGGTGAACCGACCTGCCGCAATGAGGATCTGTTCAAGCTGGCTGCCAAGCACCAGAACTCTGTGTTCCACCTGTTCACCAACGGCACCCTGATTGACCAAGCCTTCTGCGACCGCGTCAAGGAAGTGGGCAATATGGCCTTCTTCATCTCCATCGAGGGCATCGGCGATGCCACCGATGCCCGCCGCGGTGAGGGCGTCTATGGCCGTGTTATGCACGCCATGGATCTGATGAAGGAGAACGGCCTGCTGTTCGGTACCTCCATCTGCTACACCAGCGCCAACTACAAGGCCGTCACCAGCGACGAGTTTATGGATATGCTCATCAGCCACGGTGTGCGCTTCAACTGGTACTTCCACTATATGCCCATCGGCGATGGTGCCAATGTTGACCTGATGCTGAACGCCGAGCAGCGTGAGTATATGATTCACCGTGTGCGCGAAATCCGCGGCTACACCGGCGGCAAGCCCATCTTCTGCATTGACTTCCAGAACGATGGTGAGTACATTGATGGCTGCATTGCCGGCGGCCGTCAGTATGCCCACATCAACCCGGCCGGCGATGTGGAGCCCTGCGTCTTTATCCACTACTCCAACGCCAACATCCATGACAAGAGCCTGCTGGAGTGCCTGCAGCAGCCCCTGTTCAAGGAATACCACAAGGGACAGCCCTTCAACCACAACCATCTGCGTCCCTGCCCGATGCTGGAAAACCCGGAGCTGCTGGGTGAGATGGTCAAGCGCAGCGGTGCCCACAGCACCGATATGCAGCAGCCGGAATCTACGGATGATGTGTTCCGTCGCTGCCGCCCCTACGCCGACCAGTGGACGCCCTCCGCAGAGCGCATCTGGGCGGAGGAGCACGGCGGCTGTGCCTCCTGCACAAGCTGCTCCAGCTGTGCCTCCAAGTAAGATAAGCTAAGTTTAAGCCTCGCTGTTTTTGCAACAGCGGGGCTTTTTGCGTCGCTTGTTTTTGCGCATTTCACCGTTTGCGGATTTTTTCCCGGCGCGGGGCATATAGTGGCAGTAGACCCGGTGCAGGGAGGTGGGCGTATCAAAACGGTGGTGTATCTGGATGTACTGCTGCTGACGAATTTCCTGTTGGCGTATTTTCTGCTGCTGGCGGCGGGGGCACTCAGCGGGCAGCGGGCATCCTTCGGGCGGATGCTGGCGGGCAGCGGCGTGGCGGCGCTCTCGGCGCTCATCCTGTTTGCGCCGGAGCAGCCCTACCCGGTGCAGACGGCGTACAAGCTCGCCACGGCGGTGGCAGCAACGGCGGCGGCCTTCGGGTGGCAGAACCGGCGCAGGCTGCTCACGGCGGCCTGCTGGTATGCGGCGCTGAACATTGCACTGGCGGGGCTGGTGCTGCTGGTGCTTCTGGGCACAGGCACACAGCTGTTGGACACCGCCAATCTGACGGTGTATCTGCATATTTCTCCGTTACTGCTGTTGGTGCTGTCCGGGGTGTGCTGCGCCGGGGTGGAACTGGCCATGCGCCTTTTTGCCCGGCGGGAGCTACCCTCCAAGACGCAGGGACTTGAATTTGAGCTCTGCGGCCAGCCCATCCGGCTGCGGGCCGCGCTGGACACCGGCTGCCATTTGAAGGACCCCATCACCTGTTTGCCGGTGCTGCTGGTCAGCTACCCGGACGCAAGGGCGCGCCTGCCCGGGGCAGTGTGCGGCTTTCTGGATAGCTGGTTTGCCGGGCAGGCACAGGCTGACCCGCCGCCCGGCGTGCGGCTGCGGTTGGTGCCCTGCGGCACCGCGGCGGAAAAAAGCCTGCTGCCCGGCTTTGCCGTGCCGGGTATCAGCCTGATTACCGAAAACGGCGTGCTGGGACTGGGACGCAGCGCGGTGGTGTTCGCGCCGCGCTCCTTCGGCAGTGCCGCCTATGAGGCATTATACGGCAGTGATTTTTTGTGAGGGGGAGAGACTATGTGTAAGGAACTGTATCTGCTTTGGCTTCGGCTGACAGCGCCGCAGGAGCTGCACTATATCAATGGGGCCGACACCCTGCCGCCGCCCCTGCCACCGGAGCAGGAACGGGACGCACTGGCAGCGCTGGCACAGGGGCAGCCGTGGGCGCGGGATTTGCTCATCACACATAATCTGCGTCTGGTTGTGTACATTGCCAAAAAATTCGAGACCCCCACCGCGGGCATTGAGGATATGATTTCCATCGGCACCATCGGGCTGATTAAGGCCGTCAACACGTTTGAACCCACCAAAAACATCAAGCTGGCAACCTATGCCAGCCGATGCATCGAAAACGAAATTTTAATGTACCTGCGCAAGAGCTCCAACCGCCGTCAGGACGCCAGCATTGATGAGCCGCTGAACACCGATACGGACGGCAACGAGCTTTTGCTGATGGATGTGTTGACCAGCGACGGCCCGCAGGTGGGCGATGAGCTGGAGCGCAATGCCGAGTGCGCCGCCCTGCGGGGTGCTGTGGGGCGGCTTTCTCCGCGGGAGCGCCGCATCATGGAACTGCGCTTCGGGCTGAACCATGAGACTGAGCACACACAGAAGGAGGTTGCCGACACGCTGGGCATCTCCCAGAGCTATATTTCCCGGTTGGAAAAACGCATCATCCGCCGCCTGCGCCGGGAGCTGGAGACGGTCTTGCCCTAAGCCGTGGTCTCCGCCCGCGTGTTTGTCACAAACTCCACCGCCAGCCCGGCAATCATATTCATTTCGGGCTGCAGAGAGTACAGCAGATACTCGTACCGTCCCGCGCCCACGATACGCCGGTGATGCGCCCGGGATTCTGGCGGTGGGTCACGGTAATACCGTCGATGGTGTAGCTCTGCACATCCTCAAACGCAAGGTCAAAGAACCCGGTGGGGTACAGCATCTGCCCCTGCCGCGCCGTGCGCAGGCTCATGCGGCGGCCCGGCACGATGTCATAGTCAATCTCCGAGACCTGTCCCTCGATAAGCCAGTAGCGGTAGGGCAGGATGATTTCGTTGCTGGGCGCGGCGGATACCCGGAAGCCGCCCGCCTGACCGTAGTTGGGCTGCAAATATTCGGTGCGGGTTTCGCGGCCCTCGCACTGCTCCTCCCGCCGCAGCACCAGAACCAACACCAGCGCTACCGATACCACTGCCAGCAGCACCAGCACAAGGACAAACCACAGGGAGTCTACCATAAAAATCCCTCCTTTTCCGTATGGTATGCCGCCGCGGGACACAGTGTGCAAAAATTACCAGTCTGTATCGGCGCAAGCCTGCCCATACTCCCGGTAAAAGAACTGGGGGGCAACAGGGATGTATGCAGGAAAGGTAGAGCTTTGCGGCGTGGACACGGCCCGGCTGCCGGTGCTGAGTGAGGCTGAAAAAAGCCGCCTGCTCCGGGCGGCCCGGGCGGGGACAGGCAGGCCCGGCAGGAGATGGTGCAGGGCAATCTGCGGCTGGTGCTCAGCGTGGTGCAGCGGTTTGCGGGCCGGGGCGAGAATATGGACGATTTGTTTCAGGTGGGGTGTATCGGGCTTATCAAGGCCATAGACAATTTTGACCCCAGTCTGAACGTGCGATTCTCCACCTACGGCGTGCCGATGATTGTGGGGGAGGTCAAGCGCTACCTGCGCGACAACAACGCCGTGCGGGTCAGCCGTTCCATCCGGGATCTGGCCTGCCACGCCATGCAGGCGCGGGAGGAACTGCAGATGCAGAATGGCCGCGAGCCCAAGGTCTCGGAAATTGCGGCACGGCTGGGGGTCAGCCCGGAAAATGTGGCCATGGCGCTGGGCTCTGCCGTGACGCCCGCCAGCCTGTATGAGCCGGTTTACTCGGACGGTGAGGACAGCTTTGCCCTTGTGGACCAGCTGCGGGATGCAACCGGCGAGGAAAGCTGGATAAGCGATATGATGTTCCGCGACACGGTCAGGGCGCTGACCCCGCGGGAACGGCGGATTATCGCCCTGCGCTACCTTGGCGGCAGAACCCAGACGCAGGTGGCCCGCGAAATCGGCATCAGTCAGGCGCAGGTCAGCCGCCTGGAAAAAGCCGCCCTGAACCACATCAAGGAGCAAATCTGCGCGGATTGAGGGCAGAGTGCCGCAAAAAATCAAGCCCCGGCAGTATGACTGCCGGGGCTTGGTTCAGTGCTTATACAACCTCAATGCCGCACGCGGCCAGGGCGCGAGCAAAGGATTTCGGGTTCTTGTACAGGATGCCGGTGATGCCCAGATTGTAGGCGGCCTGCGCGTTTGCCTTGTTGTCATCAATGAAGATGGTTTCATCGTAGGCAAGGCGGAAGGTCTGCATCAGGGTGGTGAAAATCTCCGGCTCGGGCTTGCACAGGTGCACATCGCAGGAGGCAATGCCGCCGTCAAACAGCGGGAACCACTCCCGCTGGCGCAGCTCGTCCATAATGTCGGTGGGAATGTTCGTCAGATAGTACAGCCGGTAGCCTGCGGCCTTCAGCTTGCGCATAATCTGCACGGTGTCCTTTTTAGTGCGCAGCATCCCGGCCCACTCCTCAATGCAGGTCTGTACCTCAAACACGCGGTTGGCGCGGGCGGCGTTTTCCAGCATACTGCGGTTGGCCTCCTCACGGCTGATGGTGCCGCGGTCAAGGTCCTGCCATTCCTGACTGCCGAAAACGAGGGCATAGGTCTCCTCCTCGGCCAGACGGTTCATAAAATGGTTCATCAGAAAATCCTTCGGCGCAAAGTCCACAACAACGCCGCCGAAATCAAAGATAATATTCTTATACATACAAGCCTCCGTAAGGGTGCGGGTTTCTCTTTTCCTATTATACACGGATTCCCGGCAGGAAACAATTCCTTTTTTGCTGCATAGGATGCAAAAAGAGGGGGCCTGCAGATGACGCTGCGCGACTTAAGTGAGAAGGACGTCATTCAGCTGCAAACAGGGGAGAATCTCGGCCGTATTGACGATCTGGCCTTTGACGAGAACGGCGGGCGTCTGCAGTCGGTCATTCTGCGCGGGCGGGCGCACTGCTTCGGCCTTCTCGGGTGTGAAGAGGACCTGATTCTTCCGTGGGAGAGCGTGCGCCACGTGGGCACAGACGTCATTATGGTGGACGCCGAGCCCATGCCCGGCACAAAGCGCCGCCGCTGAAGAAGAATAATCGTATGGTTTGTGTAAAATCCTGCAAAATAAGATGCTTTTTTTAGAACAATATGCTATAATTAAAATTCAACAGGGAGGATGGGGGATTTCTATGCAGACCACACGCAGGCTTCTGGCACTGACCGCGCTGGCGGCGGTGCTCATCGCGGTGGGCGCACTGTTTCTGATAGCCCCTGTATGGCAGTGGCAGCGCCCTGCAGCTGCCTATGTCCCGGCGGCGGTCGCACAGCCAACAGCAACGCCCGCGCCAACCATCATCGACATCAACACCGCCACCGCAGAGGAACTGACCGCCCTGCCGGGCCTTGGCCCGGAGAAGGCCGCCGCGCTTGTGCGCTACCGCGAGGAAAACGGCCCGTTTGCCGCCTTGGCGGACGCCGCCGCGGTCAAGGGCATTTCCCTGCGTATGACGGAAAGCTGGGCGGGGCTGGCCGCCGCAAAATAATAGGAGGAGATCCACTTGGAAAAAAAGCCGGAAAGCATCTTCATCAACCGTGAACTGAGCTGGCTCGATTTTGACAGCCGTGTGCTGGCGCTGGCCAAGGAAAAGTCCGTGCCGCTGGTGGAGCGCGTCAAGTTCGCGGCCATCTTCGGCAGCAATATGGACGAGTTCTTTATGGTGCGTGTGGGCTCGCTCTATGACCAGACGCTGCTGAAGGCCAACAAGACCGACAACGTCACCCATATGACCGCAGCAGAGCAGATTGCCGCCATCACGCCGCGTGTGGCCGAGCTGCAGGCAAAGTGCGATAAATACTTCCAGCATTTGGTTGCCGCTCTGGCGCAGGAGGGGTATAAGAAGGTAGACTTTGCCAAGCTCAGCAAGCAGCAGGAGCATTTCTGGAAAACCTACTTCCAGCGGGAGGTTTTGCCGCTGCTCAGCCCGCAGATTGTCGATTCCCGCCATCCGTTTCCCTTCCTGAGCAACAAGGATATTTATTACATCGCCCAGCTGCGCAGCAAGAATGAGGGCGTCAGCTATGGCATTGTGCCGGTCAGCAGCCAGTTTGAGCGCGTGCTCTTCGTCAAGGACGGCGAGACGACCTGCTTTGCGTTTGTGGAGGAGCTGATTGCCCACTACGCAGCGTCGATTTTCAGCGCCAGCACCGTGCAGAAGCAGTGCCTGTTCCGCGTGACCCGCAACGCCGACATTACGGTGGACGAGGGCATGATGGACCACGATGTGGACTTCCGCGATGTGATGAGCGAGCTGCTGAAAAAGCGCCGCAAGCTGGCGGCGGTGCGGCTGCAATTCTGGCCAGAGGCCCATCAGGAAATCGTGAAGTTCCTGCGGGACAAGCTGGAGGTTCCGGCAGACCGCTGCTATACCCAGACCTCACCGCTGGATTCCGGCGCGCTGTTCAAGTTGGCCGGGCGCATCTCCGGCGACGGCGGCCACGCAAACCTGTTCTATCCGCCGGCCGCCGATGCAGGCCCCGGTGGGCTATGACCTGTACACCGAGGTGCGCCGACACGATGTGCTGCTGGCCTATCCGTACCAGAGCATCCGCCCCTTCATCAAGATGCTGCTGCGGGCGGGCGCTGACCCGGACGTTGTCTCCATCAAGATGACCCTCTACCGTATGGCCAGCGATTCCCAGATTGTCAACGCCCTGATTGCCGCCGCTGAGAACGGCAAGGAGGTTGTGGCAATGGTCGAGCTGCGCGCCCGCTTTGACGAGCAGAACAACATCGACTGGTCCAAGCAGCTGGAGGACGCGGGTTGCACGGTGTTCTACGGCTTTGACGATTACAAGGTGCACTCCAAGCTGACGCTTATCACCAGCCGTGTCAACGGCCAGTACAAATACTTGACGCAGATTGGCACCGGCAACTATAATGAAAAGACCAGCGAACTCTACACCGACCTATCCTTCATTACAACCCGGCAGGAAATCGGCGAGGAGGCCAGCGCGGTATTCAACAATATGGCCCTGCAGCGCCTGACCAGTGAGGCCGACACGATGCTCGTCGCGCCGCTGCGCTTCAAGAGCGTATTGCTCGAGGAAATGGACCGCCAGATTGCACTGGCCATGCAGGGCAAGCCCGCGTCCATCATCCTGAAAAACAACTCCATCAATGACCCGCAGATTATCAATAAAATCAGTGAGGCCAGCTGCGCGGGTGTGCGGGTGGATATGATTGTGCGCGGCATCTGCTGCGTGCGGGCCGGTGTGCCGGGCCGCACCGAGAATGTCCATATCCGCAGCCTGGTGGGGCGGTACCTGGAGCACTCCCGCATTTACTGCTTCGGCAGCGGGGAGAATATGCGCATCTACATTGCCTCCGGCGACTTTCTGACCCGCAACACCGAGCGCCGTGTGGAGGTGGGCGTCCGTGTGGACGACCCCGCCATTGCCAGAAAGCTGCGCGGGATTCTGGACTTGCAGCTGCGGGACACCGTAAACGCCCGCGAGATGCAGCCGGACGGCAGCTACACCAAGGTGCACCCCGCCGAGGGACAGCCCCCGGTGGACAGCCAGATGGCAATGTTCGGCTACTTCCAGAACGGCTTTGAGAGTGAGCCGGAGAAGCCGAAGCAGGAACAAAAAACCAAATCGGCCGCTGTAAGGGGCCGCTGCAAAGCCGGTGGTCCATCCGCGCACGGCGCTGCGCCCCAAGCGCACAAGCCTGCTGCAGAACCTGTTTGGCCGTGGAAAAAAGTAAGGAGAACCCAAACCATGAAAAGCTGTGTAGTGACTGCAAATTATAGCTGTGACCCCAACAAGGTCTGGCTGTACCTGACCAAGCCGACGCTGAACAACTGGCGCAAGGACGTCAGCGGCTATGAGGAAAGCGATGATGGCATGAGCGCAACCGAGAAAAACACCGACGGCGGCGAGACACGGATCGTCTTTACCCGCAAGGAGAAGCCCCCGTTGCCTGAGCTGCAATTTCCAGAAGGGAAAAATCAGCGGCAGCTTCACGGCGCTGCTGCTGGGCGGCGGCGATTCCACCAGCGTGGAGTGCACGCTGGACGTGAACGGCCTCGGCCTTTTTTGCCAAGCCCGCCAAGCTGCTGGAGGAGCGCCTGGATATGCTCCGCCAGACGCTGGGCGCGTAAATGCTTTCCCCTGCGGGGGAAGCTGTCACCGAAGGTGACTGATGAGGGCCAACCTCACGCAGGCACTTGTTCCCGGTCAATCTGCCCCAACCCATACCACATCCGCCCTTCGGGGCGGATATTTTTTGCGCCTTCCGCATACCGTTGTAAAAACAGGGGAGGTGTACGCTATGTGGGAAAATGCTGCCCCCATGCCCGAACAGGAGCCGCCAAAGCCGCCAGTCCGCCGTGCAAAGTCGGAGGAAGAGCTTGTCCTCTGGGCACAGCTGCTCATCAGTCTGGCCGCGGTCGGCTTTGTGCTGGCGGTGCGCGTGCTGGGTCTGCCCGCCTACCCGGCACTGCGCCGCGCCTTTGCCGCTGCTATGCAGCCGGAGCAGTCCCGCTTTCTCGGCGAGGAACGCAGCCTTTTTTGAAATTCACCGAGCAAACCGCCGAGAACCTGACCGGGGCTGCGCGCAGTATGTGGGAGGACTTTACCGCTACGCCGGAAACCGCCCGCAGGCCCCACAGCCAGCCTGCGCCGCCCGCCTACGCCAAAGAGGAAAGCTACACGCCGGACTTTGCGCTGTGTTTTCCGCTGCCGGAAAGCACGTCCCGCAAAACCTCCGGCTACGGCTGGCGCACCGACCCGATGGGCGGCCTTGGCACGGATTTCCACATCGGCAATGACCTTGCGGCTGCTGAGGGTACGCCGGTGCTGGCGGCAGCGGACGGTGTTGTCCGCATAGCGGGCAGTCACAAAAGCTATGGCAGCTATCTGCGGCTGCTGCACGCCGATGGTGACGAAACACTCTACGCGCATATGCAGTACCTGTTTGTGAAGGCGGGGGAGACGGTCACGGCGGGGCAGATTCTGGGCACGGTGGGCGAAACCGGCAACGCCACCGGGCCGCACTTGCATTTTGAGATACTGCACAAGGGCCTGCGGTACGACCCGGCACAGGCGCTGCAGAATGCGTCCTAGCCGCCCGGTGCTGCGCTGGCGTGCGCCGCTGCTCACCCTGCTGGGGCTGACACTGCTGCTGGCCTGCTGACGGCAGCGGCATACTGCAGGTGGGGCTGGGCTGTGCGATTCTGCACGAGCGGCCACGCGCTGGCTTACTACCGCGCTTTGTGGGGGCACTGGCCGGAGCTGGAAATTTCCCCCCCTCGGCATCTGCCTGCGGCTGCGCGGCCTGCCGATGCCCCCGGCGCAGGAGCTGGCTCTGGCGGCGGCCGGGCCGCTGGCCAACCTGCTGGCCTGCGCGGCGGTGCTGCTGTTCATGCGCGGGGCAGGGCAGCTACGGCGGGTATTGGTTTGCCTGCTGTAATCTGCTGGTGGGCGGCAGTAACCTTCTGCCCCTGCCCGGCCTGGATGGCTGGCACATTGCGGGGGCACTTCACGGCATATGGAGAACGTAGGGCGGTGCTTTGCTCCGCCCCTACGTTGCCAAATTGCAAAACCGGGGGACGCACGGTCTTTCCGGGGTTTGTTTTAATTTGGGTTATTTGATTTACGGCGCTTTTTGCAGCACGCAGAGGGCGGTGATACTGCCCAGCGCCAGAATGCTGAACAGGGCGGGGAAGAGCTGTCACCCGTCTGGGGGACAACACCGGATGCCTGCGCGGTGGGCGCGGGCGTGGCAGTCACAGCGGGGCCGTGCCGTGGGCGCCGGGTGGCGGGAGCAGCCGTTGCGGTGTTGTCGGCAGGTGCTGTTGTAGGCGCTGCCGTGGGTGCTACGGTAGGGGCGGCAGTCGGTTCTGCCAAGCCCCAGGGCGGGCGTCGGCGAAGGAGTAGGCGCATTTATACCATGTGCCGCTTTCAGTGCCGCACCCCGGGAAAGAACGGTGGCGGTATTATTTTTAGCGGTTTCTGGCTTCCAACGGTTATCTTTGCCTTCGTCATCGTGATACCAGTCGTCAATGATTTTTTTGTCATCGTCCAAAACACTCCACTTTGCGCCGGGTTCCAGTTTAATGATGTCGAAGATGTTGCCTTCTGTATTGGCATTATAAAGGTCATCGCCGGCCACTTCAGCATGGTTATTATAAACTTTGGTAGTGTTATAAAGTTGTTACATGGCCATTCTCGTTGTAGATGCCGCCACCCAAGTTTTGCAGTGGAGGAACATCACTATAGCCGGGGGATACCAGCTGTTTTATTGTTTTCTGCAATAAGGCCGGATTTTAAAAACAAGGATGGCAGGTTTGCCGATAAAAAATCCTTATGAGAGTTTCCGTTCTTGATACCACGACCGTGGTTCCCAGTAATAGTAAAGTCGGCTTTTTTTCCTCAACGGTTGTTGTAGCACCGGGATAGTTGTCAAGACCGGTTGTAAGGTTTCGTTCAAATAAACATGAGCACTGGGGCTAACCGTAAACATATATCCGTTATCAAAGCCACGGTCATAATTGCCGCGGGAAGACAAGGTGGCACCATTTTTTTTCTACCGTAAAGGCGTCCCCAATACGCTTCATCGTCTGGTCGGGCTTTTTCGGTCCTGACACCAGCACCACCGAAATCAAAGTTGCCTTCAGCAATGAGTTTTGCACCACTGCTCAAATGCCCCTCGCCGCTGAGAACAACGCCGAACATTCCGTTATTGAGTGCTTTGATGTTGGGCTGTGCCATCTACTTTTAAGATTGTGGGTATATACACCGTAATAAACGCCGTTGTCCTCGGAAATGACGCTGAATACTGAAAACGGTGGAGTACTAAAAATAACAGCCGATGCCGCCCTCATGCAGATAAGGTGTTTGGTGTGCTAGTCACCGTTATTCTTACGGTCAATACGGAATGGTCGGTTACGTTAATATCGTAAGGGTTTGCAGTGATGCCGTTATGGAAACATTTGGTTACGGTTAGAGAAGAGTAGTTAACGATTGATCGAACCGCAAATTTCATCATAATTCTGATCATCGCATCCATGCGTAGTTTTTCACTGCAACCCTCAGCCATATACCCCGAAATGTAACGTTCGTTTTATTATCGAAATACAGGCTGCCCTCGTCATATACGCGATACGCTGGCGCGCTGATCTTTTCATCAAAACAAACATTGGTGCAGTTACTCGTGCTTCAATGTTGCGTGCCCAAAGTAGCAGGCAGTATCAAAAACACCTGAAACCGGGTGCCGGCTTTGTCGTCAACGTATTGCGCAATTCCTGGGATGATAACATTGCAATACGTAGCGCCAATACCGTAATCGTTCAAAGTTATGTTGTGGCTTTGCGCATCAATAAAGGTCTGGCGGCTGTCAGCAGGGGCAGTGGAATCCCCGTAAACAATAAGTTTGATCCGTCGTGAAATCGCCGTCTTCAGGTAAAGGTGGCGCGCCCCGGTGGAAGCAGCAGGGTTGCATTCATCCAAGCCTGCACGTTCTGCACGGCACTTTGTCCCTCGCCAAAGTCATTACGCTGCCCGCGCTTTCGCCATCTGCAACAGGGGTCATGGTTTGCACTGGTGTTGTATCGTTGTCTTTTTTCCTGTTCACCTCCAACAAGTGGAGCTGTCATCCGGTCGGCCCATCATCACCCCCATTGAGCAAACTGTCCTTCGGTTGCCATCGGATGCCTCGCTGCTGATAGTTGGCTCATCCGGAAGCGTTTGGTTCCTCCGCAAAAAGCAGGTTGCAAAAGCAGAAAGCGCAAAGCAGGCTGCCGCCGCAAAACATGAACAACCTGCTTTCAAGTACCACTCCTTAAAACTGCATTATACCTCTGTACTTATCCCCGACAATTTCACCGAAAAATACACGTACAAATGTAACCATAAATGGCGGCAGTGATAGTTAACGTTTAAACCACCTGTCAACACGCTCAAAAGTCCTCAACTTGTACCGTGCAACAATGCAACGTAACGCCGCGGTAACGCGCAGCGAAATCAACATTTGTGGTTACAGTTGTGGCAGTTCACCCACCGTGCCCAAACTTCCGAAAATCAACCTTACCTTGGCACATACAAGGGTAAATGGTTGCAATTTTATGTGGCAGCGTATGGGACAAACTTCTTACTATTGCCAAAAAGTGATTTACGGCACAACAAACAAGGATGGTTCACCAATATGGCGGAATTTTCTCCTCGAAATTTAAAGAGGCCCTGAGTTGGTACAAAAGCCGGGCCGTTACAATTTTGGGCGGCGAGCGCCGGCTGCATCCACAAAGACAAATCCGCGGTGGAGGGGCATGGCGTTTGCTTCCGACACCTAAGAGATCGGCATGTTCCTTCTGGGCGAGAAGATCCCGTACGATATTTCCTGAACCGCCACGAAAAACTGGTGGTGTGAGCGCGCCTTTAT
>VOFK01001140.1_pt1 | contig 19923 bp, 21 predicted proteins | sample 5384121 | NCBI WGS metagenome assembly VOFK01 (sample SAMN12384730, study PRJNA508395) | human gut metagenome | isolation source: healthy gut J | host: Homo sapiens | reverse complement strand
CATGGTGTTGGCGGTGCGAGGCGTCGCCGTTCGAGCAGTGAACATAGAGCTGCCGGTCGGCTTCGTTGTGGTCGCGCAGGCAGTTGCAGCGCACCGAGGCGCTGTGGTGGGCCAGGCAGACGTCGCATTCGTGGCGACAGACGTGTTCCCACCGTGGAAATCGCGCAGATGATTCCAGATCATCCATGCGTCCGTACTCACCGAGCCGATCTGGCCCAGCAGCAGGACGAGGAGAGAAAGAACATCCGGCGGAGTTTCATATCGTGCGCTTTACGTTAAATCAGTTTGCAGTCGCGGAGTTTTCGACCCACGCCGCGGCGTCGCGTGCGGCGGTCGCGTCGTCGACCTCGTAACGTTCGGTGAGCAGGCGTGCCGCATCGTCGACGGAGAATTCCTTGCCCGCGAGGGCGTTCCACAGATAGAGCGCGCTCTCGTTGAGCGAAATGATCTTGGTCATGTCGACTCCCAGACGGCCCTGCATGATGACGACGTGCTCGCCGGCCATCTCCCGGACTTTGAATTCTTCGCGAATTTTCATCGTTCGATTCTCTCTTAACGCAGCAAAGGTACGAAAAATTTTCCAGCCGTCATCGATTTTTCCGAATACCGCTCCTTTTTGTCGAGTCCGTCGGTGCGGAAGGGGCGGGGAGACGATGTCGGTTTCCGGAGGCAAATATAGCGGGAAATTCTTGCAACCGGGTTGCAAAGCGGGCGGCTGCCGACGGACGGGGTCATACATGCCGTTTCGCGCGGCAGTCGGGGCACAAACCTTTGAGCAGGTAGTCGATCTGCCGTACCTCGAAGCCGGCGGGATAGCGTACGGCGGGGATATGCGTGTAGTCCAGACAGAAGGTTTTGCGGCAGGCCTCGCAGTGGAAATGGCAGTGCAGTTCGTCGATGCCGCAGGGGCGGTCGTTGCGGCAGATGCAGTATTTCGTCGAGCCGCTGCCGTCTTCGATCTCGTGCAGCAGGTGCCGTGCAGCGAAGAGCGACAGCGTGCGGAAGACGGTGGATTTGTCCACGCTCTCCAATGCGTCTTCCAGTTCGCTCATACTGAATGTGTCGTGAAAACGGAGAGCCGTTTTGTAGATGAGCAGACGGACGGCCGTGGGGCGGATGCCGTGGCGCGTCAGCGTCTCCGTGTAGTCGGGTCGGTTGGTTTCCATAGGGCAGGGAAGGTCAGTATTTGAGACGTTGCAGGATCGTTTTGCGGGCGTCGTCGATGCGGAGACTTTCGCGACCCTTCTGCAACGCCTTGTTGTGCACCCGGCGGTCGAGTCGCCGTTGGGTGAAGTAGGGCAGTGTTTGCTCGAAATGCTTGACGAGCGCCACGCTGAAAGCCCATGCCACGGCCATGTCGACGTAATACTCTCCGCCCGGCAGGGCGGTCAGCCGGTCGAGGTGGTGCGTGTCGAATTTTTCGTCGAGGTAATGTGCCAGCAGGGCGACGACCCCGAACCGGACGGTATAGGTGCGCCGGCTCGCGAGCCATTCGTAGATGCGGGGCAGGGCCGCCGCAGGGGCGCGGCCGAGCGTCTTCATGCCGCAGGCCGTGATGTCGCAGGTCGCCCAGTTGTCGACGTGGGGCAGGAAGCGTTCGAGGGCGTCGAGTGCCTCGCCGGTCGGGCGGATGTGTCCCAGCAGGATGCCGTGCAGGTTGTTTTCGTCGTAGTAGCGGTGGGGCAGTTGCGTCAGGAATGCGGCCGCTTCGGGGGTTCCGCGCAGCGTGCGTGCGAGTCGGCGCAGCTGCGGAATGCGGCAGCCCAGCATCCGGTCGGGGTCGACGCCCGGCGCGAGGCGGGCCGTAAAGGCTGCGTTGCCGGCGTCGGCCAGTGCGAGAAGGTGTTCGGTGACGGTTTTCATTGATCCGGATTTTGAGTCAAAGGTATGGAAAAAAGAATGATCTTCCGATAGCCATATTTGTGTATTGGACTTTTTCTTCCGATATTTTTGAGGAATTGGTGAAAAATCACTAAATTTACGAAACCCCAAATCAATCGAGTTATGAGAGATTGCTCCCGGATAGCCGTTCTTTCCGTGGCATTGGTTTTTCCGCTGAATGTGTTCGGTCAATTCCGAACTACCCCCTATACGCATTCTGAGAATTTTTCGCATTCGTCGTCGCTCTATGCGAACCCGTTCATTGAGCAGATCGAGCATTACCCGCAGGAGAAGCTGCACGTATCGACGGACAAGGATTCGTATATCGCGGGAGATACGATCTGGCTGCGTGCGCACTGCGCGGACGCCGCGACGCACCGTCCCGTGGCCGCGAGCCGCTACGTCTACGTGGAGCTTCGCGACGACCGCGGGTCGCTGGTGCGGCGGATCAAGCTCCTGTCGCGCGACAGCGTGTACAGCGGCTACCTTCCCACGCAGTCACTGGAACGCTTCGGGGACTACTCGCTTACGGCCTACACGCTCTACATGCGCAACCAAGGGCCCGACTATTTCTTCAAGAAGCCGCTCACGATCTGGCCCTATCAGGAGGATCGCAAGACCAAGCGCAACACCTCGGTGCGCAAAGTCTCGACTTCGACGTCTCGTTCTTCCCCGAAGGAGGCTACCTGATCGACGGCTACGACTGCTGCGTGGCCTTCAAGGCGCTGGGAGACGACGGCGGGTCGGTCGAGGTCGCGGGCGTGGTGAAGAACGACCGCGACGAGGTGGTCGACACGCTTCGCACGCTTCACGGCGGCATGGGCTGTCTGCGCTTCACGGCCCATACGGGCGAACGCTACTACGCCGAATGCACGATGGCGGGCGGTAAGACCGAACGCTTCGACTTGCCGGCGTCGCGGAACACGGCCTGTGTCCTGAAAATCCTGCAAACGGAGGAGAATTTCACGGTGCTGCCCATCTCCGGACGGCCGCTGCCCAAGGGGCTGAAACTGCTGGTGCACTGCCGCGGAAACATCTGCTATCATAAACCGTGGAACTACGACTACGCGCCTCGCTGATCTTCCGCCGCAGCGACCTGCCGGGCGGTATTCTCCAAATTCTGCTGCTGGACAAGGCGGGCAACGCGCTCTCCGAGCGTCTGGTCTTCAATCGGGGCGAAGAACTTGCGACGACCGACGTACAAATCGGAGGCACACTCGAACAACGTACGAAGGTCACGCTCGCCGTCACGGCGACCGATCCCGACGGAGGTCCTGCCGCGGGCGACTTCTCGATCGCGGTGACGGATCGCGCGGCGGTGCCCTCGGCGACGTCGGGCAGCATCTACTCGACGCTGCTGCTCACCTCCGAACTGCGGGGTACGATCGAGACGCCCGACTGGTACTTCGAGGGGCGGGACGCCGCACGGGTCGCGGCGCTCGACGCACTGCTGCTCACGCAGGGATGGCGGCGCTACGACGTGCCGGAGCTGATGAAAAAGGAGTACGTGGAACCGCAATATCCGTTGGAAGTCGGCCAGGAGATCACCGGACGCATCAGCAAAAGCGGTCTGTGGAACCGCAAGAAGAAGCTGAGCCGTTACGAAATGCGGATGATCGTACCCTCGCTGCATTATGTGACGAAATGCGCCGTCGACGACACCGGAGCGTTCGCGCTCAACGGTTTCGACTTCCCCGACAGCACGCTCTACGTGCTGCGGCCCGCGGCGGTGCGGGGGTCGATGCCGGAGGCGACGGTGAAGGTCGCGCGCGATTCGTTTCCCGAGGTGGGGACGCTGCCCCGCGTGCCTGCGCAGGAGCAGAAGAAGCCCCTACCTCGCCCAGGCCCGGTACTACATCGAGCAGCGAGGACAGACCGACATGCGGAACATCCTCATCGACACGGTGTATGTCACGCATCACAAACGCCTCGAATCCACACGGCCCGAGCATCGGCTGGCCGCACGCACGTGGACGGCCGAGCAGATCAAGGAGGCAGGGGCCGGAACCATTCTCGACTTCATCGCAAGGATGCCGGGAATGTCCGTAGTAGGACGGCAAGTTTGTCATATCGAGGATACCGCCCCGATTCATGGTCGACGGAAGATTGGAGGAAACCGTAGGAGAGATGAACCCAGTGCGAGCCTTCCGGTCAACCGGAATGGGCAGGAATCATAAAACGCAAACACGTCTCCCTCCGATTCCTGATCCGGGGGGATGGATCGACTTTACCGGAATGAATTACTCGAATACCAATTCAGCACAACAAAGTACAGGAGGCAACAAGAGACAAATCCAATATATCGACGATTTCGATAATGTCCCGGATATTTTATACTATCCTCTTGAAATCGTCTCACGGATCGATTTAATCGAAGGCGGCAATATGGTATTATGGGGTGTGTCTCATTGGAAACAGGCTGGTATTATCTCGATTACGACGAAAAAGGGGAAAGAATTGGATGATGCGACCCGCACGCTTCCCGCCCGCGATGTGGAATTCGTCTCTCCTTTGGGTTACCAAACGCCTGCTGAGTTCTACGCTCCGGCATACGCGACGGAGAAAGCCCGCCGTTCGATGGTTCCCGACTACCGCACGACACTTTACTGGAACCCGACTGTCAAGCTCGACGATACGGGACAGGCCACCGTCGAGTTCTACACCTCCGACGCACCGGCCGACTACGACATTACGATCGAGGGCATCACGCAGACGGGGAAAATCGTTCGTACAGTGAAGATCATTACGGAGTGAATGGAATCCCGCTTGCAGGCGGATGAAAATCGAGAATAAGGGCAGGAGCGTTTGCAAGCGGTCGGAAAAGCAGTGGCGAAAGTTCGTTACCGGTTGTGTCGGTACGCTTGCCTTCGGTCGGGAAACATTCGGCACACCTTGTCGCTTCGTTCGGATTTCGGGCGGAAAAAGATTGAGCGGGGTGTCGGCCAAACGACCGAAACCCCGCTCGATGTCGCGGTTCGGCTGCTCCGGACGAACCGGACTGCAACCCGACCGCACGATCCCGACATCCGGCGGCAGCGCCTTCGGATGCCGGCGACCGGCTATTTAACTGCTTTTACGATTGCCTCGAATGCTTTCGGCTCGTTCATCGCCAGATCGGCCATGACCTTGCGGTTGATGGCGATACCTTTGGCGTTGACTTTGCCGATGAACTCCGAATAGGTCATCCCGTAGGCGCGGACGGCGGCGTTGATACGCGTGATCCACAGCGAACGGAACGTCCGCTTCTTGAGCTGGCGGTGTGCGTAGGCATACTGCAAACCCTTCTCGACCGTGTTTTTGGCGACGGTCCATACATTTCCCCTTGAACCAAAGTTACCCTTGGCAAGCTTCAAAACCTTTTTTCTTCTTGCGCGTGACGCAACAGCGTTGACTGAACGTGGCATACTTAAAAGTTTTTGATAGAGCTGTCAGCGACGTGATTCTCTCACGTTCTTCGGGGCTGATTCGCTCCGTGTTAATAAAAAGTGCGAACTCCGGCCGGATTATTTCACCAGCAGGTTCTTGATCTTGGCCTCGTCGGCCTGCGAAACCGTGCCCGAATAGCAGAGGTTGCGCTTTTGTTTCGTCGTCTTTTTGGTCAGGATGTGACTGTGATAAGCGTGTTTGCGCTTGATCTTACCTGTGCCGGTGAAAGTAAAACGCTTCTTTGCAGCGGCATTAGTTTTCATTTTTGGCATTGTCGTAAAAGTAATTTAGTTAAACATAGCGTGCAAAGATACGAATTATTTCGGAGATTCTTCGCTCGGCGCCGTTTTTTTACGGCACGCCGCCGGTCGGGCCTTTCCGCTGCGATCGCTATCGCGGGGTGCGGGTGCCCGATTTCGCGGGCGATACGTTGTGTCGCCCGGGTCGAAGAGTGCGCCGCGGAGACCCGCTATAAGGGTGTACTTCGCAGTCTTCGGCCCGCAAATACTCCGGCAATCGATCCTCACGTCGGAATTCTTTCAGGTTCTTCTTCCGGATGACGGAATGTTTGATCCTTCATTTTCAAGAGCGAACCGAAGTTCGCTTTTGCACGCGTCTTTTTCGTATTTCGGCATCGCTTCGGATACTCAGCCTCGGCAAACTGCGAATAAGATTTGCTTTTGTCAGCGGTTTTTCTTATCTTGTCCTTCATATCAGACGCCGTCAATCATGAAAGGAAAAACGATGAGGATTGCCGTTGCCGCCTGCCTGTGTTTCGGCACGGTTTCGGCACAGGAGCAGTTGCGCGTGCGCCCGGCCGAGGTGCAGCAGGAGGATGTCGTGGCGGCGTTCGGGGCGTTGGGCGTCGATGTGCTGCGCTTCGATTTCAGCGATTTCACACGTGAGAACTACGATGTGGCCGTCTATCTCGACGAGGCGGACAGCACGGGAACCGAACGGTTGTATACCGTGCATGCAGGCGGTACGCGGCAGCAGTTGACACGAATGTCCGAAGAGGTGCGAATGGGGTTCAGGAAGGAGCTCCACCTGCCCGAAACGACGACCGAGTATGTGCGGGGACGTTCGCTGACGCTGATTTTTTCGCAGAAGAACGATTCGACGAAGCTGCTGACGGTGCATATCCCCGGAATGATGCGGTTCAGTCTGCCGCTCGAATTACGCGACAGCGGGGCGGGCGGCGAACCTCGCTATTTTTACAGCTTGCGGCCGTTCAAGCTCTCGGCGGTCGAAGCCGGAAGCGAAGAGATTCCGTTGGCGTTTTACAGTTCGGGCTGGTACGATCCGAAGGCGGGTGTCGTGCGCAGTTGCGGCGTTTCCGAAATCGATCCTGCGTTGACGGACGAACTGGTCGGATTGTCGCCGCACTATTACGTCGTAGGCGTCATATTCGAGAAGAAGGAATAGCGTTCCGGCCGCAGGCCGGAACCATCTTATAGGGTTAGGTTATGACTTGGGTTTTTATCTTTCGGCTGGTGGTGGCCGGCCTGTTGGGTACGGTGGTCGGCATCGAGCGCGAGTGGCGCGTCAAGGAGGCGGGATTCCGCACCCACTTTCTCGTTTCGCTGGGCAGTGCGCTCTTCATGATCGTGTCGCAGTGGGGCTTCGAGGAGTTCCTCGCGTATCATGACGGATTGCGGCTCGATCCGAGCCGCGTGGCGGCGCAGGTCGTCAGCGGCATCGGTTTCATCGGGGCCGGCGCGATCATCTTCCACCGCCAGATCGTGCGCGGCCTGACCACGGCGGCGAGTCTGTGGGCCATTGCCGGCGTAGGCATGGCTACGGGGACGGGGATGTACGGCGTCGCGGCGGCGGCCACGGTGCTGACGCTCGTGGGGTTGGAGGTGCTCAACCTGATCTTCGGCGGGTTGGGGGCGCACCGTACGGCGCTCGTCTTCTCTGCCGTGGAGCGCGAGGCGATTCAGGAGGCGCTGGAACTGTTGCGGACGCGCGGTTACGGCATCGTCTCTTATGAGTTGGAGAGCGAGCGTACCGCGTCGGGGATCATCTATCGGGCCAATTTGTTGTTGCAGGCGCGCAAGAGCCGCAAGGGCGATGCTTTCGTCGAGTTGTTGCAGCAGGACCCGCGCATCCTGGTGGAGCGGATCGCCTTGACGGAGAATGCGCGGGAACGGTCGGTAGCCGAAACGTGCGTCGATACGAAAAAAAAACGCTCGGGATTCGGAAATGCGAATCCCGAGCGGCTTTTATCGGCGGAGAGAGGCGTTGCCGCCTCTCCGCCGTATGCGGATCAGTAGCGGAAAACGTTGGCCCAGCGTTTGGCTCCGGGGCCGTGCGTGGCGAATCCGATGTAGAGCCGGTCGTGCTTCATCTTGATGCCTTCGGCCTCGATGTATCCGTTGGAGTCGCTGCTGCAAATGCCCGCCTCCACCAGCGCGTTCACGTCGTTGATCGCTCCGACCTGCGTGCGGGGAACGACGATGTTGCCTGATATATCGAGCACCGTGACGAATGCGATCGACTTGGGCTGTTTTCCGGCGGCTTCGCCTTCGTAGAAATAGAGCAGACCGTCCTGTACGTCGAATCCTTGGAAATCGTATTGACTCAGATTGTCTTTGCCCGGTACCGATATCGTGAACGAACCGAGCGGTGCGATCGATGTGAGGTCGTGCGCCTCGATGGTGCGAGTCTCGGTTTTCTGCGGGGAATCGGCATCTTCGCCGCCGTATGTCTGGGTGCGTAGCGTCACCTTGCTCAGGGTGTCGCCAATGCGTCGCTCAGCCGGTAGAAGATAAAATCGCGGACGCCGGTCGTCGAAGCGGTGATGCAGAGGATGTCGTTGTCCGTGTCGATAGCCGGATGAACGTTCCACTTGTCCTTGATGAAGAAGGTGTCGCCGCCGCACAGATCGAGTTTCCGGTTTTTGTCAGGGGAGTATTTCAGTCGGGAGACGGTGTTGCTCTGGCTGTAAGAGCCGTCGGAGAGTTTGTTGCCGTTGCTGCCGATCCAGATGTAACGTTCCGCGCCCTGTTCCTCGACTGCGAAATTGGTGCCGTGACCGAACCAGCGCAGCATCATGTAGTCTTTGGGCGATTCGTTGGGGGCGCCGCGTAAGACGTAGAGCAGTTCGGGGTCGTTGCCGCCTAATTGGAGATACCAGAGCGTGCCGTCGGTCTCGATGTCGAAACTCTGCATGATGGTGTTGCGTTGCAGGTAGACCGACCGGCTGTATACGAGCGCGTCGTCGAAAGGCCGGGATAGTTCGGCAGCCAGCGATTCGCCGGTTCCGTCGTGCACGGTGACGCGCGTCGTGGCGTGGACGCTGTTGTCGGACATCGCGCAGCGGATCACCGTCGATCCGATGGCGTGTCCCGTGAGGCGTCCCTGTGCGTCGACGCTGGCGATGGAGGGATCGCCGCTGCTCCATTGCAGGTTGTAGGGGTTGGCGGTCGTGTCGTACCATGTATTTTCGGTCGAACCGGGCCGGTATAGGCGGACACGGAGCTGCACCGTTTCGTCGAGTGCCAGCGTTACGTTTTTGCTCTCGAAGAGGAGCGAGCCGATCTCCTCCGTCTCTTCGTTGTCTTCGCAGGCTGCGAAGAACAGCGCCGTTCCTGCGATGCAGAGCGGCAGGATGCTGCGGAAAATTGTGGTGTGTTTCATTTTGTGCGCGATTGTAATTTTGTTCGTTTTGTTTCTCGCTGTTTTGCTGACGAACAAAGATAATAAAAAAGTATTTGTCCATTATTGGCGGTGTGCCTTTCTTTTGAGCGGAACATCCGCGGGTCGTTTTCGTCGGGAGGAATCGCTGTTTCCGGACCGATGGCTGATGCCTCCGGCCGTGCGGCGGAGTTCGTCGGACAGGCAGCCTGCGGAATGAAAAACCGGCACGCCGCACAATGCGGCGTGCCGGTTCTGCCGGTCGTGGAGGATCGGCTATTTGAAGAAGATCGAAGAGATCTCCTTGTAGTTGTGTACCCGCTCGACCACGTCGGCGAAGATGTCGGCCACCGACAGGACGGTAAACTTGCGGAGGTCTTCGCCCTCGCGCAGCGGAATGGTGTCGGTGACGATCACTTCTTGAAGTGCACTGTCGTTGATCTTGTCGTAGGCGCTGCCCGACAGCACGGGGTGGGTAATGGCGGCGCGGACGCTTTTGGCCCCCTTCTTCATGAGCATGTCGGCGGCCATGCAGATCGTGCCGGCCGTGTCGATCATGTCGTCGACGATGATGATGTTGCGCCCCTCGACGTCGCCGATGGCCGTCATCTTGCCTACGACGTTGGCCTTCGCACGCTCCTTGTGCGAAATGATGATCGGCGTATGAAGGTATTTGGCATAGGTGTTGGCGCGCTTGGCTCCGCCCATGTCGGGCGCAGCGATCGACAGGTCTTCGATATTGAGGCTCTGGATGTAGGGAACGAAGATGCCGCTGGCATAGAGCGCATCGACGGGGACGTCGAAAAATCCCTGAATCTGATCGGCGTGCAGGTCCATCGTCATGATGCGGTCGACACCGGCCGCGACGAGCAGGTTGGCCACCAGCTTGGCACCGATCGGCACGCGGGGACGGTCCTTGCGGTCCTGGCGTGCCCAGCCGAAATAGGGCATCACGGCGATCACCTGATGCGCCGAAGCGCGTTTGGCCGCATCGATCATCATGAGCAGTTCCATCAGATTGTCCGTCGGAGGGAACGTCGACTGGATGACGAAGACCGTGCATCCGCGGATCGATTCCAGGAAACAGGGCTGAAACTCGCCGTCGCTGAAATTCAGTACCTCGGACTCTCCGAGTTTCGTGCCGTAGCTGGCTACGATTTTCTCTGCCAGGTAGCGGGAACCGCGGCCGGCAAAGAACTTGATTTTATGAATGGCCATAACAGTTTGAAGGGATTTGACGGTGCAAATATAAGCATCCTGCGAAAAGGCGGCAAACGATTCCCGCTTTTTTTTTAAGAATCCTTCAAACATTTGTCGATGAAGGCGAGAATCTCCTCGCGCCCCGTGCGTTTGGCGCTCGAAGCGAAGAAGAGCGGCGGCAGCTCCTCCCACTCGGTCAGCAGTTGCTTTTTATAGCGGGCGGCACTGCTTTCGAGCTGGTTGCGCGAGAGCTTGTCCGTCTTGGTGAAGACGATGCCGAACGGAATGCCGCGTTCGCCCCAGCAGCCGGATGAACCGCAGATCGATCGCCTGCGGTTCGAGCCGCGAGTCGACCAGCACGAAGAGGAAGTGCATCTTCTCCGACCGGAACACGTAGTCGGTGATGAGTTTCGAGAATTCGCCCCGTTCGCTCTTCGAGACGCGGGCGTAGCCGTAGCCCGGCAGGTCGACCAGATACCAGCGGTCGTCGATCAGGAAATGGTTGATGAGCCGTGTCTTCCCCGGCGTTCCCGATACTTTGGCCAGCGAACCGTGGCCGGTGAGCAGGTTGATGAGCGACGATTTGCCGACGTTGCTCCGCCCGATGAAGGCGATGTCGCGCAATGTGTCGCGCGGAATCTGCGACAATTGCTGCGAGCTGCATTTGAAAGTGGCGCGTTTGATCTCCATGCGGACAAAGATAGTGCAAGCCGAGTGCAGAACCAAATTTATTTGGGTTTTGCCGAGGCGCCGCCTATCTAAGCGGAAGCTCGTCTTCCGCAAAGTGTAGCAAGCCGAGTGCAAAATCAAACTTGTTTGCATTTTGCCGAGACTTCGCCTGTCTGAGCGGTATCCATTGGATTAAGCCGGAAAATCCGAAACCCCGACACCCCTTTCCTCGCCAACAAAAACGCCGGGCATCGCCCGGCGTTCGATTCGGATGCGTTATTTCTGCGCCTTGCGGGCGATGACCGCATCGATATAGGCCTTGATTTTCGGGGCGGGATCTTCCCACCCGTCGGGCTTGATGACCTTGCCGTCCTTGGGGTTGTAGTGCGGTTTGCCGTCGGGCCACAGTTTGGCCATGTTGGCCTTCTGCACGATGTCGAACAACTCGTCGGCTTCGAGCCCCATCTCCACCAGCGTACCCAACGCGAAATAGATCAGATCGATCATGGCGTCGGCCTGTTCGTAAATATTCTGTGCTACAAGAAATTCGGCCACCTCTTCATTCATCCACTTCCCGCGGCTCAGGGCGCGTCCGCGCTCCATCATACGCGGCTGCGGGGCGACGGGATGACCGAATTTCTCGTGAAATTCCCGGACATCGTTCCACTCTTTTTTCATCGTAATTTTTGTTTTAAGAATCGAATGCGAGGACAAAAATAACGAAAAATTTCCGGTCGTCCGTAAATTTTCGGTACCGTTTTTCTATCTTCGGCTTGCGCCTTAGATACTCCGTCTCGGCACAATCAGGCTGGCGTTTGCTTCTGCACTCGACTTTTCGTATCTTTGGCCCGCCGAAGATACTCCCGCTCGGCAATGTTCAAATAAATTTGACATTGCCCTCGCTTATCCGTATCTTTGCGGCGCTTGTCCGGTTCGTACGGCATTCGGTTCGGCCGGAAACGCAGTCATCGGATTCACTAAAAACAGAACTTATCATTTATGTGCGGTATCGTCGGATATATCGGGAGCAAGGAGGCTTATCCCGTACTGATCAAAGGACTTCACAGGCTGGAATATCGGGGTTACGACTCTTCGGGCGTAGCCATGATTTCGGACGAAGGAAAACTCAACATCTATAAGGCCAAAGGAAAGGTCGCGGCGCTGGAACATTTCGCCGAGTCGAAAGACCGCAGCGGCACGGTCGGCATCGCTCACACGCGCTGGGCGACGCACGGAGAACCCAACGACACGAACGCCCATCCCCACGCTTCGCAGTCGGGCGATCTGGCCATCGTACACAACGGGACGATCGAGAACTATACGGTGGTCAAGAAGGCGCTCGAACAGCACGGCTACGCGTTCCGCAGCGAGACCGATACGGAGGTGGTCGTCCAGCTGATCGACTACATCCGTACCGACACGGGCTGCACGCTCTTCGAAGCGGTGCGCGAGGCGTGCCACCAGATCGTCGGCGCTTATGCCATCGCGGTGATCGACCGCCGCAATCCCAACCAGATCGTCGTGGCGCGCAAGAGCAGCCCGCTGGTGATCGGCGTAGGCGACGGCGAGTATTTCATCGCGTCGGACGCAACGCCGATCGTCGAATACACGAACCGCGTGGTCTATCTCAACGACGACGAGATCGCCGTCATCAACCGGGGTGAGTCGCTCCACGTCTTCAACATGGACAACAAGGAGTCGAAGGTCAACATCCAGAAACTCCGGATGAGCATCTCGGAGCTGGAAAAGGGGGGCTATCCCCACTTCATGCTCAAAGAGATCTTCGAGCAGCCCCGCACGCTGCGCGACTGCATCCGCGGCCGCGTGAGCGCCGACGGCAAGCACGTCGTGCTGTCGGGCGTACTCGACAACAAGGAGCGCTTCCTCGACGCCCACCGCATCCTCATCGTGGCGTGCGGCACGTCGTGGCACGCCGCGCTGATCGGCAAGCATCTCTTCGAGGACATGTGCCGCATACCGGTCGAGGTGGAGTACGCCAGCGAATTCCGCTACCGCAATCCGGTCGTGAGCGACAAGGACGTGCTGATCGCCATGTCGCAGTCGGGCGAGACGGCCGACACGCTCGCCGCACTGGAACTGGCCAAGGAGCAGGGCGCCTTCGTCTTCGGTATCTGCAACGTCATCGGTTCGTCGATTCCGCGCGCCACCGATTCGGGGTGTTACATCCACGTCGGACCCGAAATCGGCGTCGCCTCGACCAAGGCCTTCACCGGACAGGTGACCGTGCTGGCGATGATGGCGCTGATGCTCGGCCGCATGAAGGGCACGATCGCCGATGAGGCGTTCGAACGGGTCACGCGCGACCTGCACCGGTTGCCGGAGCTGTTGCAGGAGGTGCTCGAACTCGACACGCGGGTGAAAGACCTCTCCAAAATATTCACCTACGCCAAGAATTTCCTCTATCTGGGGCGCGGCTACAATTACCCGGCCGCACTCGAAGGGGCGCTCAAACTCAAAGAGATTTCGTATATCCATGCCGAGGGGTGTCCCGCTGCCGAGATGAAGCACGGTACGATCGCCCTGATCGACGACGACATGCCCACGGTGGTGATCGCTCCGCGCGACAAGATCTACGACAAGACGGTGAGCAACATCCAGCAGATCAAGGCACGCAACGGCCGCATCATCGCCCTCGTCACGCGCGGCGACGAGGTGGCGGCGAAGATCGCCGACTACGTGATCGAGATTCCGGAGGTATGCGAATGCCTCTCGCCGATCCTTACGTCGGTGCCGTTGCAGCTGCTGGCCTACTACGTGGCCGTCAACAAGGGCCGCAACGTCGACCAGCCGCGCAATCTGGCCAAGTCGGTGACTGTGGAGTGAGCGGCCCGAACGACCGGTTCGGCTGCCGGCGGGGAAATTCTCCCGCCGGCAGCCGTTTTTTGTCGCGGAAATGTTGCATTTCGGCGGAAAAACCGTTAATTTCGGGCGACAAACCTAAAACCTTAAAATTATGTATCGCATGTTGACGATCTTCATGTTCTGCCTCGCAGCGACATGGAGTGTATCCGCGCAGACCGCTCCCGTACCCGACAAGTATGAAATCGAAACCGCGGCCGACTGCGCCCGCTACAACGACGACGTACTGCGCTGCGCCGAGTGGCTGCGCACGACGCCTTACGACCCGACCAAATCCGGCGAATGGCTGCGCGTCGCCGGCTTTCTCACCGATGGTCGGCCGGAACGGACGAAGTGATGTACGAGATCAGCGAAGAGACGGCGCCGGTTCTGGGCGCCGACCTGGGCGTGGAGAAGATGAGTCTGCTCTTCTCGGCCTACCTGGCCGGCGGTGCGGAATATGCGCTCGGCGGAGGCAACGGAAGGGATGCTGCGGCCGTAGCGCGAGCCGGCGGCGATGCCGTGATCGCGGTGTATCGTGCCAATCGCGGTACGTTGGGTAAGATCCGCGAGGTTGAAACGATGATTAAAAAAGGCGGCAGAAGGAGCGGTAACGACTGCCGCCGACCTGTTGCACGCATCCGTCCGGGAGTATCCCTTCCGGCGGTGGCGTTCCGTGCGGCCCGCCACGAGTAACGGAAACGGCCGGAGTCCTGCGACCGGTCGTTCCCGTTCGATCCCACCGCAGTTTTCCGAATTGCCCGAACGACCGTTCGAACTATTCGAAAACGGTTCAGTTCATATTTGAATCAGACGTTCTTATTTCATTGTAAGTCAACCGGTAGTCGCGTTGGGTCGAAAAATAGGTGAATAGGGCATAATTCGACTGCCGACAGTTGGTATCCGGAAAAAAAACATAACTTTGCCAGCACAAACACCGACAGGAAGGTGTCCGTTCGTTCTTAGATAGTAAGGAAGTTTCCAGACGAGAGTTGCGGTCGTTCACAGCATCTGATGAATTTTATCACACGTTATGTCTGCACGCCGGCGGCGTGCGCATGATCGACGCGGGACAGTTTACCGGATCGCGGGAAGGCCGAATCTGTGCCGCCCTCGTATTTCTGGCAATTAATTTTCCGCCCGGCACAGCGGGATAAAATGCACGATGATGAAAAACCTGTTCTCGGGATCTGTTGCAGCAGATGACCGAAACCTACAAGACTCGCATTGCCGGAACCGACGATTTTCGCAGCACGTTGGATGCGCTTTTTTCACCGCGTTGCGCGCTGCGCGCGTGAATCGGACACGCTGCGCCAGTTCGACTGTTTCAGGAGGCCGAACGCTATTTGCTGCGCATCGCGGCGTCGAGTTATCTGAGCGGGTTGATGGCAGGTATGGCCGTGGGCGGGAAGAACTGCGACGCGGAGAAATCCTCCGACGCGCCGACTCGTCGCGAAAAGGACGGACAGCGTTCGGCTTGAGCACTGTCCGTGTAGAAGTTTGTTTCACCCGAGAGTCTGCCGCACGGAGGCGAAGTTTACTTTTTCGATAAGCGCTGTTTCGGGTTCGTTTTGACCGAAAGAGCCGACGGATAACCGGCTCTCTTTCGTTTTCAGGTCCACTTGCCGAACGGGGCGCCCGGCAGTCGTCGGAATTTCGAGTCCGTCGTTTTGCGGTGGAGAAAGAAGGTATCACTTGAAATTCGGACCCCATCCCCTCCGCCGATTTTCCGTATACGAAAAGAAAAATGGAGACACCAAAAGAGCGACGATTCGTCGCTCTTTTCGAATTTCTGTTCGGGATGAGGCTCAGCCCTTATTCGGGAAGAGTCGGTCGCGCAGTGAAAAACTCTCGTACTCTTTCCGCAGCGAAGCGATCAGTTCGCGCACGCTCTGGATCTTCTCCGTCCGCCAAGCGTTCGCACCGCAGAAGGCGTAGCCGTTCTCCAACCTGCCGCGAAAGGCGTTGTAGAGCGCCAGCATGATGCAATAGGGCGAGCGCGAAACGTCGCAGGTCTTGATACAGTTGAACGGACAGGATTTCGGCCGTTTCAGCCCCGCCTTCACTTTTTCCAGAAACGACGAGTGGATCGCACGCCCCGGCATACCGACCGGCGACTGGATGATCTCGATATCCTCCTTGCGTGCATGCACGTAGCTCTCCTTAAACGCCGGATCGGCGTCGCACTCTTCGGTGGCCACGAAGCGGGTGCCCATCTGCACCCCTCGGCCCCCGTTGCAGAATGTTGTAGATGTCCTCGCCCGTGTAGACGCCGCCGCCGGCGATGACCGGGATATGGCAGTCGTGCGCCGCCTCGAAGGCGTGCACCTCCTCCACGATCGGGGGCAGGATCTCTTCGAGCGAGTAGTGCTCGTCCTCGATCTGATCGGCCTTGTAGCCGAGGTGGCCGCCGGCCTTCGGCCCTTCGACGACGATCGCGTCGGGAATGTAGCCGTAGTTGGCCAGCCACTTTTCGCACAGGAGTTTCGCGGCACGGGCCGACGAGACGATCGGCGCCAGTTTCGTGCGGCAGCCCTCGGTGAGGAACGACGGCAGGTTCAACGGCAGCCCGGCACCCGAGAAGATGATGTCGGCCTTCTCCTGAATGGCGGTTTTCACCATGTCGGCGAAGTTGGACATGGCGACCATGACGTTGACGCCGATGATGCCGCGCGTCTTTTCGCGGGCCTTGCGCAACTCTTCGCGCAACCCCCAGATGCTCGCTATGTTGTAGTCGGGCGAATAGTCGCGGTAAATGACACCGAGTCCGGCCGAGGAGATAACGCCCACGCCGCCTTCGTTGGCGACGGCCGAGGCCAGTCCCGAAAGCGAGATGCCGACGCCCATTCCGCCCTGAACGATGGGCGTGCGAGCCAGCAGATCGCCGATTTTGAGTGATTTCATCATTGTTGATATATCGGTTAAAGTTTGGTAGACCGAAACGGGGAATCGTCCCGTTGCGGGCTGTTTGTCATGCGGGCTGGCAACGCCTGTGCGCCGCGCGCGAAACCGACATGACGTTCGGTTTCGCCGGACACCGTCGTCCCATGCCCAAAATTATTTCCGGCAAAGGTAATAAAAAGTTAGATGAAATTTCCGAAAAAATGTCCTTTTTCTCTGTTGCAGCGCCGGCGATTCCTCATTTTCGTCGTCGGACGACGTCTGCTTCCGGAACCGTATGCGGCTTCCGCATGGCCGGCGGAAGCCGTCGGGTAATCCGGACGGCGGGGTCACATCAGCTCCTCGATGCGCGCCACGGGCGACACGTCGAGCGAGGAGAAGTCGCCGTGGAGGTAGTGGTAATAACCCGCCACGGCGATCATCGCGGCGTTGTCGGTCGTGAAGCGGAACTCCGGCACGAAGGTGCGCCAGCCCCGTCGGCGGCCCTCTTCGACTAGCGCCGTTGCGCAGGCCCGAATTGGCCGAGACGCCGCCGGCGACGGCGATGTCGCGGATGTCGTACTCCTTGGCCGCGCGGACGAGCTGTTTGAGCAGGATCTCGACGATCGTATGTTGCAGCGAGGCGCAGAGGTCGGCCTTGTGACGGTCGATGAAATCGGGGTCGTCGGCCACGGCGTCGCGCAGCGTATAGAGAAACGACGTTTTCAGTCCCGAAAACGAGAAATCGAATCCGTCGACGTGGGGGTGCGCGAAGCGGAAGGCTTCGGGGTCGCCCTCCCTGGCCAGCCGGTCGATCACCGGCCCGCCCGGATAACCGAGTCCCATCACTTTGGCACACTTGTCGAACGCTTCTCCCAATGCGGCGTCGTCGATCGTCGTGCCGACGATCTCCATCTCCAGCGGGGCGAGTCCACCCGCACGATCTGCGTATGTCCGCCGCTGACGAGCAGGCAGAGGAACGGGAAGTCGGGGTGGGGCAGCGTCCGGTCGGGCAGGTCGAGGAAGTGCGAGAGGATATGTCCCTGCAAGTGGTTCACCTCGACCATCGGGATGTCGTGCGCCAGGGGCGAGCCCGCTTTGGCGAACGACACGCCCACGAGCAGCGAACCGAGCAGTCCCGGCCCGCGCGTGAAGGCGATGGCGTCCAGCTCGTCGGGTGCGACGCCGGCCTCTTTGAGGGCCGTGTCGACCACGGGGACGATGTTCTGCTGGTGGGCGCGCGAGGCCAGTTCGGGAATCACGCCGCCGTATTTCATGTGCACGGCCTGCGAGGCGATGACGTTCGACAGCAGCGTCGTGTTGCGGATGACGGCCGCCGACGTATCGTCGCACGAAGACTCGATGCCGAGGATGGTTATATCCATAGTTATATTCGGTGTTTTTTCGTTTTTTGACGAATTATCGTTAAATTTGCCAGTTAAACGGGCGTTTTGCCATGCGCAAAGTTACGAAAATATTGGGGAAAGTGTTATCGGCGGCGGTTTTGTTGCTGATCGTACTTCCGCTTGCATTGTCTTTGCTGCTGAGCATCAACGCCGTGCAGAACTTCGTCGTGGACAGGGCCGCGCAGTTCGCGTCGCGCAAACTCGAAACGGTCGTCCGTATCGATCGGGTGGATATCGGGATTTTCGACCGGATCACGCTCGAAGGACTTTATGTCGAGGATTACGGCGGCGATACGCTGCTCTACGTCGGTAAACTGCACGCCTTCATCACCCAGTTCGGCATTTTCAGCAACGGGTTCACGTTGCGTCACGGCCGGCTGACCGACGGGAAGTTCTATCTTCGGGAGATGCCCGACGGCGTGATGAACGTCAAGCAGATCGTGTCGCGTATGGGGCGGAAGGAGAAGAAGGAAGAGAGCGATTTCCGTCTTTCGATTTCCGCGCTCACGGTCGAGAACCTCGAATTCCGTCTTGAAAAACAGCAACATCGCAATCCGGTTTACGGGATCGATTTTTCGGATATGGACATCCGCGACATCGACGCCGTGATCGACAATTTCACCATCGACGGCGGCGCTGTCGGTGCCGAGATCGGCCGGTTTTCCGCACGCGAGAAGAGCGGGTTCGAGATCGACGATTTCGGCGGGAAATTCTTTCTGGCCAACGGTTGTATCGGTATGGAAAACGCGCGGCTGGTAACGCCGCATTCGAACGTCTCGATCCCTGCGGTCTCGATCGTGGGCGATTCGTGGGCCGAATACAAGGAGTATGTCGATCGGGTGAGCATGACGGTCGAGGTGCGCAATTCGATGCTTTCGAGCGACGACGTAGCCTACTTCTCGCCCAAGTTGCGCGACTGGCGGCTGACGTTGCGCAACATCAACCTGCTCTTCGACGGCGTGGTTTCCGATTTCAACGCCGATCTGAAAAGCCTTTCGTTCGGACGCAGCAGCCGCGTGCATGCGCGCGGACGGGTGACGGGATTGCCGAAGATCGACGATACGCACTTCTCTCTGACGTTCGACGACGTGACTACCGAGGCGGCCGATCTCGGCCAAATCGCCGCCAATGTCGCTCGTAAGGAATTGTCGGCCAAGATGTTCGCGATGATGGATCGTGCCGGTGCGTTGCGGCTGACCGGCGAGGTGGAGGGAACGCTCGCTTCGTTCGATTCGAAATTCGCCCTGTCGGCACCCGTCGGTTCGGCAGAGGCCGAGTTGGCGATGCAGCCCGCCGACCGCCGTCGTCTGCGTCCGGTGAAGGGACGTATCGCGGTGACCGGATTCCGCGTCGGGGAGCTGTTGGAGCAGCCGAATCTGGGGAAGCGTCAGCTGCGAGGCGGGGTGAACGGCGTCGTGGGAAAGGGGCTGATCGACGCGCGCGTCGACGGCAGCGTTTCGCAAAGCTGGAATTCAACGGATATGACTACGATTCGCTGCGTTTCGGCGGCCGCCTGACCGAAAAAGACCTTCAACGGGCACGTCCGGGCCGACGATCCGGCGCTCCGGTTCGATTTTTCAGGGCGAGGTGGGATTCAATCCCGAACGGCCGCACTACGATTTCGACCTGGATCTGATCCACGCCGACCTTGCCCGTATGCATCTCAACCGCCGCGACAGCGTCTCGGTGCTTTTCGGCGCTGGTCGAGGCGCGCGCTTCGGGACGGACGCTGGACGACCTGAACGGCAAGGTGACCGTAGGCGACGTGGTCTACCGCTACAATGCCGATACGCTCCGCACGACGCGGCTTACGCTGGACGGACAGAACAGTGCCGGCAGCAAATACCTGTCGTTGCAGTCGGAATTCGCCGACGCGACCTTCCGCAGCCGGACCGATTACAAGACCGTCTTCGAATATCTGCGGTCGAGCCTCGAAAAATACATCCCGCTGCTCTATGACGAG
>VOFK01004288.1_pt1 | contig 19936 bp, 27 predicted proteins | sample 5384121 | NCBI WGS metagenome assembly VOFK01 (sample SAMN12384730, study PRJNA508395) | human gut metagenome | isolation source: healthy gut J | host: Homo sapiens | reverse complement strand
AAAAATTTCTGATACACCGGAACGTCAGCCGCAAGCGAGATCCCTGCGGTGTCGGCTCAAAAAAAGCGTGTTGTCAATGAGCCGATCATCGTGGAAGGAACCCATGAAGCCATTGTCAGCAAGGAAGACTTTGAGCTTGCTCAGAAGGTCATTCGAGGTGGAGGACGGAATCCCACGCGCAAGCAGCATGAATATCCGCTCAAGGGACTTGTCCGCTGCGGAAACTGTAAACGTGCTATGACGCGCCGAAAGAACAAGGCTGGTATTCGGTACTTCCAGTGCATTCACTCGGTCAACAACGGAAACACAGACTGTCCGATTGGCAGGAGCTTTCCGGAGATGGATATTGAGAAGGTTGTCTTCCATACCCTTACTCAGTTTCTCGCTTTGGCACAGAAGAAAGCAGTCCAAAACCGCGAAGTCGGTGATCTTCGGAAATCTGCCATCAAGGAATGCGCTGATAAAATCCGCACTCTGCAAAAGCAGAATGAGCAGCACAAGGCGTCGAAGCTGAGGCTCTACGAGAAGTATGCAGCCGGAAGCATCACGAAGGAAGCATATATTCAGCAGAAGGCGGCAACGGATGCGAAGATCGCTGAAAACGATGAAACAATTCAGCGCAGTCATGAGCGGATGGAGGAGCTTGACTCCGAGACCTCCTGTTCAGATGAAAAGCTGGATGCGGTCTGCGATCAGTACGCCGACTGCAAAGCTCTGACCTATGAGCTGACCCACGCATTCATTTCTGCGGTCTACATTTACGATCTCGACAACATAGAAATCGTCTGGAAGTTCAAGGACTTCCTCACTACATCAGAAGGAGAAGCCAAATGAAAGTATTTCTTTATATCCGCGTTGCCTGTGCGGATCAGCTTGCGGCAGCAGACCAGCGGGAAGAGCTGGAACGCTATGCGAAGGACAAAGGCTATGAGGTGGCTGCTGCTGTGGCGGCAGACGGCATCTCCGGCGTCCATACGGAAGGTATCATGAACTTCCTGCTGAACGAAGCCAAGCGTCAGGACATCGGTACGATCATCACCCGCGACACCTCGCGAATCAGCCGGGACACTTCCTCTTTCATGAGGTTTGAGCAAAAGTTCCGGGAGAACAGCATCCGGTTCGAGTATCTGTCCAAGCCTGACAACGAGCTTCCAGTCACTCCAATGTTGGAGGCATTTGCGGCGGCGTATAAGAAGCGTCGCACAAAGAACGGCAAAAGAGCATAGAGAAAACGCAAGCCGTTCACGGGTGGTTGTCCACCTATGAACGGCTTGTAAATTCTCAAAATTTTTTTAGTTCCTACTTGACACAAGAAGACCTATCCTGTCTCGGAAGGACTAAATTTTTGTCCAACGCTGTCATCGTTTGTCGAATCGACGATTTAGGTAGATTCGTGACAAGGGGGCAGTGCGCCCATTCGCACCCGCGAGGTGGAATAGACCCCATTATTTCGAGTCAGAGTCGCTGATATAATGCGGCTCATTTTTCGTTTTCGGCGGGCTTCTTGATATACTTGCCGTTCTTGATTCTCGCGTCCGCTGGCTTCTCTGCGTCCTCTGGAATCCCCCAGACCGTGCCAATGCGGATAGCACTGGGGACGCGCCCCTCTCCGCACAAAATCTGAATACGGCGGGTGGAGATGCCCCAGCGTTCGGCGGTTTGCGCGATAGATAAATACTTCATGGGCGGTACTCCTGTTGCAGTTCAGTTCTGCGTCTGCTTATAAAATCACAGTATAATTATAATCGTCAAAGCGAATAAAAGCAAGGGCTTTCTGAAAAGTTCAGGAAATATTTTCAATTCAGACATGAAAGGGGTGTGGGGATTCCCCAACAACAAAAGGAGCAGTTCGGGCGCAAGGCTGAACCGCTCCTTTTTCCGGTGTGTACGGACACCGGATGTGCTTGCTACTCTCTCAAATCTCATATCCGCAGATACACCGCGCTCCCGCTTTCGCAAAAGCAGGGGCGCATATTTTTTGAAAATTTCTCATGTCGATACCTGCGTTTTGACTAAAAATGTCCGTTGTAAAGTGAAAGGAAAAAATTTTGCCGCCATACTCAACAAACGGCAAAAAGGTGTCCGTTGTAAAGTGAAAGGAGTTCTTTGATATGCCAGACCGTACACGACCCATCCGCAAAGAAATCTGCTTGAATGAGCAGGAATTGAGCATGGTTCGCCACAAGATGAACCAGCTTGGCACCCGCAACTTCGGCGCGTATGCCCGGAAAATGCTGATTGACGGGTACATCATCAAGGTCGATTATACCGAGCAGAAAAAGTTAGCTGCCGCTGTTAGCAGGATTGCCACGAACATCAACCACGTCTGCCGCCGCATCAACAGCACCGGGCATTTCTACGATGCCGACGTTGCCGAGCTGAAAGAACGGATGGCTGACGTATGGGAGCTGCTGAAAGTACAGCAGAGAAACGAATTGTAATTTGGGAAAGGAGTACAGATATGCCGCGCATGAGCAAATCAAAAAAGCTGGAATGGTCGTTCTTCCTGAATGACCGGGGACGCAAGGCGTACAACACGCTCTGCCGCCGCTGCGTCCACGATTGCAAGCAGAGTTTCCGGGCGGTAGTCGTTATTTGCCCGCATTATCAATCCAAGAGGGCAAAAAAGGGTGGTACATCTGCGTACTCCCCTCGCGGACCCGATGGAACGCCACCATGAATACCGCAGACACCGAAAGGAAGTGATACGCCATCTATATCAAGATTGATACCTCGCTCCCACCGTTCATTCCTTTGCCACAATTTATGGTAGTCAGCGAACATTCCATCAACGCTAAACTGCTGTATGCCCTCCTGCTGAATCGCACGATGCTTTCGCAAAAATCGGGGTGGGTATCAGAGGGCGGAAATGTGTATGTCATCTACACAATCAAGCAGATGGCGAATGACCTGAATCGGAGCGAAAGAACGGTAAAAACCGCCTTATGCGAACTGGAAAATGCCGGGCTGCTGACTCGCGTCCGACAGGGCTTGACCAAGGCTAACAGGCTGTTTCTGCAAATACCCGATGGGGTGCAGCTTTCTTCCCCTCTGATGGGCAAAGGCTGCCTTTCAGAAGTGCAGAAAACCGCCCCTCTTGATGGGCAGAAATTGCCCACAAGTAATACTAATACAGAATATAAAGAACAGAGTAAGACCGAAAGAGTAGAGAGTACGCGCCGCCGATATGGAGAGTATCAAAATGTTTTTCTGTCAGGAGAGGAATATTCCCGGCTGGAGACGGCTTATCCCGGCAAAGCTGCCGAATACATTGAGCGGCTGTCCCGGTACATGGCTTCCAACGACAGGCACTACGCCAACCATTACGCCACAATCAAGAAGTGGCTGGACGAGGACAGCAAGGGCAGGAGAGCGAAAAAACTACACCTACGACGACGATTAACGAGGGAGAGTGTCTATGAATGCGATTTTTACAAAAATGGTTGATGCCGTTGAAGCTGCTAATGCCGCACCAGACGATTACATCAATTCCGCTGATGGGCTGAAATACTGTGGCAAGTGCCGCACACCGAAAGAAGCCTTTTACCCCGCAGACCTTCAGGCACAGGGCTTTACCAAGCACCCGGTTATGTGCAAGTGCGTCGCCGAACGCCGAGAACGGGAAGAAGCGGAGCGTCGGGAATATGAGAGAATGTCTTACATGACGATGCTCCGCAGCGAGGCGTTCCGCGATATGCCCGCCGCTGGCTGGCGGTTTGAGTCAGCCGCAGTTACAACGCCCCAGCTTGCAAAGGCGAGGGGTTACGCGCAGAACTGGGACGAGTTCAAAAAAGCAGGAATCGGGCTGCTCCTGTTCGGGAAATGTCGGCACGGGAAAATCCTATGCCGCTGGATGCATTGCCAACGCTCTGATTGACCGTCTGAGTCCGTCCTCTTTGTGGGGAATGTCTGATGTAGTCAACCGTATGCAGGGTAACTTCGGTTCGGACCGCGACAATTACATGAAATCGCTTATGCGCCCCGACCTCCTCATTCTGGATGATTTGGGGGCAGAACGTAACACCAGCTTCGGTAAGGAGCGAGTGTTCGATGTGGTTGACAAACGGCTGCTGACCGGCAAGCCCATGATCGTCACCACGAATATCCCGCTTTCCGTTATGAAGCAAGCTGTCGATCTGGATGACCGCCGCATTTTTGACCGCATCTTGGAAGTCTGCGTCCCGATCATGTTCGATGGAGACAGCTTCCGCAAAAGCACCGCTGCCGACAATCTGAAAACGGCGGCTCGTCTGCTCGGCTGATAAACCCAAGAAAGGAGCTTTTACATGGAGAATTGCATCGGCACCGTTCCGATCCATCTGAAAATGACACTGACCACCAAGGAGGCGGCAGAATACAGCAATATCGGCATCAACAAGATTGACAGTATGCTGCGCTCGCCCAACTGCCCCTTCGTTTTGTTTGTCGGCACAAAGAAGCTGGTCAAACGAAAGGAATTTGAGCAATTCATCAGTGAGAAACTGGTGATATAAGAAGTTCCGAAAAATTTACAAATTGCCGGAGAGTTTTTCACAATAACTACTTGAGGGAATGGACAAAATCTGCTATACTTATCGTGTAGCAGTGCGTCCATTTCCTTCAAGGGAAAGGAGCATTTCATGGGAAAAAATCTCAAAGGAAAAGACTGCGGTAAGGGTATCTACCAAAGAAAGGACGGTTTATACAGCGCACGATTTGTTGATAAAACAGGAAAAAGGCATGAGAAGTATTTTCAGACTATTCCCGAAGCAAGGAATTGGATGGAAGAAGCGAAATATGCCGACAAGCACGAAGAAGTTTTTGTTGCCACCGAAACAACGGTTGACCAATGGTTTAGTTTCTGGATTGAAAATATAGTAGGTGACTTAGCCCCTAATACGCTCCGCAATTATCGGGAGCGATATTCCAAAAACATTCAGCCCGTTATCGGTAGAATGGCGATTGCCAATGTCAAGCCCATGCACTGTAAGCAAGTCTTGATTCGGATGGACGCTGATTATGCTGGTTCTACTATCCGTCAAGCCTATATTGCTATGGGCACATTGTTCAAGGCGGCGAAAATGAATGACTTGATTGCCAGACACCCAATGGATGGTGTGCGGTTTACAAAGCCAGTTCGTGCTGTGGATGATATAAAGTTTCTTACTTGCGATGACCAACAACGTTTTCTTGAAGTTGCCCAGCGTTCCCACAACTATAACCAATACGCCCTTATCCTCGAAACAGGCTTGCGTACTGGCGAAATGATTGGATTAACTTGGGATGCGATTGACTTTGAAAAACGAACACTTACGGTCAACAAGACTTTGGAGTTTAGGCACGCTCAAAAATACTGGCGTGCAGGTCCTCCAAAGACTCAACAGAGTTATCGCACAATTCCCTTGACGAACAGAGCCTTACGATATTCTGAAAAGCATTTGGGATAGCCGGGATAACAGGAAAGAGTCTCCCTTGCTTTCACAGACGCTTGAATACATAGACAGGCGCACAGGCACAACCTCACAGCTTGTTATGCGTGACCTTGTTTTTATCAACTGGCGTACAGGAGAGCCAGCGAAGAACAGCTCCTATGATACCCACCTTTACAAGCTCTGCGACGAAGCAGGGATAAATCGCTTTTGTATGCACGCTCTACGCCATACTTACGCCACAAGAGCCATCGAAAGTGGTATGCAGCCGAAAGTGCTGCAAAAGCTATTGGGTCATGCCAGTATCAAGACAACGATGGATAGGTATGTTCATGTAACTACCGATTCGCTCGACCAAGCTGTACGGCAGTTTGAGTCAAAAGGGTTTTCTGACATAAAACTCAATGCGAAAATGGCGTAAAAATGGCGTAGTAGCCGAAAAGCCAAAACCCGAAAACCCTTGCAAATCAAGGAAAAATCGAAGGAGAATGAGTATATATGAAATTAGGTATCGTCGGCCTGCCGAATGTGGGCAAGTCCACGCTGTTCAACGCCATTACGAACGCGGGCGTCGCGGCGGATAATTATGCGTTCTGCACCATCGACCCGAACGTCGGCGTCGTGTCCGTGCCGGACAAGCGGCTCGAGTGGCTGCGCGACCAGCACAACCCCAAGAAATTCACCCCCGCCGTGATCGAATTCGTCGACATCGCGGGTCTGGTCAAGGGCGCGTCCAAGGGCGAGGGTCTGGGCAACAAGTTCCTTGCCAACATCCGCGGCTGCGACGCGATTGTCCACGTTGTGCGCTGCTTCGACGACGCAAACGTCACACACGTCGAGGGTTCGACCGACCCGCTGCGCGACATCGACATCATCAACACCGAGCTCATCATGGCCGACCTTGAGATGATCGACCGCCGCATCGACAAGGCGCAGAAAAACGCCAAGGGCGGCGACAAGCGCTTCAATCACGAGGTCGAGGTTTTCACGGCCCTGCGCGACTATATGAACGAAGGCAATCTGGCCCGCACGTTCGAATGCTCCGAGGATGACGCCGCCATGATCGCCACCAGCGATCTGCTGACGCTCCGCAAGACGATCTACGCCGCGAACCTCAGCGAGACCGACGTCAATGCCCCCGAGAGCTGCAGTTATTTCACCCAGGTGCAGGCGCTGGCCGCGAAGGAGGGCAGCGAGGTGCTGCCCATCTGCGCAAGCTCGAAGCCGACATCGCCGAGCTCGACGATCCGGACGAAAAGGCCATGTTCATGGAAGAGCTGGGCCTGAAGCAGTCGGGTCTGGACCGGCTGATCCAGTGCAGCTACGAGCTGCTGGGCCTCATCTCCTTCCTGACCGCGGGCAGCGACGAATGCCGCGCCTGGACCATCAAGAAGGGCACCAAGGCCCCGCAGGCCGCGGGCAAGATCCACTCCGATTTTGAGCGCGGCTTCATCCGCGCCGAGGTCATCGCCTTTGACGATCTCAAGGCCTGCGGCACGCTGGCCAACGCCAAGGCGAAGGGTCTGCTGCGCAGCGAGGGCAAGGAGTACGTCATGCACGACGGCGACGTGGTCAACTTCCTGTTCAACGTGTAAGCGGACTTGACATATTTTACAGCTCTGCTATCATAAAAATAACCGAAGGCCCCTCGACAAGCGGTTTCGCCTCGGTTAAAGCTCAGATTTCATAACATTTCGAAACCGTCACTTGGCCGAGTGGCGGTTTCGGCCGTTGATAAAGAAAACCGCTCTGCCATATGGCAGGGCGGTTATTTTTCTGTCTTTTCCGGCGGCATCTGGGCGTCGATGGCGTCGTTGATGAAGCGATTCATGCTCTTTCCCTGCGAGGCGGCATAGTCGGAGATCCGCTTCCGCTTGCCCTTGGGAACGACGACGCTGATAAAATCATATGCTTTTTTATTGTAGCGCGCGGTTGCTTCCTTCTGCGCATCCGAATATGCCATGCTCTCACCTCATGCTTATACTACTGTAAGTATGAGGCGGAATGTATAATTCAATAAGTATATATTTGTTAAATTCCAACAATTTACATACTTGTATAAGTATAATATAATGGGAGCACCGGGGTTCCGGGGATATTATTCAGAAAAGAGGATGAAAGATGGACTACGAAGCGCTCTACGCGAAGATGGTCGAGGCGGCCGAACAGGCGATCGAGGCGATCGAGGCCGCCGATTACGGCCGGGCCAGACAGCTTCTGATCGCGGCGGAGCAGGGCTGCGAGGAAGCGTATCTGCAGAAAGCGGAATGACTGCCCGCAAAAAGCCCGCCCTCCGGCATTCCGGAGGGCGGGCCTGCGTTTTGGGAGATTTACTTCTGCAGCTTGTTGTCCACAACGTCCTTCAGGACTGCGGTGAAGGCGTCGAGCGTCATGGCGCCGAGATCGCCGTCCGCGCGGTGACGCGGGGAGACGGTACCGGCTTCGATGTCGCGGTCGCCGACGACAAGCATATAGGGGATCTTCTCCATCTGCGCGTCGCGGATCTTCTTGCCGATCTTCTCGCTGCGGGTGTCGACCGTCACGCGGTAGCCCTGCGCGGTGAGCTTGGCGGCCTGCTCCTTGCAGTAGTCAACAGCGCGGTCCGTGACCGGCAGGAAGCGGACCTGCTCCGGGGCCATCCAGGTGGGCAGCGCACCGGCGTAGTGCTCGATCAGGTAAGCCAGCGTGCGCTCGTAGCAGCCGAGGCTCGTTCTGTGGATGATATACGGCAGCTTCTTCTCGCCGTTTTCATCGGTGTAGTACATGCCGAAGCGCTCGGCCAGCAGCATGTCGATCTGGATGGTGACGAGGGTGTCCTCCTTGCCGTAGACGTTCTTGTACTGGATATCGAGCTTCGGGCCGTAGAACGCGGCTTCGTCGATGCCGATGTCGTACTTGACGCCCAGATCGTCGAGGATCTTTGCCATGACGCTCTGCGCGTGATCCCACTGCTCTTTGGTGCCCTCGTACTTGTTCTTGGGGTTCGCGGGATCCCACTGGGAGAAGCGGAACGTGCACTTGTCAAGCAGGCCGACTGTACCGAGGCAATACTTGGCAAGATCAAGGCAGTCGCGGAATTCGTCCTCGAGCTGATCCGGGCGCAGGACCAGATGGCCCTCGGAGATCGTAAACTGGCGCACACGGATGAGGCCGTGCATTTCGCCGGAATCCTCATTGCGGAACAGGGTGGACGTCTCGCCCAGGCGCATCGGCAGATCGCGGTAGCTGCGGCCGCGGTTGAGGAATACCTGGTACTGGAACGGGCAGGTCATGGGGCGCAGGGCAAAGCATTCCTTGGTCTCATCCTGCGGGTCGCCCAGGACGAACATGCCGTCGAGGTAATGATCCCAGTGGCCGGAGATCTTGTAGAGCTCGCGCTTGGCCATGAGCGGCGTCTTGGTCAGCAGATATCCGTGCGCCTGCTCGACGTCCTCGACCCAGCGCTGCAGCAGCTGAATGACGCGCGCGCCCTTCGGCAGGAGGATCGGAAGGCCCTGGCCGATGCAGTCGACCGTGGTGAAGTATTCCAGCTCACGGCCCAGCTTGTTGTGGTCGCGCTTGAGGGCTTCTGCCTGCTCGGCCAGATACTGGTCAAGCTCTTCCTTCTTCGGGAATGCGACGGCGTAGATTCTCTGCAGCATCTTGCGCTTGGAGTCGCCGCGCCAGTATGCGCCGCAGCACTGCGTGAGCTTGATGGCGTTGCCCTTGATGCGGCCTGTAGAATCGAGGTGCGGGCCGGCACAGAGGTCTGTAAACTCGCCCTGCGTGTAGAACGAGATGTGCGCGTCTTCGGGCAGGTCGTTGATCAGCTCGACCTTATACGGCTCGTCCTTTTCCTGCATATACTTGATGGCTTCCTCACGCGGCAGCTCAAAGCGCTCGAGCTTCAGCTTTTCCTTGCAGATCTTGCGCATCTCGGCCTCGATGGCGTCGAGATTTTCCTGCGTGAAGTTGAACGGAGCGTCGAAGTCATAGTAGAAGCCGTTGTCGATGGACGGGCCGATGGCCAGCTTGACCTCCGGCCACAGGCGCTTGACGGCCTGCGCCATGACGTGGGAACAGGTGTGCCAGTACGTTTTGCGGTACTGCGGGTTTTCAAACGAGAATTCATTGTTTTCGGACATATTCTTCTGCCTCCTAAATTGATTTGGGGCAAAACAAAAACGCCTTACCCCTGTCGTTTCAGGGGTGAGGCGTTGTACGCTCCACGGTTCCACCCTGCTTACGGACTTCGTGTCCGTCGCTCGTGATCTCTGTAACGGGAGAACCCGGCGGCGCATTTCCGCGCCGCGGCTCAGAAGCGGTATCCGGGCGGGCCATACCGAAGCTCTTGCACCATGTGAGCCTCTCTCTGCTGCATTGCCGCTGCCGGGACGTGTCTTCGTCGCTGCCTTTTGATGGACTTTACAATAGCACGTTTCCCGGGTTCTGTCAATGGCATTCCGCAAATAAAAATGGGTGGGATTTTCCCGCAGATCCGGTCGTTTTCTGGCGGCGCGGCGGGATTCTGCCTGTTTTTCTTGACGTTTTCAAAAAATGCGCTATAATAGCGCACATAACATTCTGTAACCGGGATGTTATAAATTTGTAAACAGAGACGCTGTGCGCGCGCAAAACCCGAAAGGAGGCTCTCTGAGATGAAGCTGAAATTACAGATCCGCCGCCTCTGCCTGGCGCTGGCCGCGGCGGCAGTGCTGGCGGGCGGATGGCTCGCCATCCAGGCCGCGCCGAAGCCGCAGGCCGCGGACACCCCGGCCGTGCAGACCGCGGCATCGGCCGCCGCGCCGGTCCGGACGATCGGCTACACCCTCGTCCCCCTGCCGCAGACGGACGAAAAAGAAGCCGTAGCCCCGGCCGACAATCCCGCCGCGGAGGAAGCGCCGGAAGAAGCGCCTGTGCCGGAAGAAGCCGTGGCCCCGGAGGATGATGCGGCCGGGGATCCCAATGCCGTCCCGGACGATCTGGAGCTGCTCGACACCTTCCTCGCCACGGCCTATTGCCAGACCGGCACAACGGCGACCGGCACCTACACGACCGTCGGCCGGACGCTGGCCGTCAACCCCGGCGTCATCCCCTACGGCACACATGTGTGGCTGTATCTGGAGGACGGGACGCTCGTCGGCGACTATTACGCCGAGGACACCGGCGGCAACATGCTCGAGCACCCGTACGTCATCGACATCTACATGGGCACGGATTACGACACCTGCATCGAGTGGGGCGTGAAGCGCGTGAGCGTGTACGTGGAGAAGGACGCAGGATCCTGATTGAAAATCCGCCTTTCGTCTGGTATGATACCGGTAGGAAAGGCGGATTTTTTATGGATCTTTGTAATATCACCGAAATCAAGGCGCTGCTGGCCCGGCATGGGTTCCATTTTTCCAAGGCCAAGGGGCAGAATTTCCTGACGCAGAGCTGGGTACCGCAGAATATCGTGCTGGAGGCCGGGATCGACGGGACCTGCGGCGTGCTCGAGGTCGGGCCGGGCATCGGGCCGCTCACGCAGCAGCTGTGCCGGCACGCGAAAAAGGTCGTCGCGGTCGAGGTCGACCGGACGCTCCAGCCCGTGCTGGCTGAGACGATGGCGGGAAATGAGAATCTGGAGATCATCTTCGGCGACATCCTGAAGACCAATATCCCGGCGCTGGTCAAAGAGGAATTTGCGGGCCTGCGCCCGATGGCCTGCGCGAATCTGCCGTATTATATCACCACGCCCGTGCTGGCAGCGCTTCTGGAGAGCCGGGCGTTCGAGGCCGTGACCGTCATGGTGCAGAAGGAGGTCGCGCAGCGCATCTGCTCGGCCGCCGGCCGGGGCGATTACGGCGCGTTCAGCGTCTTCTGCCAGTATTACGCCGAGCCGGAGCTGCTGTTCGACGTACCGGCAAGCTGCTTCATCCCGCAGCCGAAGGTCACGAGCGCGGTTCTGAAGCTCACCATGCGCAAAGAGCCGGTCTGCGAGATCCGCGACGAGGGGATGTTCTTCAAGGTCGTCCGCGCGGCCTTCGCCCAGCGGCGCAAGACGCTGCTCAATGCGCTGGCCTCCGGCTTTTCGCAGTTTGACAAGCAGACGCTCGCGGACGTGATCGCCGCGTGCGGCTTTGCGCCCACGGTGCGCGGGGAGACGCTGGATATTCCGGGCTTCGCCGCGATCGCGAACGCGCTGGCGGAGCTGTAATGTACTTCGTCTATATGCTCCGCTGCCGGGACGGGAGTCTGTATACCGGCATCGCAGCGGACATCGAAAAGCGCCTGCGGCAGCATGCGTCCGGCGGCGCGGCCTGCGCCAAATACACCCGGGCCCACCCGCCCGAGGCCCTCGCCGCACTCTATCAGGCGGAGGATCACGCAGCCGCCGCACGGCTGGAAGCGCTGATCAAGACGCTCCCGCCCGCAAAAAGCGGATGCTGGCCGCAGGGAGAAGCAGCGCCGGAGGCGCTGTTCGCGGAAAGGCTGAGCGGGCGTGTCTATCTCCGCCGCACGGACGAAGAGCTGCGCCTGAACGCGCTGCTGGCGGCACTGCACAGCGAAGGATGAAAACTCCCCCACCGCGGGTGGGGGAGTTTTGCACGGCTTACTTCGATGATGTCGGGTCGTAATTGCGGCCAAATTTGAGATCTTCAAATTTGATCGTCGCGCTTTCGGGGTGCATGGGGCGTGCGCTTTGCTTGGACAGTGCGGGCGCGGAGGCGGTCTTCGTTTCGGCTCCGCTGTCGCTGCCGATCAGCTTTTCGAGGTTGTCGGAGATCTCCGTCGCGATTTTCTCTGCGTCCTCACTGGGAGCGGGAGCGGGCGCTGCGGGCTGCTCTGCCTGCCAGTCGTAGGGCTTTTCATGCGCAGGCTGCGGCTGCGCAGGCGCGGCTTCGCGCGTCAGATCGCGGGCTTGAGCGTTTCAAGCAGGCCCAGATGGCCCTGCATATCGCGCTCGACCACAGAGATGAAATTCAGCGCGGTCTGCTTGGCGTAATCCAGCCGCTCCTGCTCGGCGTGCAGCTGCTGATTGAGCTGCGCAAGCTGCACGTTTGCGGCGTTGACCTGCGCGTTGGCCTGTGCATTTACCTCCGCGTTCTGCAGCATGGCGGCGCAGCGCGCCTGCGTTTCCTTGAGCAGCTGGGCGCTTTTGGCCTCTGCATCGGCTGCGGCAGTGGACTGCTTCGTCTCCTGCGCGCGGTATTCCTCGAGCTTTTCGACCAGGACCTTCATCTTGGACTTGAGCACGGAGTTTTCCTTGTAGAGCATGATGTAGTCTTCGGTGAGCGGTTCAAGAAAATCGTCCACCTGCTGCATATCATAGCCGCCGAAAACGGCTTTGGAGAAGGTTTGCTCCTGAATTTCCTGCGGTGTAAACATGGAAGCTGCCTCCCTGTGTAAATTAGAGATAGACGCCGTTGTTTTCCAACTCGTCGATCAGATCGCCGACGATGTCGACGTTGTACGGCGTGATGATGTAGGTGCTGATGGCGATCTTTTTGATCTTGCCGTCGAGCGCATAGGCGCAGCCGGACAGGAAATCGACCAGACGGCGTGCGACATCCTTGTTGGTGGATTCCAGATTCAGGAACGACTGCATGCTTGCTGCGCAGATGCTCCGCGATCTCGGTCACGCTGTCAAAGCGGTCGGGCTTGACGAGCACGACCTGCAGCTGGAGCCGTGGCGTGAATGTTCACGACCTTGCCGCTCTGCGTACCGGCGGCGTTATTGCCTCCGAGCGTCCGGCGGCCGGTGGAAGCGCTGCTGCCGGTCGAGGAAAACTCATCGCTGTCCAGATCGAAGCTGGTGTTATAAGAGGGCTTCGGCGCCGAGGACGAGCGGGAAGGTCTGCTGGGGCGGGCGTCGTCGTCGAATTCATCAAAATCGTCGTCGTCTTCTGTATACGGCTTCGTGAGCTTCTTCAGGTCATCCATAAATCCCATTGTAGTGTATCCTCCAGAATTGCTATTCTATGTAATTGGGTCGTGTCGGTCAGACGTTATAATTCCGCTTGCCAAAGATCGCGGTGCCGATGCGCACCATGGTCGAGCCTTCAGCGATAGCGTCGGTAAAATCGTCGCTCATGCCCATCGACAGGCATTCCATGGACACATTATCGTATTTTTTCGCCCTTATGTCAACAAAAAGATTGCGCATTTCGGCAAAATATCTGCAATTTTCACCTGGAAATTCGCTCACGGGCGGAATTGCCATCAGTCCCTTGAGCGCCACATGCGGAAAATCCGCCATGCGGGCGGCAAGTGCAGCGGCTTCGGCCGGGGTAAACCCGGATTTGCTTTCCTCATTGCCGATGTTGACCTCAAAGAGAATGTTCTGCACAACGCCCACTTTTTCCGCCTGCTTTTCGATGCACTCCAGCAATTCCGGCCGGTCAACAGACTCGATGAGATCGACCACGCCGACGAGATACTTGACCTTATTGGTCTGCAGATGGCCGATGAAATGCAGGGGCTTTCCCGTGTACGCGCCCAGCGGGCGCTTGGCCTGGAATTTCCTGCACGCGGTTTTCGCCACAGCAATCGACGCCTGCGGCGACTGCCTCCTTGACGCGGTCGGCGTCGTTCATCTTCGTCGCGGCGCAGAGCAGAATTTCAGACGGGTCGCGCCCGGCCTTTTTTTGCGGCCTCAGCCATCTGGGAGCGGATGCCCGCGATATTTTCAGCAATTGTAGACATATCAGTTGACGACCTTTCCATCGTATAGATTTTTCGCGTTGATAATCAACTCGTCACCCGGCCAAAGATTGTTGGTCGAACTGGTGTCGAGTGTGACGACGTAGCTTTCGCCGGTATCGTGGAGAATGGTGATGGGCTTCCACTTGGCGAGCGTTCCTTCGAGGATATACACGCCCGTCTGACCATTTTCGACACGGACGGCGGATTTCGGGACGCGCAGCCCGGAATAGGACGTGAAGACGATCTCCGCCGACTGCTGCCGCAGCAGCGTCACATTCTGCAGCGCCCGGTCGGACGACAGCACCAGCAGCCGGGAACCCGCCTCGTTTTCGCCCAGACGCTCCACGCGCATGGTGACCGGCTGGTAATAATCGCGGGCGAAGGTCAGCGTGGCGCGGTCGCCCTCCTCCACATCGGAAAGCTCGCTTGCGGGCACGACGCAGGCGTAATACCAGGTCGTGGACGTGATGAGCCTGCCGATGGCGTGGGCGTCCGCCTCGTCCGGCTGGACGGCCTCAAATTCCGCAACGGTCATGTCCATCAGCCGTTCCGGCGTCAGCACGGCCTCATAGCCGTCGACGGCGGCGGAAAATGTTCCGGCCCTGCCCGCGGAAATGGCGCTGGTGTCGCCCGCGGACTGCGCCTCAAGCGTATCCAGCCCGCCTGCAGGGCGCGCGATTGCAGCGTGCGTGCCGCTGTCGGCGCCGCTTCCCGTGCGCCGCAGGATCAGGCCCTTGAGTTCCGGCGACAGGTCGGAGACGGAGTTCATGTCGCGCAGCGCCAGGTACCGGCTCAGCTGCGCAAGCGCATCCGCGATGTCCGCGTCGAGCGCGGCCTGATCGTAGACGCTGGAAACAGCGCTCCACGCGTACTGAAGCTGCTCGATCTGGCCGGACAGTTCATCGATGCGCGTCTGGCGGAGTCTTTGCATCCTCGGAGCGGTAGCCGGTGGCGACGGTGTCGTTCGCGGCCACGTGCGCGCCTTCGGCACAGCTCAGAACGGTCGTGCCGTACTGCGAATATAAAAGCTCCTCCTCACGCACGACAAAGCCGGAGGCGTAATAGCCCGCCCCGGCTTCGTATGGTGTGACGGTGGCCGTCATGAGTGGTGCATAGAGGCTGCTTACCACGTTATAGCCGAAATACGCGGCGATCGCGGCAAGCAGGATCCAGAGGATAACAGTAAAATAGGATTTGCCTTGCTTCATAGTGCTCCTTCAGGTAACCCGGCGGGAGCGGAGCGGTGCTCAACCCTGCGTCAGGTGAACGGGAACGGCGGGCGTCATGGTAGACACCGCGTGCTTATAGATCATCTGCTGCCGTCCGTCGGACTGCAGCAGGATCACGAAACTGGTCGAAGCCCGTGATAATGCCGCGCATCTGAAAGCCGTTCATCAGAAAAACGGTCAGCATCGTGCGGTCCTTGCGGGCCTGGTTCAGAAAAACGTCCTGATAATTCTCTGTTGTTTTTTGCATGGGTATCGGCTCCTTTTCTTTATATGGGAACCTCTGACTCAATGGCCTTCGGCCATAGAGCCAGAACTTCCTTGATCTGATACCCATATCGTACCATATTCAAAGCGCGGAAAAAGGAATATTCTGTCGAGCGGCGGAAAGAACCTCCGAAAAATCTTCCGTGCCCGTCAGCCGGAGCCAGTGAATGTCCGGATTGCGCCGGAACCAGGTCAGCTGCCGCTTGGCGTAGTTGCGCGAGCGCTGCTTGCAGAGCGCGGCGGCTTCGTCCAGCGAACACGCGCCGCTTAGGTACCCGAAGAATTCTTATAGCCGATAGCCTGCATGGCCGTTGTTTTCGGACTGACACCGAGGGCAAGCAGCGCGCGGATCTCGTCCAGCAGCCCGGCTTCCAGCATATTCTCGACCCGCAGGTCGATGCGCCGGTATAAGGCGGCGCGATCCTGATAATCCAGACCAATCCACACGGGCCGGTAGCGCGGGGGGATGGCCTGCGTTTCCAGATTGTGCTGCGTGATGGTCTTGCCGGTTTCCTCATAGACCTCCAGCGCGCGGATGACGCGCTTTTTCGTCTGCCGGGTGGAGCCGCGCGGCGGCCCGGGTCAATTTCGCGCAGCCGAGCCAGCATGGCCTCGCCGCCCGTTTCACGCAGCTGCGTTTCCAAGCGCTTCGCGCCTGCCGGTCTGCGGACAGGTGCAAATGACCAAACCGCAATCAGGGCTGTCGACATACCCCGTGCCGCCCGCGATGACGGCGGTCCTTGCCGCGCGATAAAAATGTCCTGCACGCAGCTGTCTGCCAGCTGCACGTATTTTCCGGCGGAAAAATCCTCACCCGAAAGTTCGACCATGTCCAGCAGATGGTGAGGGTGCAACGCCCCTCCATCTCCTTCTTTTGTGGGCTTGGCCGTGCCGATGTCCATGTGTTTGTAGATCTGCATGGAATCGCAGGGAGACGACCTCGCCGCCGTACAGCTTCGCAAAGCTGCACGGCAAAGCTTCGTACTTGCCGGAGGCCGTCGGGCCGACGACGCAGATGATCCCTGTCCATGCTCAACCCTCTTGAACTGCTTTTCCAGCTGCCGCTTCATTGAGCGTCACGCAGACAGGGGCGGCCATGCGGGCGGTATTTGATATCGTCGCGGGACAGAACCTCCTGCACGAGCCGCCGCAGTTCTTCATCAGACGTCTGCCATCCGGCCTGATGGCCGATTTGCAGGCGATGGTGTGCAGCAGATTGTCGCGCAGGCTGTCCGGGTCAGGCGTTTTTCCGGCCAGCAGATCGCCCCGCCAGTTCCTGCAAAAGCGCCTTTGCGTCCTCCACGTCCACGTCGGACGGGATCTGCCGGATAAGAGCACGTCTCCGCCGCCGAAAAGTCCTCCGTCTCGAACCCGCAGCGCTCAGAAGCGCCTTGTTTTTCCAGCACGGGGCAAGCTCTTCGCGCGAAAGTTCCGCGGAGACGAGACCAGCAACAGCTGAAATGATGGATGGTCTTCCTTTTTTTAAAGCGCCTCAAAGCGGATACGCTCGTGCGCGGCGTGCTTGTCGAGGAACAGAACGGCCTCGCCCTGCTCGACAATGATAGGTGTTGCAGCGCCTCGCCGATGATGCGGAAGGGCTCTTCCGGGACAGAAAGCGCCTGCTGTGCTTCCGGCTCTTTGACCGGGTTCCGGCTTCGGCTCGGGCGACCTCAATCTTCGGTTCGGGCTTCGGCTCGGTCTGACCCCTCCGGCTTTGCTTCCGGCTTCGGAAGCGGAAAGCTCTGCTGCTGCGAGAGCACAGGCTCGGGCGCGGCAGCTGCAGCCTGCACCGCTGGGTAAACTACGAGAGCTGCTGCGCAGCCAGCACGGGCTGGTAGAAAGCCGGGCTTCGGCGGCTGGACAGCCTTTGCTGTGATTGCTGCAGGCAGGCTCCTGCAGGCGATTTCCATTCCGGGCGGCTTGTGGACAAAACGGCATAGTGCACCGCGTCGAAGACCTCGCGCTTCCCGGATAGAGCCAGAACGACCTCCGTCTTGGCCGGGTGGACGTTCACATCCACGGCCTGCACGGGCATATCGATCTCCAGCACGCAGGCCGGGAAGCGGCACCATGATCTGGTTGCAGGTACGCCTCCTCCAGCGCGGCGAGAGCAGACGGGATTTGATATAGCGGTTGTTGACAAAAAGCTCTGCCAGGCACGCGGTTGCCGCGCGTGGCGGTCGGCTTCGTGACGAAGCCGCGCACGCGCAGCTTTTCCCAGCTGCCGTCGACCGGCAGCATATTGTTGGCCAGCTCCCGGCCGTAGATGGCGTAGATCGCGGCCATGCGGTCGCCCTGCCCGTCAGTGTGCAGCTCCTGCCCATCCTTCAAAAAGCGGAAGGAGATCTCCGGGTGCGCGAGCGCCTGCTGCTGCACGACGGAGAAAACAGCGGAGGACTCCGCCGCGTCGGATTTCATGAACTTCATCCGCGCGGGCGTGTTGTAAAACAGCTCCCGCACCAAAATTGTCGTGCCGCACGGGCATCCGGCGCTCCTCGGACAGAACCTGCCGCCTCCAGATCAGCCGGACGCCGTTTTCCACGCCCTGCGCCCGCGTGAGCAGGTCGATCTTCGACACGGACGAAATCGCGGCCAGCGCCTCGCCCGGAAACCAAGCGTTGCCGATGCAGGCAAGATCCTCTTTTTGCGGATCTTGCTCGTCGCGTGGCGCAGAAACGCCGTGCGGGCGTCGACCGGCTCCATGCCGCAGCCGTCGTCGGTGATGCGCAGGAAAGTCATGCCGCCGTTTTAGCCGTTATTGTAATATTTTTGCGCCTGCGTCCAATGGAATTTTCACGGCAAGCTCCGAAACCCAAGCTGAGATGATCTTCGGCATGAAAGCCTCCCAATCAGAGTTCAGCTGCAAAAGCCCGAACGAGCGTGAGCGCAGCAGCGTGATGGGCGCCCAGATCGCGCCTTTTTCATAGGGTCCAGGCCAGCGCACGAGGCGAAGATGGAATACAGCCGAGCAGCACCTTCCCCGCCGGATAGAGCAGGGAAATACTGCCAGTTGTGCATGAGCGTGAATCAAGACGACGGAGACGATATAGCCGATGACGCGAGGTCGGCTGGATGGAGCCGGAACACGAGGCCGCGGACCAGCGTCTCTTCAATGACGGGCGCGAGGATCGTACGCCATCATGATGTACTCGTGTCGATTTGATAGATCGTGAGCCGACCGTCTAGTCGAAAGCTGTATAGCACGTACCACGTGCTCCGCACGTAATGCAGCGCGAACCCTTACACCACACCGCCTGCACGAAATTCCGGAACGAGCCGCCGAAATAGACGACTGCCGCAGAAAAGCCGTGGAAAGATAGCAGCGTGGCGGCGAGATTGACGACAAAAATAGGCGATGATGATCGTCAGCGTGCTCATGCCGAGCGCGAGCTTTTCGTTCGCCAGCTGCAGAAGCAGATTCAGAATGATGAGATGAACGGCAGATACAGCTATAGCCCTGCGATGGTCAAAACCTCGTCAGGCGGGAAGACATGCTGTTCGATTTCGTGCGGAACGGCTCCTTTCTTTCCGAAACAGCAGCTGCTGAGCTGATACAGGGCACGTTCATCGCTCTCGATGGGCGTGAGCGTCTCGACAGTGACGGCCTCTCGAGCGCGCGGCGCAGCTCGTCCGACTCGCATGTCGAGCATGGAGACCTGGTCGGACACCGGCCCGGCGGCGGGCCGTCGGAGCGCGCCGCTCGAGCGCCTTCAGAGATCTCGCGCGCGGGTGATGACCCGGTCGGGAGATGCCAGCTGGCGACCCTCGATGCCGCGTAGCTGTCATCGGTCATGCGGGGACGATCTTTGCGCAGGGAAGATCATGTCTTTGCCGCTGACGGCGATGTTGAAGTTTTTGACGCCGGGGAGTGTCTGCTCCATGTCGGTCAGCTCTCGTGATAGTGGGTGGCAAAGAGCGCCCAGCGCCGCCGCTTGCGGCTCGGCGAGCGTATTCGAGCACGGCGCGGGCGATGGCCAGCGCCGTCGGCAGGTCGATGCCGCGGCCGATCTCATCGAGATGATGAGCGCGAGCGCGGCGTGGCGTTTTTGAGGATGTCGAGACGACCTCCGGTCATCTCGGACCATGGAAGGTCGACTGACCGAGGCCGATCGTCGACGCGCCGATGCGGGTGAAGAGCCGGTCGACGATCGATTTCGCCGACTGCCGACAAACGAGCCCATTCTGCGCCATGAGGACGATGAGGCCACCTGGCATTGGTGATTTACCGGCCATGCCGGGCCGGTGATGATGGCCGTGCGGCGTCGTCGGCGCCGAGCCGCGTGTCGCCTCGGGACGAACAGCGCCTGCCTTGAGCACCTGCTCGACCACCGGATGGCGGCCGGCGGTGATAGAAACGGTATTGCCGAGGTC
>VOFK01004063.1_pt1 | contig 19949 bp, 22 predicted proteins | sample 5384121 | NCBI WGS metagenome assembly VOFK01 (sample SAMN12384730, study PRJNA508395) | human gut metagenome | isolation source: healthy gut J | host: Homo sapiens | reverse complement strand
TACGGCGCGGGCAACAACCGCCCTAGCTGCCTGCGCGGTGCGCGGCTGGAGTCCATGCAGAGCGTAGGACAGAACAAGCATCTCAAGCTCCGGCTCCAGAAGGGCCACACGAGCTTCGACGGCATCTTCTTCTCCGTCACCCCCGCGGAATGCGGCCTGACCGTCGGCGAGCGCGTGGACGCCGCCTTCTACCTTCAGATCAATGAATTCCGCGGCAGTCGCTCCCTGCAGCTCCAGCTCGTCGATCTGCGCAGCGCGCACGACCCCGGCGCCCGCGAGGCCGAGCAGCTTGAGCTGTGCCGCACGCTGATCCGCGGCGGCGGCGTGAGCGCGAAGGAGGCCGCGAAGCTCCTGCCCTCGCGCGAGCAGTTCGTGCGCGTCTGGCGTGCGCTCGAGCGCGAGGTGGACGGCACGCTCACCTCTCCGGAGCTGCCCTTCCTGCGGCGGCTCTCCGCCGAGGCCCTTGGCGCGGAGAGCTTTCCGCGCACGGTCATGTGCCTCGCGGTTTTTGCCGAGCGCGGGCTCGTGACCGTCGAGCGCCACGACAAATACATCACGCTCCGTCTCACCGGCGGCAAGCGTGTGGATCTTGATGCCAGCCCCTATCTCTGCGCCCTGCGCGAGGGACTGGACGGAACGAAAGGAGGCAGCAGCGCATGAGCGACGCAAAAACGCCGAGCAGGCTCCCATTGAGCAGACCCCTCCAGCCCATCCCCGAGGTGGTGCAGAAGCAATACGATCATCTGGTCGAGACCATCCGCGCCTACAACCCCAGTGCGGACTTCGCCCAGATCGACGCCGCCTTCCGCTACGCCGCCGCGCACCACGGTACCCAGAAGCGCAAGGACGGCTCGCCCTTCGTCACCCACCCCATCGCCGTTGCGCAGATCGTAGCCGAGGAGCTGCATCTCGACAGCGAATCCATCATCGCCGCTCTCCTGCACGACTGCATCGAGGACACCGACGCGACCTACGACGACATCGCCAAGCGCTTCTCCCCCACCGTCGCCGATCTGGTCGAGGGCGTTTCCAAGCTCACGCGCGTCCACTACACGAGCAAAGAAGAGGAGCAGATGGAAAATCTGCGCAAGATGCTCATGGCCATGGCCAAGGACATCCGCGTCATCCTCATCAAGATCGCCGATCGCACGCACAATATGCGCACGATGGAGTATCAGTCCACCGACAAGCAGCGTCAGAAGTCGCTCGAGACGATGGAGATCTACGCCCCCATCGCCCACCGGCTCGGTATGCAGCGCATGAAGTGGGAGCTGGAGGACCTTTCCCTCAAATACCTCGACCCCACCGCCTTCAACGAGATCACCCACTCCCTCGAGGAGAAGTCCAAGGAATACGGCTCGTTCATGGAGCGCATCCAGAAGCAGATCGAGGGCAAGCTCACCGAGGACCATATCCCCTTCCGCCGCGTCTACGGCCGCATGAAGCACCCCTACAGCATCTACCGCAAGATGTATGCCCAGAGCAAGACCATGGACGAGGTGTTCGACCTCTTCGCCTTCCGCGTCATCGTCGATACCGTCGCGGACTGCTACAACGTTCTCGGCGTCATCCACGACCTCTACCGCCCCGTGCTCGGCCGCTTCAAGGACTATATCGGCACGCCCAAGCCCAACGGCTATCAGTCGCTCCACACCACGGTCATGGGCCCTGACGGCGTGATGTTCGAGGTGCAGATCCGCACGCAGGAGATGCACGACATCGCCGAATACGGCATCGCCGCCCATTGGAAGTACAAGCAGGGCATCTCCGGCAGCGCCAACGAGCAGAACTACGAATGGGTCCGCCGTCTCCTCGAAAATCAGGAGAATACGGACGCCGAGGAATTTATCCACACCCTCAAGGTCGATATGTTCGCCGACGAGGTGTTCGTCTTTACCCCGCGCGGCGACGTGACGAACCTCCCCCACCGGCGCGACGCCCATCGACTTCGCCTACTCCGTCCACTCCGCCGTCGGCAACTCCATGGTCGGCGCCAAGGTCAACGGGCGCATCGTCCCGCTCGACTACCAGCTCAAAAACGGCGACGTGGTCGAGATCCTCACGAGCAAATCCGCCCACGGCCCCAGCCGCGACTGGCTTCAGATCGCCAAGTCCAACGAGGCGCGCGGCAAGATCCGCCAGTGGTTCAAGAAGGAAAAGCGCGAGGAGAACATCGTCAACGGCCGCGCCGCCTTTGAATCCGAGCTCAAGCATTACGGCATCTCCGTCGCCGCCGTCACCGGGGACGAGCTGCGTCCCACGCTGCTCAAAAAGACCGGCTTCGGCAACCTCGACGATATGTATGCCGCCATCGGCTACGGCGGCTTCTCGGCGCAGAAGGCCGTCAACCGCATCCGCGACGAGCTCAAGGCTCTCAACAAGCAGCAGCAGGCCGAGCGCGACGCCACCGTGCCCATCCCCGGCGAGCCGGGCAAGACCCGCCCCGCCGTTCCCATGCGTGAAAAGAGCGAGGACGGCATCGTGGTGCAGGGGCTTTCCAACTGCCTCGTCAAGTTCTCCAAGTGCTGCACGCCCGTTCCGGGCGATGACATCGTCGGCTTCATCACCCGCGGCTACGGCGTGTCCGTCCACCGCGCCGACTGTCCCAACGCCGCGCCCGAGCGCCGCCGTCCCGAGGAGGCCGGCCGCTGGGTCAAGGTCAGCTGGGGCAAGGACGTCAAGCAGTCCTACCAGACCTCGCTCGACATCTACGCCAAGGACCGCATCGACCTCGTGCTCGACGTCTCCGCCGTCCTCTCGTCCACGCAGACCCGCGTCGCAGGCCTCAACGCCAAGACCACCGCGGACGGCTTCGCCCTCATCCATCTCGAGATCTTCGTCGCCGACAGCGAGCAGCTCTCCGCCGTCATGCGCCGCCTCCATCAGATCAGCGGCGTGATGAAGGTCGACCGCCCCGCCGGCTGACGCTCTGAATTTTATAAGGAGGAATTCTATCATGCTTTCCATCAACGTTTCCCACGCAAAGCCCTTCCTTTCCTATCCCTATGAAGAAGTCCTCTGCCCCCGTCTCGAGCGCGCGCAGCGCGAGCTCCTCAACGGCGGCGGCAAGGGCGACGATTTCATCGGCTGGGTCCGCCTGCCCGCGCAGTACGACCGCGCGGAATATGCGCGCATTCTCGCCGCCGCGAAAAAGATCCAAGGCGACTCCAAGGCCCTTGTCGTCATCGGCATCGGCGGCAGCTACCTCGGCGCGCGCGGCGTGATCGAGTGTCTGTGCTCGCCCAACTACAACCTGAAGAAAAAGGACACCCCCAACGTCTACTTCATCGGCAACGGTCTGTCCTCCGCCGCGCTGCGCGAGGTGATGGAGCTCATCGGCGACGATGACTTCTCCGTCAACGTCATTTCCAAGTCCGGCACGACCACCGAGCCCGCCGTCGCCTTCCGCTTCTTCCGCGAAAGGCTTTGAGCAAAAGTACGGCAAAGGCGGGCGCGGCGCAGCGCATATACGCCACCACCGACGCGCACAAGGGCGCTCTCAAGTCCCTCGCGGACGCCGAGGGCTACGAGGAGTTCGTCGTGCCCGACAACGTCGGCGGACGCTACAGCGTCCTCACCGCGGTCGGCCTGCTCCCCATCGCCGTCGCGGGCGTGGACACCGACGCGCTGCTCGCCGGCGCGCGGGAGATGGAAGCGCTCTGCGAGATCGCGGACTACACCAACCCCGCATGGCAGTACGCCGCCATGCGCCACGAGCTCTACCGCTCTGGCAAGAAGATCGAGCTCGCCTGCTTCGAGCCGTCGTTCCGCTTTATGGCGGAGTGGTGGAAGCAGCTCTACGGCGAGAGCGAGGGCAAGGAGGGCAAGGGTCTCTTCCCCGCCAGCGTCGATTTCACCGCCGACCTGCACTCCATGGGCCAGTATATCCAGCAGGGCGAGCGCACGCTGCTGGAGACCGTCGTCCGCTTCGCCGCCGATCCCGACCAGCTCACCGTCCCGCACGACGACGTCAACGGCGACGGCCTGAACTTCCTCGAGGGCAAAACGATGGACTTCATCAACCGTCAGGCGATGGACGGCACGCTCCTCGCCCACGTCGAGGGCGGCGTCCCCAACCTCATCGTCTCCGCCGGCGAGCGCAATGCCCGCACCCTCGGCGAGCTCATTTACTTCTTTGAGTTCTCCTGCGGTCTGTCCGGCTATCTGCTCGGCGTCAATCCCTTCGATCAGCCCGGCGTCGAGGCCTACAAGAAGAATATGTTCGCGCTGCTCGGTAAGCCCGGCTACGAGGAGGCCGGCGAGGCCCTGCGCGCCAAGCTCAGCAAATAAGCGAGAGAACCAGCATGAAAGGCAGTCCTCATGCGCGTTCAGCGCGCCAGCGTCACCATCGACGAGCGGGAAACGCGCTCCATCGGCAGGGGCTTTCTCATCCTCCTCGCCGTCACACACGACGATACCGAGGCCCAAGCCGTCAAGCTTGCCGACAAGCTCTGCTCGCTCCGTCTTTTTGAAGACGCCGACGGCAAGATCAACCTCACGCTCGACGAGGTCGGCGGCGAGATCATAATCGTTTCGCAGTTCACGCTCTACGGCAACTGCCGTAAGGGCCGCCGCCCCGAGTTTCTGAACGCCGCCCGCCCCGAGACCGCGATCCCCCTCTACGAAAAATTCGTCTCCCTCGTCCGCGCCAAGGGCTATCACGTTGAGACCGGCGAGTTCGGCGCCTACATGGCCGTCGATTCCGTCAACGACGGTCCCTTCACCCTCATCGTGGACACGAAGGATCTGAAGCCCCCAAGTAACCGAACGGAGGTCAGTTTTATGAAAGTCATCACCACCGTCGTCGGCGAGCTCGGCACCAACTGCTACCTGCTCATCGACGAAGCCACGCGCGAGGCCGCGCTCATCGACCCCGCCGATTCCCCCGACGAGCTCTCCGCCCTCATCGAGCGCGAGGGTGTCACGCTGCGCTATATCCTCCTCACCCACGGCCATCGCGACCACACGCTCGCCGCACCCGCCATGCACAAGCGCTATCCCGCGGCCGCGGTCTATATCCACCGCCTTGACGCGAACGGCTCCGGCATCTACCACTATCCGCTCGAGGGCGTCATCGACAGCCTGAACTATTACGACGAGGGCGATACGCTCCCCCTCGGCTCGCTGACGATCTCCGTCCTCTACACCCCCGGCCACACCGCCGGCAGCGTCACGCTCAAGGTCGGCGATGCCCTCTTTGTCGTCGGCGACACGCTCTTTGCCGGCTCCTGCGGCCGCACCGATCTTCCCGGCGGCGATCCGATGGAAATGCTCGCCTCCCTGCGCCGTCTCGGCCGGCTGGAGGGCGACTACACCGTTTACCCCGGCCACATGGACTCCACCACCCTCGCGCGCGAGAAGCAGTACAATCCCTTTATCCGCCAGGCATTACGATAAAAAGGAGCGCACACCCTTATGAAGCTCGAGCTCATTGGGCATGATGAAAAATACGCGGTCGAGCAGAGCCTGCTCACCCTCTTTTCCCGACGAGCGGCCCGTCTACGGCCCCGTCACGGACGAGGACGCGAGCGCGGCGCGCATCACGCTGACCGAGGACGCGGACAGCGTCTGCGTCACCACCGAGCTGCGCTGCGGCGGCAAAGCCGCCGCCGACTGCTACAGCTATCCCCTCTCCGGCACGGACTATGAAAAGGAAGGGCAGCGCCGCCACGCGCTGGGCCTGAGCTTCTTCCGCGCGGCGAAGGAGGTCCTTGGCGTCACCCCCGCATGGGGCAGCCTCACCGGCGTGCGCCCGAGCAAGGTCGCCGTGTCGCTCCTGCGTGAGGGCAAGGTCCCCGCCGCCGTCCTCACCGAGCTTGAGGAGGTCTACTCCGTCACGCCGCAGCGCGCCCGCCTCGCGCTCGAGGCCGCCGAAACGGGACTTCGCGTGCAGAACGACCTCAAGCCGAACGACATCTCGCTCTATGTCGGCATCCCGTTCTGCCCGACCCGCTGCGCCTACTGCAGCTTCGTCGCGCAGAGCGTGGAGAAGTCCTTCGCCCTCGTCGAGCCCTACCTCGCCGCTCTTCGACGAGATCGAGCAGGCGGGCGCGATGGTCCGCTCCCTCGGCCTGCATATCAAGTCCTTCTACATGGGCGGCGGCACGCCGACCACACTCACGGTGGAGCAGATGGACCGCCTGCTCACAAGGCTCGAGCGGAGCTTCGATTTCACCTCCCTTGCGGAGTCCACCATCGAGGCGGGCCGCCCCGACACCATCGACCCCGAAAAGCTCGCCGTCCTCCGCGCACACGGCGTCACCCGCGTTTCCGTCAACCCCCAGACGATGGAGGACCGCGTCCTCGCCGCCATCGGCCGCCGCCACACGGCGGACGACATCCGCCGCGCCATGCGCGAGGTGATGGCGGCAGGCTTCCCCCACGTCAATATGGACCTTATCGCCGGTCTTCCCGAGGACACGCCCGAGGGCTTCCGCCGCAGTCTTGACGAGGTGCTCTCCATGGGCGCGGACAACATCACCGTCCACACGCTGTCCCTCAAAAAGGGCAGCCGCATCACGCTTGAGGGCAGCCGCATCCCGTCCGCAGATGAAGTCGCTGAAATGCTGGACTATGCCGACCCCACCCTGCGTAAACATGGCTTTGAGCCCTACTACCTCTACCGCCAGAAATATATGTCCGGCAGCTTTGAAAACGTCGGCTGGACGCGCCCCGGCGGCGAGGCCTTTACAACATCTACATCATGGAGGAGCTGCACTCCATCCCTCTCCCCTCGGCGCGGGCGGCTCGACCAAGATGGTCGGCGGCGGGCTGATCCGCCGCGCCTTCAACGCCAAATACCCCGCGAATACATTGACCTCGCGGAGAAGCGCAGCGCCAACCTTGCCGCCTTTGCGGACTTCTATCGCGAACCGGAGGAACATACATGACCTACTCAAGCTACTGCGAAAGCGCGGATTTTCTCCGCACCCGCCTCAACGGCTTCACGCCCGAGGCGCTGCTGATCCTCGGCAGCGGGCTCGGCTTCCTCGGCGACGCCGTGGAAGACCCGATTTTCGTCGATTACGGCGAGATCCCCCATTTCCGTCCCTCCACCGCCCCCCGGCCATAAGAGGGCGCTTCGTGTTCGGCACGCTCCGCGGCAGGCGCGTCGCGGTCATGCAGGGCCGGATGCACTGCTACGAGGGCTACACCATGGCCGAGGCGGCTTACGCCGTACGCGTCGTGCGCCTGCTCGGCGCAAAGACGCTCTTCGTCACCAACGCCGCCGGCTGCGTCAACACCGACTGGAACGTGGGTGAGCTGATGCTCCTCTCCGATCACATCAAGCTCTTCGACTTCGGTCCCCTCTGCGGCCCCAACCTTGAGGAGTTCGGCACCCGCTTCCCCGATATGTCCTCCGTCTACACCCCGCGTCTGCGCGCCCTCGCCCATGAAGCGGCAAAGGCGCACAACATTCCTCTGCGTGAGGGCGTTTATATGTATTTCCCCGGCCCGCAGTTTGAAACGCCCGCCGAGGTGCGTGCCGCGCGCGTGCTCGGCGCCGACGCGGTCGGTATGTCCACCGTGCCCGAGACCATCGTCGCCGCCCACTGCGGTATGGAGGTCATGGGCGTGACGCTGCTCGCCAACATGGCGGCAGGTGTCCTCCCGCAGCCGCTCTCCGGCGCGGAGGTCAACGAGCGCCGCCGAGGCGGCGGCCCCCGCGTGTTTTCGGAATTTCTTCTGTCCTGTCTGGAATCTCTCTGATCGGGAAAGGGCCTTTCTATGGCTACTGAAAAAAAGCAATCCTTCCTCGGCGGTGCCGCCGTGCTCGCGTTCGGCATCGTCGCGGTCAAGATCATCGGCGCGGTCTTCAAGATCCCGCTGCGCAACATCCTCGGCGAGGGCGGCAGCGCAGACTTCTCCAACGCCTATAACATCTACGCCACGCTCCTGACGATCTCCACCGCCGGGCTTCCCGTCGCGCTCTCCAAGCTCGTGAGCGAGTCCTACGCCCTCGGCCGCACCCGGCAGGCGCACCGCACCTTCCGCGTTTCGCTCTCGGTCTTTTCTCGTGCTGGGCGTCGCCTCGTTCGCGCTCATGTGGTGGGGCAGCGACCTGCTCGCGGGCTTTCTGAACAATCCCCGCGCCTCCTACGGCATCCGCGCTCTCGCGCCCGCCGTCGTGTGCGTGGGCTGCCTGTCCGCCTTCCGCGGCTACGCGCAGGGCCGGCAGTACATGACGCCCACCGCCGTCTCGCAGATCATCGAAGCCCTCTGCAAGCTCATGCTCGGTCTCGCGCTCTCAATGTGGCTTCTGCACATCGGTCAGCCGGACTACATCGCCGCCGCAGGCGCTCATTGCCGGCGTCACCGCCGGCACCATCCTCTCGCTCGTCTACATGGCGATCGACTACCTGCGCCACCGCCCCGCGCTGCGCCGCGGCGAGTCCTGCGCGCCGGACCGCGCGATCCTTCGCCGCCTCCTCGCCCTCGCCATCCCCATCACCCTCTCGTCCTCGATGGTCTCCCTCATCACCCTCATCGACACCAAGCTCGTCCAGGGCAGACTGCAGGATGCCCTCGGCTACACGCTCGACCAGATGCGCGCCGCCTACGGCAACTACTCCGCCTGCATGGACCTTTACAACCTGCCCTCCTCGCTCATGGTCGCGCTCACCGCCTCGGTCATCCCCGCCGTCTCCGCCGCCATCACGCAGCGCGACCGCCGGCAGTCCGCCCGCATCGTGCGCTCGTCCCTGCGCGTCACGGCGCTGCTCGCCTTCCCGATGGGTCTCGGCCTCTGGGCGCTGAGCGATCCGCTCTTCCGCCTTTTTCTACCGCAGCTACAACGCCGAGCTCGGCGGCTCGCTGCTCGCGGTGCTCGGCATCGCCAGCATCTTCGTCTGCCTCATGCTCATCACCAATTCGATCCTGCAGGCGTACGGCCGCGTCAGCGTTCCCATCGTCACCATGCTCGTCGGCGGCAGCGTGAAGATCGTCCTGAACTACAACCTCGTCGCCCTTCCCTCCGTCAATATCCACGGCGCGCCCATCGGCACGCTCGTGTGCTTCGCGCTCACCGCGCTTTTGAACCTCATCGCCGTCGCGCGCATCGCCCCCTTCCGGCTCAACTACCCCGGCTATTTCCTGCGCCCGCTCTTCGCCTCGCTCGTCATGGCGTTCGCCGCACGCGGCGTCTACGCCCTCGCCGCGCATTTCCTTATTCCCTCCGTCGAGGAGGTCAGCCGTCTCACGCTGCTTTTGTGCGTCGGCATCGCCATCGGCGTCGCCGTGGTGATCTACGGCGTGCTCGTGCTCGCCCTGCACTGCATCCGCCGCAGCGACCTTGAGCTGCTGCCCAAGGGCGACAAGCTCGCCAGACTTCTCCACATTTCTTAAAAAAGCCCGAAACCCCTTGAAAAATCACAGAAAAATCTTGCAATAGGACATAAGATATGGTAAATTTTGAAAGGAAAGAGACATACTCCCTACAGGACCTCATCGAGATCCTGCGTATCCTGCGCGCGCCGGGCGGCTGCCCATGGGATCGCGCGCAGACCCATCTTTCCGACCGCCGCAATTTTTTAGAGGAGGCCTACGAGGCCGCCGAGGCGTTCGACCGCGACGATCCCGCCCTCATGTGCGAGGAGCTGGGCGATATGCTCATGCAGGTCCTCTTCAACATCCACATTGAGGAGGATGCGGGGCTTTCACCACCGACGATGTGACCGATCACATCTGCAAAAAGCTCATCTTCCCCCACCCCCATGTTTTCGGAACCGCTGCCGCTGACACCAGCGAGGAGGTCCTCGTGAACTGGGAGGCGCTCAAGCGGCAGGAAAAGGGCCAGCAGACCACCGCCGACGCGATGGACGCCGTCGCCCGCTCGCTGCCCGCCCTCTGGCGCGCGGACAAGCTCCAGAGCAAGGCCGCCAAGGCCGGCTTTGAATTTGCCGGCGTCTCCGGCGCGCTGGACAAGCTCGACGAGGAAACGCGCGAGCTGCGCGAGGCCGTCGAGCGCGGCACGAACTTCTCCGAGGAGCTTGGCGACGTGCTCTTTGCCGCCGTCAAGGCCGGCCGCTTTCTGAACGTCGACCCCGAGGACGCGCTGAACGCCACCTGCGAGAAATTCATCGCCCGCTTCCGCCGCGTGGAGGAGGCCTGCGCCGCGCGCGGCGCGGAGATGTCCTCGCTCCCGCTCGGCGAGCTCACCCGCCTCTGGAACGAGGCCAAGCACCCACGGAATGAAAAACGCCTTGTCGTTTTTTGTTTATACCCCCCGCCGCGGACCGTTCGCGGCAATACAACTACAAACAGGAGGCTATTTACCATGAATAAGACCGAACTCATTGCTGCTGCCGCTGAAAAGACCGGCGTTTCAAGAAGGAAGCCGAAGCCGTCGTCACCGCCGCTTTCGACGCCATCGCCGCATCCCCTCAAGGAAGGCGAGAAGGTCCCAGCTCGTCGGCTTTGGCTCTTTTGAGGTCAAGACCCGCGCCGAGCGCATCGGCCGCAACCCGCCACCGGCGCCGAGATCAAGATCGCCGCTTCCAAGGTCCCGACCTTCAAGGTTTTGGGCGCTCAAGGACATCGTTGGCTGACACACCTTCAAAGGAGCGGGTCACCCCGCTCCTTTGCTTTTTGCCGCAGGCATTTCCGCGAAAGGAGCGTTTCCCCATGCGTCTCGATAAATACCTCAAGGTCTCGCGCCTCATCAAGCGCCGCACCGTAGCGAACGAGGCCTGCGACCTCGGCCGCATCACGGTCAACGACCGCGTCGCCCGCGCGTCCTACGACGTCAAGGTCGGCGACCGCATCGCCATCCACTTCGGCGAGCGCACCCTCGCGGTCGAGGTCCTCTCCGTGGCGGACAACGTCGGCAAGGCGGACGCCGCCGCACTCTACCGCGAGCTGCCGAACAACTGACGCAAAGCAGGCATAACCCGGACACGCCTCCCATACACTCTGGTGTATGGGGAGATCATTTTTCAGGAGGTTCCGCTATGCCTTACGATACCCTTCCCCCCGCTGCCGCCCACCGCGTCGAGCTCGACGGACGCGAGCGCCTGATCGTCTCCGGCGTGGACGACGTCGACCGCTTCGACGAAAACGAGATCGTCATGACCACCTCCGCCGGCACGCTCATCGTCACGGGCGAGAGCCTGCACATCGGCAAGCTCAGCCTGGACGGCGGCGAGCTCCACGTCGACGGCCGCATCGACTCGCTCCTCTATGAGGACACCGACCGCCCCTCCGGCGGGCTGCTCAGCCGCCTGTTCGGAGGCTGAGCCATGGGCATCGAGATCGGCGCACAGCTCGACGCCCTCTGGCGCTCCCTTTTTCTCGGCGCGGCGTTCGCCCTGCTCTATGACGGCCTGCGCGCGCTCCGCCTGCGCCGCCGCACCCGCCGCGCCCTGACGGACCTGCTCGACGCGCTCTACTGTCTCTTCCTCGCCGCCGCCCTTCTCGCCTTCACGCTGCGCATCGGCCAGGGCGAGCTGCGGCTCTATATGCTCGCCTTCATTGCTCTTGGCGCGTACCTGAGCTTCGCGCTCCTCTCACCGCTCCTCCGCCCGCTTTGGGACTTCTGGGCCGACTGTCTCTTTGCCTTCGCCCGTCTTCTGCGCGCGCCGCTTCTGCTGGTAAAAAAATATTATGGTAAACTGCACAAATTTGTCAAAAAGCTCTTTCTTTTTTCGCGCCGCACTCTTATAATAGAAAATTACAAACGGTCGGCGCGGCGTTCCCGCCGCGCCGCGGAACGAAGGGGAGGTGTGCAGTATGGCAGAGGAAAAGACCGCGCGCAAAAAGCAGGGCGGCGGAGCGCTCCCGAAGCTGCTGCTTCTCGCTCTGCTGCTTCTCATCGGCGCGCACCTTCTGAACCTCCGGCAGGAGATCAGCCGCGCTGAGGCCGAAAAAGCAGACCCTTTCCGCGCAGCTCGAGCAGCAACAGCGCGAGAACGATTCCCTCTCCTCCGCGCTCGAAAAGGCCGACGATCCCGAGTACCTGCAGGAGCTTGCCCGCGAGCAGCTCGACATGGTCTCCCCCGGTGAAAAGGTCTTTTACGACGTCAGCAACTAAAGCTCCCGAAGGGGCGGCGCGAGTGCGCCACCCTTTCTTCTTTTTCCCGTATCCGGTTGCACAGAAAACGGCGGCGCATTGCCGCCGTTTTCGTTTTTTTAACGTTTTTTTAACGTCGCCCTCTTCCTTCTTTTGCCCCTCCCTTTTCCGCGTGTTATAGTGGGTGCAGAATTTTTAGGACAGCACCGCACAATGAAAGCCGCGGCGCTTTGTGCAAACCGCTTTTGCTCCATGCTGCGGTATTGCCCGGGGGGAATGTGTATGTTTTCTGCCTTTTTCCGCGATCTTCGCACCGAATTTGCCGGCTATAACGCCGACAAGCTCCTCAAGGACGTCATGGCGGGCCTGACCGTCTGCGCCGTGGCGCTGCCGCTCGCGCTGGCGTTCGGCGTCAGCTCCGGCGCGTCCGCCGCCGCGGGCCTCGTCACCGCCATCCTCGCGGGCGTCGTCATCGCCATTCTCGGCGGCGCGCCCTATCAGATCTCCGGTCCCACCGGCGCGATGAGCGCCGTGCTCATCGGCATCGTCGCGCAGTACGGGCTGCAGGGCGTCTTCTTCGCCTGCTTTGCCGCCGGCGTACTGCTGCTCGCCGCGGGACTTTTGAAGCTCGGCCGCCTCATCGGCTTCATTCCGATGCCCGTCATCATGGGCTTCACCTCCGGCATCGCCATCATCATCGCGCTCGGGCAGGTCGATAACTTCTTCGGCACCGTCTCGGAGGGCAGCTCCAACCTCGAAAAGCTCGCCTCTTACGCCCGCCTCGGCTTCCACCCAAACCTCCAGGCCGTCCTCATCGGCGCGCTGGTCGTCGCCGTCATGCTCGTCTGGCCGAAGAAATGGGGCGCGAAGGTTCCCGGCTCGCTTATCGGCATTATTGCCGCCACCGCCCTCGCCGCCGTGCTAGGCCTGGACGAGCTTGCCGTCGTCGGCGACATTCCCCGCACGCTTCTCCTCTCCGACCGCCTGCACCTCGGCAGTCTGAGCCTCGATATGCTCTCGGACCTCATCTCCCCCGTCGTCACCATCGCCGCCCTCGGCATGATCGAGAGCCTGCTGTGCGGCGCGTCCGCCGCCCGCATGAAAAGCGAGCCCTTCCACGCCGACCAGGAGCTCATCGCGCAGGGCGTCGGCAATATCCTCCTGCCCTTCTTCGGCGGCGTGCCCGCCACCGCGGCCATCGCCCGCACGAGCGTCGCCATCAAATCCGGTCAGCAGACGCGCCTGACGAGCGTGTTTCACTCCGTCTTTCTGCTCGCCTCCATGTTCCTGCTCGGCGGCGTCATGGCGCGCCTGCCGCTCTCCGCGCTCGCGGGCGTCCTGATGGTCACCGCCTGGCGCATGAACGACTGGGCAGGCATCCGCTACATCTTCGGCCACCGCTTTAAGTCCGCCATCAGCCAGTTCCTCGTCACGATGCTCGCGACCGTCGTTTTCGATCTCACCGTCGCCATCATCCTCGGCGTCATCTACTCCGCCATTCTCTACGTCGCCCGGAGCAGCCGCATCCACGTCGCCTTCTCCACCATCGACGGCAACCGCCTGCGCTATGACGTCGGCAAATCTCCCATTCTCGACTCCGCTGGCGTGGTCTACGTCACCGGCTCCCTCTTCTTCGGCGCGGTGGACGAATTCAACCACCGCCTGCAGGACATTCCCGAGGAGGACCATCTGATCCTCTCCCTGCGCGGAATGCCGAGCGTAGACGTCTCCGGCGCGCAGGCCGTGCTCGAGCTCTGCCAGCGCCTGCTCGCCAAGGGCCACACCATCGCCTTCTGCGGCGTGGCCGAGGACGTCCGCTCCTACTTCGACCGCGCGGGCGTCACCGCCCTCGTCGGCGAGAGCGCCTACTACCACAGCGCCGACCGCGCCATCCTCGCCCTGCTCGACGAGGAGCTGCTCGAGGCATAAAAAGGAGCCGCCGTCTCTCGACAGCGGCCCAAGCGGGTGGGATATTGGAAAGCTTCCATGGACTATACTACCACCCTTGTCCACCTTTCGCAACAGGAGCTTTTGTCGAACGCCGCCGCACGCGGTCGAAGCGTGTCGCGGCGTTCATTTTCGTCAAAATAGACAAAACAGAAAATTTACAAATTGACCTATTGGCTATTTTCCTTTTCGTGCTATAATCGGTAAAAGTGAAGAGGGAGTCGGCTGAGACTTCCTTTTTGCTTTCCCTACTCGCAGAAATTGAAAGGAGCGAACCGTTATGAAGTTCACATTTACCTGCAAGAAGATTTCCCTGAACGACTCCGTCAAGGCGTATGCCGAGAAAAAGATCGGCAAGCTGGAGAAGTATTTTAAGGAGGAACCCGAAGCAACTGTGACCTTCGCCGTGGAGAAGAAGAATCGCTGCATTGTCGAGGTGATGCTCCGCGGTGCCAACGGCACACTGTTCCGTGCGGTCTGTGAGGACGCCGACGGCGATATGCGCGGCGCGATCGACGAGGCGGTCAGCCAGATCGACCGCAAGATCCGCAAGAACAAGACCCGCCTTGCCAAGGGTCTTCGCAGCGATGCCATCGTGCCCGAGGTCCCCGAGGAGTTCGACATCCACGAGGAGCGCGAGTTCGACATCGTGCGCACCAAGCGCTTTGCCGTCAAGCCTATGAGTCCCGAGGAGGCCATTTTGCAGATGAACCTTCTGGGCCACAGCTTCTTCGTCTTCCGCAACACGGACGATGACAACGCCATCTGCGTCGTCTACACGCGCAACAGCGGCGGCTACGGCATCATCGAGACCAGCGAACAGGCTTAATACAAACTTAAACCGCAGGGGGTTGACCATTCGGTCAGCCCCCTTTATGATAGATCCATCTCCTACGAAAGCGAGGTCGGCCCATGCCGCTCCAGACTCTCCCCTGCCGCGCCTTCCAGCGCGGCTTCGCCCTCGGCGCGCGGCTCCTGCCGTGGCGCACGCCCACTGTCCTTAGCGGCGCGGGCAGCCTGCTGAAGCTCCCCGACGTCTTTTCGCGCGAGGGCGCCTCGCGCCCCCTCGTCGTCGCCAGCCGCCGCCAATGCGCGGACGAGCGCTTCCTCGCCCTGCGCGCCGCGCTCGAGGGGCGCGGCATCCGCCCATCCGTCTTTTCCGGCGTTGAGCCCGACCCGAGCGTCGCCACCGTTGAGAAGCTCGCCGCGCAGTACCGCGCCGACGGCTGCGACAGCTTCCTCGTCCTCGGCGGCGGCTCGCCCATCGACGCGGCAAAGGTGGCCGCGGCCTGCGTCGTCTGCCCCGATAAGACCGTCGCCCAGCTCGGCGGACTCTTGAAGGTCCGCCGCCCGCTCCCGCTCTTTATCGCCGTTCCCACCACCGCCGGAACCGGCTCAGAGGCCACCATCGCCGCCGTCGTCACCGGAGAGGAGCACCGTAAATACGCCGTCAGCGACCTCTGCCTGATCCCCCGCTACGCCGTCCTCGACCCCACGCTCACGCTCTCGCTCCCGCCCGCCGTCACCGCGCAGACGGGCATGGACGCCCTCACCCACGCGGTCGAGGCCTACCTGAGCCTTTACTACAACACGCGCGAGACCCGCGCGCTCGCGGAGTCCGCCGTGCGCGACATTTTCCGTTATCTCCCCGTCGCCTGCCGCGACGGCCAGTCCCTCACCGCGCGCGAGCGGATGCTCCGTGCCTCCTTCGACGCCGGCTGCGCCTTCACACGCGCAAGCGTCGGCAACGTCCACGCCATCGCCCACACCCTCGGCGGGCTTTACGGCATCCCCCACGGCCTTGCCTGCGCCGTGACGCTTCCGGTCGTGCTCGAGGACTACGGCGCAGCCGTCCATCCCCGCCTTGCCCGCCTCGGCTCCCTCATCGGCCTCACCGGCACAGAGCGGGAGCGCGCCGTCGGCTTCCTCGCCGCGATCCGCGCGCTCAACGCCTCCCTCGGCATCCCCGACCGCTTCGACGGCATCCGCGGTGAGGACCTCCCCCGCATGGCGGCCTGGGCCGCCGCCGAGGCCAACCCCGTCTACCCCGTCCCCGTCGTGTACGATCAGGCGCGCTTCCGCCGCGTGCTCGAGCGGCTGCGCGCCTGAGCCGCCCCATGCGTCACATCTTTGCAGATGCTTAACAAAGCCCCCTCTAACTTTTCTTGCAAAGCCTCCGTTCCTTTGCTATAATGATTCCATCAATTTTTCAGAAATGAAGGAACGCCCATGATCGGAGTTTACGACTATACCGTTCTTGCGACCTACCTCTCGCTGGCCTTCGGCGTCAGCGGCATTCTCGCGGCCATGAACGGCAGCCCCTATTCCGCCCTGCTGTGCCTGATGGTCTCGGGCCTGCTGGACGCCTTCGACGGCCGCATCGCCCGCACGAAGAAAAACCGCACCGAGCAGGAAAAGCGCTTCGGCATTCAGATCGACTCGCTCAACGACGTGGTCTGCTTCGGCGTGCTCCCCGGCGTCATCGGCGCCTCCCTCGGCGGCGGCGAGTGGTGGCTGCGCGCGAGCGTCCTTTTCTATTTCTCGCCGCGCTCATCCGCCTTGCCTACTTCAACGTCACGGAGGAGGAGCGCCAGAGCGCCACGAATGAGCACCGGCATTACTACCTTGGCGTCCCCGTCACCGCCGTCTCCTTTGTCATGCCGCTTTTCTGGGCGCTGCCGCTGCGCCTCGGCTCTGCGCCGGCCGTGATCTATGCCGTCGGGCTCACCCTCCTCGCCTTCCTTTTCATCACGCCGCTGCGCATCCCCAAGCCGGGCCTCAAGGGCATCCTCTGCATGGTCCTTCTCGGCGCCGCCGAGCTGTACCTGATGTTTTACGGCGTCATGCCCCTTTGACCCGCGCACGACCGCTCTTACGCAAAAGCTCCGTATGGCATTTCGCCATACGGAGCTTTTTCTATTCCTTTATCGGAGCGCCGCTTACTTGCCGCTCGGCGCGTCCTGCGGCACCTCGCGCTTTTCGGGCACGATCAGACCGCTGTCCACGGCGACCATGTGCTCAAGCAGACGCACAACCATGTTGGAGTAGCCGTACTCGTTGTCGTACCACGCGATGAGCTTGACGAAGTCGTCGTCAAGCATGATGCCCGCGGTCTCGTCGAAGATGCAGGGGCAGGGATTGGCGATCAGGTCGGCGGAGACCACCTGGTCGGCGGTGTAGCCGATGATGCCCTTCATGTAGGTCTCGCTCGCGTGACGGATGGCGTAGCAGATATCGGCATAGGTCGTGCTGGTCTTGAGGTGCGCGGTCAGGTCGACCACGGACACGTCGGAGGTCGGCACGCGGAAGCTCATGCCGGTCATCTTTCCCTTGAGCGCGGGGATCACGCGGCCGACGGCCTTCGCCGCGCCGGTGGAAGAGGGAATGATGTTGTTGAACACGCTGCGGCCCGTGCGCCAGTCGCTGCCGCCGCGGGAATCGACGGGCTTCTGCTTGCTCGTCGCGGCATGGATGGTGGACATCAGGCTCTGCTCGATGCCGAACTCCTCATGCACGACCTTGGCGAGCGGCGCGAGGCAGTTGGTGGTGCAGCTCGCGTTGGACACCACGCGCATATCGCTGCGGTAGAGCATATGATTCACGCCCATGACGAAGGTCGGGGTCGCCTCGTCCTTGGCGGGCGCGGTGATGATGACCTTCTTCGCGCCGCCCTTGAAGTGGCGGGACGCCTTCTCGGTGTTGTTGTACGCGCCGGTGGATTCGATGACGTACTCCGCGCCGCAGCTCTCCCAGGGGATCATGGCGGCGTCCGCCTCGCTGAACACGCAGATCCTGTGGCCGTTAACGATGAGGTTCTGGTCCTCACGCTCCACCGTGCCGGTGAACTGACGGAACACGGAATCGTACTTGATCATATAGACCATGTAATCCACGTCCGCCTTGCGGAGATTGATGCCGCAGATGTCAAACGTCTCCGGACGCTCCATCATGATGCGCAGGACGACACGTCCGATTCGGCCGAAGCCGTTGATGCCGACTTTGATCGCCATAGCTGAGTTTCCTCCTAATATCCCCGTTCGGGTATTCCGGCGGCGCGCCGCCTCGCTCGTAAGCCTATCGTAACACAGGCCGGAAGCTTTGTGTACCCCCTTTTGCACAAAACGCATGACGAAAAAAAAGTTGCATTTTTGCCGGTTTTCACAGCTTTTTCACGAATGGATAGTACAAGGAATTTGAAATATTCCATACGTTTGCTACCGCCCGACCGGCGAAAAGAAAAACGCGGCAGTCCCCCGCCGCTTTCTTTTTTCTCATTCTCAGTCCACCACTCGCTTCGTGAAGCTCGTGCCGCTCTTCTGGAAGCACACGTCCAGCCGCACGCGGTCGCCGCGCATATAGCTCGACGTACACTCGTACACCAGACCGTTCTCCATCGTCGTGCGCCGCTGGTGGTGGAAGGCCGCCGCTCCCGGCACGCAGCCGAGCAGCTTCGCCTCGTACTCGCCGAGCGTTACCGCCTCATAGCTGTCCTCCGCCGCGAACGGCACCACGCCGACGTGGTAGAGCAGGCTGTAAAAGCTGTGCGTTTCCAGCATCTCGCGCGTCAGGTTCGGATAGATGTGCTGCGGATAGTAGGAGGTCTCCAAGATCAGCGGCTCGTTGTCCACGTTGCGCACGCGCGTGAAGCAGTAGACCTTCACGCCGTCCTCCAGCGCCATCAGACGCTTGATCTTCGGCGCGGGGTCGATAATATCAAAGCTCACCAGCGTGGACGAGGGGTGCTTGTTTTCACCCATCGACGAGATCTCCGTCGTGAACGAATACTGCACGCCCTTGCGCCGCGTGCTCGGATCGGCGACGAAGGTGCCCTTGCCGCGCTTGCGCACGACGAAGCCGGCCTCCTCCAGCGAGCCGATGGCCTGCCGCACGGTGTTGCGGCTGATCTCGAATTTATCGCAAAGCTCCGCCTCGCTCGGCAGCAGATCGCCCACCCGCAGCGTACCGGACGTGATGGTATTCTTTCGATAGATGATGCTTGATGATGCCGGTCAGCTGCGCGTAGTCAGCGGAATATCGCTCGCCATCGAGAGCGAAGCCTTCAAAATCGGATTTTCTTCCATTTCTGCCTCCCCGGACACAAATCGGGTCATCCCGTTTTGTCCTATTGGTGCCGATTGTATCACAAACATTTGGTACATTCCAGTCCCTACGGCACTTTTTCCGCAAATTCAGCAAAACGGCAGAAAAAACGTCTGTTTTCTTTGCCCTTTTGCCCAATCGGCGGCACGCACCGCACAGCAAAGGGAAGCAGGCAGCCCGATTGCCGGTCAGCTGGGGCGTCGCGGAATATCGCTCGCCATCGAACATTCAAAACGATGCGTTTGAATGTTCTGCCTGATTGCAAAACGAAAGACACCTTCCTGGGTTTCTTTCGTAACTATTCTTCCCTTCCCATTGCCGCACCGTATCCTTCTTTTTTTCAGCGCACAGCAAAGGGAAGCAGGCAGCCCGATTGGGCCGTCTGCTTCCTCCTATGTACGGTTTTCAATGCCGCGCAAAAGCGCGACCGCTTAGAACTTGGGCTTCTGGGCCTTGACCTGCGGCTCCTGACCGTTGCAGACGGCAACGATGTCGTTGGCGACGGAAGTGCAGCAATTGAGCACGCTCTGCTCGGTGGTAGCGGCCATGTGCGGGGTCATGATCACGTTGTCGAGATCGAACAGCGCACGGCTGGACTCCTGAATGGGCTCATGCTCAAAGACGTCCAGACCGGCCTGGAACAGGGTGCCGTCCTGCAGGCACTCGACCAGCTCATCCATCTTTGATGATGAGGCGCCGCGCGCGCAGTTGATGAAGGAAGCGGTGGGCTTCATCCAGCTGAACTGCTCACGGCCGATGGAGTGCTCGGTAGAGGGAACGACGGGCAGATGCACGGACACGAAATCAGCCTGCTCCCAGACCTCCTTCGCGGTCTCCTTCAGCTCGCACAGGTCGCCGATCTTCTCCTGCGTCATGTACGGGTCGTAGCCGATGA
>VOFK01003491.1_pt1 | contig 19950 bp, 20 predicted proteins | sample 5384121 | NCBI WGS metagenome assembly VOFK01 (sample SAMN12384730, study PRJNA508395) | human gut metagenome | isolation source: healthy gut J | host: Homo sapiens | reverse complement strand
GCCCTGGATGATGAACTCCCCGCGCCGTCCTTCGAGCGCCGCACCGATGTCGGCGCGCAGGTCGGGGTTCGACGAGTAGATGTCGACGAAGTTGATGCCGTGTCCAATCGCGAAGTCGAAATCGGCCTTCACCTCTTCGGCCCGCTTGTGGATGAAGCCCTCGCAGCCGAGTGCGACGGCGCTCACGCGCAGGCCCGTTCGTCCCAATGTCCGGTATTCCATAGGCCGTCAAATTCCCTGTTCTGTTTGAGGTCCTCGACGAAGCGGTCGATTCGCTGCATCTGCGCGGGGATGTCGATGTTCTGCGGACAGTGCGGCACGCATTGGTTGCAGCCGATGCAATGGTCGGCCTGCCGCAGGCGCGGCACCGAACGGTCGTACCCCACCAGAAAGGCGCGCCGTGCCTGCCGGTAGGCGCTGTCGCGCGACGACGAGGGCATCCGTCCTTCGTTGATGCACTTGTTGAAGTGGAGCAGAATGCCCGGGATGTCGAGCCCGTAGGGGCAGGGCATGCAGTACTTGCAGTCGTTGCACGGAATGGTCGGGTAGCGCAGCAATGCCTGCGCCGTCTCTTCGAGAAATTCGCGGTCGGCGTCGGTCAGCTCGTCGAGCGGCGAGAAGGTGCGCAGGTTGTCCTGCAAGTGCTCCATGTAGGTCATGCCGCTCAGTACGGTCAGCACGCCGGGAAACGATCCCGCGAAGCGGAAGGCCCACGAAGCGACGCTCTGCTCGGGGCGGCGCTGGCGGAGTTTGGCGGCGATGTGGTCGTGTACGTTCGACAGGCGCCCGCCCAGCAGCGGTTCCATGATGACGGCCGGAATACCGCGGCGGCTCAGTTCGCCGTAGAGGTATTCGGCGTCGGTGTTGCGCGTGTTGACCTCCTTGGCGTGGCGCCAGTCGACGTAGTTGAGCTGGATCTGCACGAAATCCCACCGGTAGCGGTCGTGCTCCGCGAGCAGGCGGTCGAAGACCGCGATGTCGCCGTGGTAGGAGAATCCGAGATTGCGGATGCGTCCCGCCTCGCGTTCGGAGAGCAGGAAATCGAGGATGCCGTTGTCGATATAGCGTGCTTCGAACTCCTTCATTCCGCCGCCCATTCCCACGCCGTGCAGCAGCAGGTAGTCGATGCGGTCGACCTGCAACTCCTTGAACGAGTTGCGGTACATGGCCATCGACGCTTCGCGGCTCCACGTGGAGGGGGCGAAGTTCGAGAGCTTGGTGGCGATGTAGTAGCTTTCGCGCGGATGGCGTTTGAGAGCGATGCCCGTGGCGCGCTCCGAGCGTCCCTTGCAGTAGGCGGGCGAGGTGTCGAAGTAGTTCACGCCGTGGGCGATGGCGAAGTCGACCAGCCGGTTGACCTCCTCCTGGTCGATCTCGTCGGCGCCGTCGCGTGCGCTGCCGCCGCTGAGGGTCGGCCAGCGCATGCACCCGTAGCCCAGCAGCGATACCTTCTCGCCCGTCTTGGGGTTGGTGCGGTAGGTCATCCGGTCGGTCGGAATCTCGCCCTGCGCCGTGCGGTCGCCCGTTGCGGCGTTGCGGCGCGAATCGCATCCGGTCAGTGCGGCGGCCGTGGCGGCCGTGCCGACGCCCAGCCGTTTGAGGAATTCGCGGCGGGCCATGCCTTTCTTATCGTTGGTCTCCATGGGTTTCGGGGGTTAAATGGTTCGGTGGCGTTCGTGCCCTTCGACGTAGATCGCGCTGAACGGGCGTGCCGGACAGAGGTTTTCGCAGGCGCCGCAGCCGATGCAGCGCTCGGTGTTGACGACCGGAATCTTCGGCGAGTCGGGATCGGCGGTGTCGGACGGTACCATCGTGATGGCCTCCGACGGGCAGTGGCGGGCGCAGTTGCCGCAGTCGACGCCGTCGGTCAAAGGGGCACGCAGTTGGCACGTATCCAGACGGCATGGCCGATCTGCACGGACGACTTCTCGGCCGCCGTCACGGGGAGGATCGCTCCTGCGGGGCAGACCTCGGAGCACTTCGTGCATTCGGGGCGGCAGTAGCCGCGTTCGTAGGACATTTCGGGCTGCATCAGGGACGTGAGTTTTTCCGAGGGCCGCAGCACGCCGTTGGGACAGACGGCCACGCAGAGCTGGCAGCCGGTACAGTGGTGCGCCATGTTGCGCAGGCTCGCGGCGCCGGCCGGGACGATCGGCGTCGCACGGCGGGGAATTTTTTTCTGTTCGATGACGGCCAGCCCGCCGTCGGTGAAGCTTCTCCTGTGCACGGAGTGCCGTGTGTGCGGCGAATATGCCCGTAAGCGACAGAAAACTGCGGCGCGAAAGACCGGCGGGGTTCTCCTCTCTTCCCGACTCTCTCTTCTCTTCCTTCGCCGGCTTGCGGGTTTTCGGCCGCAGTTCGTAGGCGATGGCGTTTTTGTGACAGGTGTCGATGCAGTCCATGCAGACCACGCAGCGGCTGTAATCGATCCGGTGGTGTTCGACGTCGATGCACGACGCCTTGCAGTTGCGTGCGCAGCGGTTGCAGCCGACGCACTTTTCGGGGTCGATCGCGGGGCGTAGCAGCGAGAAGCGCGCGAGGAAGCCCAGTACCGTACCCACGGGACAGACGGTGTTGCACCATGTGCGGCCGTTGCGCCAGGCCAGCACGGCGATGAGGGCGAAAGTCGCGGCCGCTACGGCGAAGGTCGCCGCACTGCGCACCCAGACGTCGGTGCGGTAGAAGGCGTAGCTGTCGATGCGTTCGGCGAAGTAGGCCAGCAGGTTGTTGCCCCAGCCCCAGAGCGGAGCCAGCAGGTTCTGCGCGATGCGGCCGTAGGCGCTGTAAGGGGCCAGCAGGGCGACCAGTGAGCCGATGCCTGCCGCGAGTGCGGCGATGAAGAGGGCCAGCACGGTGTAGCGCAGCGCCGTTTTCGCGGGCGAGTAGCGGAAGCGGTTCTTCGTGCGTCGGCCGGCGAGGTGCGATATGCCGTCCTGCATCACGCCCAGCGGGCAGACGACCGAGCAGTAGACGCGGCCGAAAAGCAGCGTGGCGACGACGAGCGCCGCTACGACGCCGACGTTCACGGCCAGCAGGGCCGGCAGGAACTGGATGCGCGCCAGCCAGCCGAACCACGCGTGGAGCGTGCCGGTGAAGTCGAGAAAGAGCAGCGTGACGAGCGTGAAGCAGACGACGGCCGCTGCGATTCTGAGTTTGCGTAGCATTCGATTCGGTTTTGGTTGTTCGTTGTTTTCCGTTCAGGGGCAAAGATAGGAAAATCCGGATGACGACCGATGCGTTGACTGTATTTCCAACGGTCGTTTTATGTGTTTTTGTGTTCGTCCGCAAAAATGGCCTTCGTCGGTTTCGGTGGGCTCTCCAACGTCTGCCGCCCTGCGCGGCGGATTGCGACTCGTATTCGCCCGCGCGGTTCCGACCGTCGGCGTGCCGTCCGCACTCAGCGTCCGGCCGCCTCGACGAGCTGTCGGATTTCGCGGTCGGCCTGCGCTGCACCGCTGCCGCGGATGGGGGACACCGCTGCGCACGGTCGCGCCGGGGCAGAGCCGTCGGATGTCGGCTTCGCTGCGGCCCATGCGGCTCCCTTCGTGCGTCATGAAGGGGATGAGGGTCTTGCCCGTGAAGTCGTGCGCTGCGAGGAAGGTCGCGACGGGCGGTGCGACGGTCGACCACCAGCAGGGCGAACCGATGTAGATCACGTCGTATCGCCCGGCGTCGGGCAGGTCGGTTTTCAGCGCCGGACGGTAGTCCGCGGCGATCTCGCGCCTGGCCTGATCGACGACGGCGCGGTACTCCGCGGGGTAGGGCTTCTGCGGGACGATTTCGAAGAGATCGGCACCCGTGGCCGCAGCGATCCGTTCGGCCACGGCGCGCGTGTTGCCGCTGTGGGGAAAAGTAGGCCACCAGCACTTTTTTATCGTTCGGCGCCGTTTGGGCGTCGCCGCTCTCGGCGGCAGCGAAGAGGGGTGGTGAGCGTCAGAAGAATCGTTTTCGTTTTCATGGTTCTTGTCGTTTGTCTGCCGGTCGGTGCCTCCCGACCAGCGTTTCATCTGCAAAGATAGGGCGGCGGATCATGCCGGACGATAGACGGATTACGGAGATTCTTACCATTTTTACCGCTCGGAACAGTCGGCCGGACAGCCGGTTGCGCAATGCGTCAGTTGATGTTTCTGTACCTGTTGGGAGTGCAACCGACCACGTTCTTGAAGAGTCTGGTAAAGTGCGCGGGGTATTTGAATCCCAGTTCGTAGGCCACCTCGGCGATCGAGCGCGCAGGGTCGGCGATGCGCTCCTTGGCCGCGTCGATGAGCCGCAGGCGGATGTGCTCCTGCGCCGTCTTTCCCGTCAGGCGTTTGACCAGGTCGCCGAAGTAGTTGGCCGACAGGTGGAGCTCCTGCGCGCAGTACTGCACGGTGGGCAGCCCTTCGGTCTGGGGTTTGTCGGAGAGGAAATAGTCGTCGAGCGTGCGTTCGAAGCGTGCCAGAATATCCTTTCCCGCCACGTCGCTGCGCGTGATGAACTGGCGGTCGTAGAAGCGCACGCAGTAGTTGAGGAACATCTCGATGTTGCTCACGATCAGCGTGCGGCTGTGGCGGTCGATGGCGTGCTGCAACTCGTGGCGGATGTTGTGTAGGCAGTCGAGGATCGTGCGCCGCTCCTGCTCCGAGGGTGGGCGCTTCGCGCACCTCGTAGGAAAAAAAGGTGTAGTTGCGGATGTTGCGCCCCAGCTGCGTGCCGCGCAGCAGATCGGGGTGGAAGAGAAGCGCCCAGCCTTTGGGCTGGCGCAGCTGTCCGTCGTCCTTCGCGCCGAAGACCTGTCCGGGTGCGAGACAGACGAGCGTTCCTTCCTGATAGTCGTAGGTCTGGCGGCCGTAGATCATGTCGCCGCACTTCACGTCTTTGAGGAAGATGGCGTAGACGCCGAAGGAGCGCAGCGAGGAGCGGATGGGTCGCACTTCCGAGAAGTCGATGACGCTGACGAGCGGATGCAGCGTCTCGCAGCCCAGCGAGTCGTTGTAGTCGAAGACGTGGTCTACTCTTACGATGTCGTTCATCATTCTGTGCGGATTTAATTATCGATGTCGATCAGTTCGTAATCGGGGTTGCCCAGTCCGATCGCGGCCGCGTGGTCGAGCGTGTGGGTGCCGTGGCGCGACTCGATGCGCTCGATCAGGTGGACTTTGCCGGGATCGTCCGATGCGTAGACCAGGTCGACGCAGGCCTTGTCCAGCGCCACGGGGTCGGTCGAGGCGAGGATGCCGATGTCGCCCATTTCGGGTGCCGCAGGGTGGGCGTCGCAGTCGCAGTCGACCGAGAGGTTGTTCATCACGTTGATGTAGAGGATCCGCTCCCCGCAATGGTCGGCGACGGCCTTGGCCGCTTCGGCCATCGATTCCAGGAAGTCGTCCTGCGCGGGCAGGGCGCTCCACATCTCGGCGGCGTTTTTCGTCTTCCCGGCCGAATGTATCCACGCCTTGCCCGCCGACGAGGCGATGCCGATCGAGATGTTCTTCACCGCACCGCCGAAGCCGCCCATGGCGTGCCCCTTGAAGTGCGACAGCACGACCGTGAAATCGTAGTTCAGAAAGTTCTTGCCCACGTAGTCCTCCGCGAGGTGCCGTCCGCCCTCGACCGGAAGCGCCGTTTCGCCCTCGGCGTCCATGATGTCGACCGCGGCGATGGCGGTGAAGCCGTGGTCGGCGGCCGCTTTGAGATGGTCGGCCGTGCGGGCGCGTCCGCCGCCGTAGGCGGTGTTGCACTCAACGATCGTGCCGCCGACCTTGCGTACCAGCGGTGCGACGAGCGCCGGTTGCAGGAAGTGGTGTCCGCCCGGTTCGCCCGTCGAGAGTTTGACGGCCACCCGCCCCGTGGCTTCGCGGCCGAGCGCTTCGTAGATGCGCACCAGCGCCTCGGGCGTGATCGTGCGCGTCAGGTAGACCTTTGGGATTCGCGGTCTTCTCCTGCGGCGGGTTGTCGTTCGCGCGGGCCCGCCCTCCGCAGGGGCCTGCGCACAATGTCAGCGACAGGAATGTCGTCATCCAGATTCTTTTCATCGTATCGTTGAATTTCGTTCTTCGTTTTCCCGCCTCGGCAATTCGAGTAAACTCGATTGCACTCGGCTTAACGAAAAGGTTTACATTCGTGCTCCTTTTTCTCGCCTCGGCATAGCCCGAACAAGTTCGGCCTGCGCTCGGCTTAATGAAAAGGTTCGTTTTTTCGATCGGTTCCGCCGTCTTCGGGCGCAAGTCCGGCGACGCCTTCGGTTCCGACACTGCAAAAATAGCGCATCGGCGCTTCCGGTCCGTTATACGGATCACGGATTGTCTTACCATTATTACGGTTGTCGCGTAAAAACCGAAAAAATGCGTAACTTTGCAAAGGTCTCAAAATGCCGCGATCATGGAGAACGTATTGAAACTGGATCGTGTCGAACAGTATAACGATCTGGTGCACTATCCGACGCTGCACCCGCTCGTCAGCGTCATCGACTTTTCGCAGTGTCCGCTCTGCGAGCGCGTCCGGTTCTGCGTGGGGTTCTACACGGTATTTCTCAAAGATGTCAAGTGCGGCGATATCCAGTACGGCCGTCGCACCTACGACTATCAGGAGGGGACGCTCGTCTTCCTCGCTCCGGGGCAGTGCGTCGGGTTCGACAATCGGGGCGTGAAATTCCAGCCCAAAGGCTGGGCGCTCCTCTTCCACCCCGATCTGCTGCGCGGCACGCAGCTGGGGCGCAACATCCGCAACTACACCTTTTTTTCCTACGAGGTGCGCGAAGCGCTCCACCTCTCGGAGCAGGAGCGGCGCACGATCCTCGACTGCCTACACAACATCCGCCACGAGTTGCAGCACGCCATCGACCGCCACAGCCGCACGCTGATCGTGAGCAACATCGAGATGTTCCTCAACTACTGCGTGCGCTTCTACGACCGCCAGTTCATCACGCGCAGCGACGTGGCGGGAAAGGATATTCTGGCGCGCTTCGAACGCACGCTCGACGACTATTTCCTCTCCGACAAACCCCAGACCGAAGGGCTGCCCACCGTGCAGTACTGCGCGCAGGAGCTTCACCTGTCGGCCAACTACTTCGGCGACCTGGTCAAACGCCTGACGGGAAAGACGGCGCAGGAGCACATCCGCCTGCGGCTCATCGACGCGGCCAAGGAGCGCATCGCCGACCCCGCGCGCTCGATCGCCGAGGTGGCCTACGAACTGGGATTCAAATACCCCGCGCACTTTACCAGACTCTTCAAGAACGTGGTCGGTTGCACTCCCAACAGGTATAGGAGCCGTTTCGACTGAGTGCTCGGGAGTTCCGGTAAAAAAGAATCTTACAAAATCGATAGATATCATGTATCCTTTGAAATTCGAACCTTTCCTGCGTCCCATGATCTGGGGCGGCGAGAAGATCGCCGCCTACAAGGGTGTCGAGACCTCTGTGCGGTCGATCGGCGAGAGCTGGGAGCTGTCGGGCGTCGCCGGACACGAATCGATCGTCGCCGAGGGGCCCTGCAAGGGTGTTTCCCTGCCGGAGCTGATCGACCGCTACGGCGCCGAACTGGTGGGAAAGAGCAATTACGAACGTTTCGGCAACGAATTTCCGCTGCTGGTCAAATTCATCGACGCCCGCGAGGATCTCTCGATTCAGGTACACCCCGACGACCGTCTGGCGTGGGAGCGTCACCGGATGCACGGCAAGACCGAGATGTGGTACGTCGTTTCGGAGACGGGCGGCGCCAGTCTGCGTATCGGTTTCGACCGCCGCGTGGATGCCGAAAACCTATGCCGCGGCGGTAGCCGACCATACGATCTGCGACCTGCTGCGCGACCATCCCATCGCTGCGGGCGACGTCTTTTTCCTGCCGGCGGGGCGTGTCCACAGCATCGGCGCCGGCGCTTTCATCGCCGAGATCCAACAGACGTCGGACCTGACCTACCGCATCTACGACTACGACCGGCCGGGGCCCGACGGCAAGCCGCGCGAACTCCATACCGAGCTGGCCAAGGAGGCGATCGACTACACCGTGCCGGACGACTACCGCACGCACTACGAGCGGATCCGCAACAAGGACACGGAGCTGGTCGCCTGCCCCTATTTCACCACGCACCTCTGCGACGCCACGTTCAGCGTGCTGTGCGACTATTCGGCGCTCGATTCGTTCGTGGTGCTGATCTTCGTCGCAGGTGCGGGCGAGTTGGTCGATTCCGAAGGGAACCGTGTGGCGGTACAGCAGGGTGAGACCGTGCTGATCCCCGCCTCGACGCGGCAGGTCACGCTGTTGCCGGGACACGGGGGACTGCGCTTCCTGAGCAGCTACATCGAAACGCCCGAAGAGTAGCCGATCCTTCCGATCACCGGAACGCCGTGCGGCGCCATTCGTCGATCTCGGCGGGGGCGACCGTGCGGCGCAATACCTCCATCGCCTCTTCGAATTCGTTGGGGTAACGCTTCATGCCCGTCCCCTCCTTGCTCCGCATGACGATCGTCTGCGTGCGGCAGAAGCGGAATCCGAGGCTGCGGTAGAGCCGCAGCGCCCGGTGGCTCCATGTCTGCGTATGCAGCAGGATCGCTTCGCCGGGGGCGAGTCGTACGGCCCGTCGTACCGCCGCCGTGGCGATCGCACGTCCCAGACCCCGTCCTTGGTGGGCGGGTTCGACGGCCACCCATTGGAGTTGTAGCTGACGCAGCGATGCCTCCTCTTCCGTCCATGTCGTCGCCGTTGCGACGGGCTCGTCCTGTTCCGTGACGACGAAGAGGCACTGCAAGGCGGCTTCGGGCAGGTAGACGCGCTCGAAATAGGCGCGCGCCGCCGCTTCGTCGGGGAACTCTCCGACCGAGGTTTCGATGCGAGCCCAATGGCGTTCGTCGCCCGGCGCGAAGGGGCGGATGCGATAGCCCGCAGCAGGAGCGGGCGGAGCGAGTCGTTCGGCGACGGCGGCTTCCATGCGCATGATGATGCTTTTGTAAGGGAGCGATTTGTCGAGCATGGTATCTGATTCTGCATGTATGTTTTTCGGCCTCTCCGGCATCGCGAAGAGCGCGCTCCGCACAAGCGGCGCGGAGCGTTCCGATTAGGGCCGGATCGGGAGTATGCGGCCTGTTCCGTTGTCGGGCGCTGCCGCGGTTCAAAGTTAACGATTTCGTTCCGGTTACCGAGTCCGGCAGCGATTTTTTCGGCTCGGAGGGCGCGGATTTGCGGTTTCGAAAGGTAATTCGTCTCGAAATCGGATAAAATAATCTTTTATTTGTAAATATACGGTGGAAAATTTTGTAATCTGAATTTTAGTTTCTATATTTGTTTCGTCATGAAAGTTTTGGGTTGAAAAACCGAAATCTTTCTTCGGCAAGTTTGCATATAGGTTGATAATTATGTAAGGGGGCATCGGCCGGGCTGATTCAGTCCGGCCGATGTTTTTGCGTTCCGGAGGGATCATTTCGAAACGAAAAGAGAACCTGCGACGAAGTGCCGCAAGCTCTCTCTTTTCGCTGTGCACGGCAGCGGTCAGACTTTCAGGAAAATCCGCTTTTTATAGAGGAAATAGAGGAAGAGCCAGCTGACGAGCAGATAGCCCGTGCTGGCGACGACCGGTGCCAGCGCCTCCGGCATCTTCGCGGCCAGACCGCCGAAAAAAGAAAGCGGAGATCCCCTTTGAAATCGACGATGCGCTGCGCCATGTAGATCGTAATCGAGTTGAGCCCGATCACCTGGAACGGCAGCACCCAGCCCTTGTACCCTTTCACGTCGATGGTCCAGTAGAAGAGGGCGAACATGCCGAGCGAGTATCCCGCGACGACGCAGACGAACGAACTGGTCCACAGCTTCTTGTTGATCGGGAAGCTGAGATCCCACAATATGCCGACGAGCGTGAAGGCGACAGCGGCCAGCGCCATGTAGAGTGCCTTGCGGTTGCCGGAGAGGCGTTGTTCGGACAGGCGGACGAACTCTCCGGTGAGCATTCCGAGCATCGCCGTGGCGACGGCCGGCACCGTGGAGAGCAGCCCCCTCGGGATCGAAGATCTTGTTGTGGAGCTTGCCCGGCAGCAGCAGCCGGTCGATGTAGCCCACGATCGTTCCCTCCATCGAATAGACGTCGGCGCCCGCCGGAGCGTCGGGAGCGGGGACTAAGGCCAGCAGCGCCCAGTAGCCGACGAGGATCGCGCCGACGATTCCGATGCGGGTGCGGGTGCGGAAGTTGAGGAACAGCATCGCGGCGAGCGCCCACGCCAGGCCGATACGGCCCAGTACGCTGGCCGTGCGCATCGGCCAGTCCAACCGGAAGAGACCGTTGTAGATCAGTCCGAAGAAGGATGAGCAGTGCGCCCCGTTTCAGAATCTTGCGGTAGAGGTCGCCCTGCGTCGCCCCCAGCGATCGCTGCTTCGCGAGCGAAAAGGGATAGGAGATGCCCGCGATGAAGAGGAAGAGCGGGAAGATGGTGTCGTGATGCGAAAAGCCGTGCCATGCGGGATGGCTCATCGATTCGGCGACGGCTGCCGATACGTCGCCCGGAAAGAGATGGCAGACGTTGACGACGAGCGTTGCGAAGCCCATGATGAAGAAAGCATGTCGAAGCCTCTCAGGGCGTCGAGCGACAGCAGGCGTTGGGAGAGTTTGGGTTCATTCATAAAGTTAGGGTTATAAGGTTGAATCTCATTCTTTGTTTTCTCGCCTCGGCATAGTCCGAACGAATCCGGCTCCGCCCCGTTTGCCGACCGGCTGTTTTTGCGTGGGAACATCCTCTGCTGCGGAGGGGTTTCCGCCGGTCGGGGAGCGGGTCAGCCGTTGATGACCTTGACCTGTTCGTGGACGGACTCTTCGTGGATGGCTTGCAGCAGGGTCTTGACGAATTCGGGGTTGATACCCAGCTCGACGGCCTGTGCGCCGCGTTTGTTGAGGATTTCGTCGTAACGCTTGGCTTGCAGGATCGGCATACTGTGTTCTTTCTTGTACTGCCCGATCTCGCGCGAGATGCGCATGCGCTTGGCCATGAGTGCCAGCAGTTCGTCGTCGAGCCGGTCGATCTGCTGCCGCAGTTCGGCCAGCGGTTCGGTGGTCTGGGTCGTTTCGCGCACGACGAGCGTATGCAGCATGAAGCAGAGCACGTCGGGGGTCACCTGCTGTTGTTTGTCGCTCCACGCCTCGTCGGGGTGTGCAGTGCGATTCGACGATCAGCCCGTCGAAGCCCAGGTCCATGGCCTCCTGCGAAAGCGGCGCTATCAGTTCGCGTTTACCGCCGATGTGGCTCGGATCGCACAGCAGCGGCAGTTGCGGCAGCCGGCGGCGCAGTTCGATCGGGATGTGCCACTGGGGCTGGTTGCGGTAGATCGTGCGGTCGTAGCTGCTGAATCCGCGGTGGATGGCTCCCAGCCGCCGGAGGCCGGCGTTGTAGAGACGTTCGATGGCGCCGATCCAGAGTTCGAGATCGGGATTGACCGGATTCTTGACCAGCACCGGAATGTCCACGCCGCGCAGCGCTCCTGCCAGTTCTTGCATGGCGAAAGGGTTGGCCGAGGTGCGGGCGCCGATCCACAGCAGGTCGACCCCCGCTTTGAGCGCTTCGAAGACGTGGCGCTCGGTGGCCACTTCGGTCGAGACGTACATGCCGGTTTCGGCCTTGACACGTTGCAGCCAGCGCAGTCCTTCGACCCCCACGCCCTCGAATCCGCCGGGCTTGGTGCGGGGTTTCCAGATGCCGGCGCGGAAGATCTTCACCTCCTGCGCGGCGAGCGCGCGGGCGGCCGCGAGCACCTGCTCTTCGGTTTCGGCACTGCACGGGCCGGCGATTACGAGCGGCCGCCTGGCCGGGATGCCGGGGAGTATGATGGGTTGCAGATCGTTCATTTCCATAATCTTATCGGGGTATTTATTCGTTGAATGCGGCGTATTCGCCCAGAATTTTGAAATCTTTGGTCAAAGGGGTGATCGCGTCGATCGACTGCCGGTAACGGGTGTAGTCCGCAAAGGATACGTCCACGTAAAGCGGTACTCCCATTCGCAGCCGATAATGGGCATCGACTGGATTTTGGTGAGGTTGATGTCGTAGAACGAAAGGATGGTCAGTACTTTGGAGAGGCTTCCCTGGGTATGCGGCAGGCTGAATACGAGCGACGCCTTGTCGGCGCGGGCGGAACCCGTGTGGCGGTCGGCGTGGTAGCGGTCGGCCAGCAGCAGGAAGCGCGTGAAGTTGCGTTTGTTGGTCTCGATACCCTCTTCGAGAATCTCAATCCGTAGCGTTCGGCCGCCAGCCGGCCGCAGATGGCGGCGTGTCCCGTGAGACGGCGTTCGGCGATCTCGGCGGCGCTGCCCGCCGTATCGTCCCGCTCGACGGCTTTGAGCTGCGGGTGGGCTTTGAGGAATTCGCCGCACTGCATCAGGGCGATCGGGTGGGAGTTGACTTCGCTCAGCTCGTCGAGCCGTTGGCCGGGGAGGGCCGCCAGCACGTGCGAGATGCGCAGTTTGCATTCGCCGATGATCTGCGATTCGCTGCGGCGCAACAATTCGTGATTCTGCAACAGACTGCCGGCGATGGTATTTTCGATGGCGACGATGCCCAGCAGCGATCCTTCGTGCCGCATCCGTTCGAACTGCGCCTCGAACGTCCGGCAGGGGGGACGATCTCGATCGGCTCGTCGCCGAAATAGCGCCGTGCGGCCTCTTCGTGGAAACACCCCGGCTCGCCTTGAATGGTAACCTGTTTCATCCGTAATGTCAATAAAAAATCCCGTTCGCGGCGGAACGGGATTCATACGTTATTCATTTCGTAATCGATTCAGACCATACAACCCCGTTCTCTATCTGCTAAAATAGAAAAAGCTGAAAAAGTTGTATGCAAAACCGAATGACTGCATGTCTTCAATCGTCTGTATGGAACAAAAGTACGAAAAAGTCCGGAAGATGCAAATTTTTTCGGAGTTTTTTTACGAAGGCGGCGAAAATCCCTGCGGCCTTCCTGACGGTGTCCCGGCGAAAAAAGAGTTCCCTCCGGCGGAGGAAACTCGAACCGGCCGGTCGGCCGGCGGAAATCGGAGAGAAGGAGGCGCAGGGCGTTATTTGATGATCCGGTCGAGCTGGTCGATCGTGCGTCGCAGTTCGGCGTCGGTGACGGTGTAGTCCTGCAACTTGTCCGCGAAGTACTGTTCGTAGGCGTAGAGATCGATCATGCCGTGGCCCGACAGGTTGAAGAGAATCGTCTTCGACGCTCCCTCCTCCTTGGCGCGCAGCGCTTCGCGGACGGCGGCGGCGATGGCGTGGGTCGATTCGGGAGCCGGTACGATACCCTCGGTGCGGGCGAAGAGCAGCCCCGCACGGAAGGTTTCGAGCTGCGGAACGGCCTGCGCCTCGATCAGCCCGTCGCGGAGCAGTTGGCTTACGATGCTGCCGGCACCGTGGTAGCGCAATCCTCCGGCGTGGATATCTGCCGGCTGGAAGTTGTGTCCCAGCGTATACATGGGCAGCATGGGAGTCATGCCCGCCACGTCGCCGAAGTCGTACTGGAACGTGCCGCGCGTGAGTTTTGGGCACGAGGCGGGTTCGACGGCCACGATGCGCGTGCGGGCTCCTTCGCGGAGGTTGCGGCGCAGGAACGGGAAGCCGATGCCTGCGAAGTTCGAACCGCCGCCGAAGCAGCCGATCACCACGTCGGGTTCGTCGCCCGCCATCTCCATCTGCACGAGCGCCTCCTCGCCGATGACGGTCTGGTGCAGCAGCACGTGGTTCAGTACGCTGCCCAGGCAGTAGCGCGTGTCGTCGGGGTGCTGTACGGCTGTCTCGACCGCCTCGGAGATCGCCAGCCCGAGGTTGCCCGAGCAGTCGGGATCGTCGGCCAGAGCGCGGCGTCCCGCGTCGGTCAGCGTGCTGGGCGAGGGGATCACCTCGGCTCCCCACGTGTTCATCAGCAGCTTGCGGTAAGGTTTCTGCTCGTAGCTGACCTTGACCATGAAGACTTTCAGGTCGAGGCCGAAGTACTGGCTGGCCAGCGCGATGGCCGAACCCCATTGTCCGCCGCCCGTTTCGGTCGTCAGGTGCTTGATGCCCTGTTTGGCGTTGTAGTAGGCCTGCGGTAGGGCCGTGTTGGGCTTGTGCGAGCCGGCGGGCGAGACGCTTTCGTTCTTGAAATAGATCTTCGCCGGCGTGTCGAGCGCCCGTTCCAGCGCATAGGCCCGCACGAGCGGCGTACAGCGCCAGATGCGGTAGAGGTCGCGCACCTCGTCGGGGATGTCGATGAAGCGTTCGGTCGAGAACTCCTGCCGTACGAGTTCTTCGGCGAAGATGCAGTTCATCTGTTCGGCCGTCACGGGACGGCGGGTGCGGGGATCGAGCGGCGGCAGCGGTTTCTGCGGCATGTCGGCCACGATGTTGTACCATTGGGCGGGGATCATCTGATCGGGCAGCAGGATTTTTTTCGTTTTCATGACTGATAAGGTATTTGATTGTTTTTACGGGTTTGCGGTCGGCGCGGGGCAAAAAAGAAATCCGTCGTTACTTGTCGAGTAAACAACGGATTCCTAACTCTTGCGATCGGTATGTTCCATCCACGGCAGTGCCAGCGTCATTGTTTACTTAAAACCAATGAGCGCCACCACCAATTCTGAGCCGTGCGGTTGCTGAACATGCTTCTCTTCAAAAATGTCTTCGAGGCAAATATAAATAAAAAATCGGCAGGTTGTACGTTTTGCCGGAAAAAAGTTGCGGGCGGATTGCACCCCCCCCCTCCGACCGGCATGGTATCGGTCTTTTCGCGGGCGGCAGGAACTTCATATAATAAAGGTGTCGCTGCGGAAGCCGCCGGTGCGGATTCGGGAAATGCGAACGGGAGGAATCCTCGTCGAAGATTCCTCCCGTCGCAAGCGTGCCGCCGTGCGGCTATTTCACCTTCTCCTTGAATTTCTCGATCTGGCGTTTCAGTGCGTCGATCGCCTCGTCGATCGCCTCCTCGAAGGCGCGGGCGCGGTGTTCGGCCACCATATCCTCGCCGGGCATGTGCAGCGTGATGGTCGCTACCTTGTTTCCTTTTTCGAAATCCTTATCCAGTTTGAGAATCACCTCGGCGCCCGTGGCGCGGTCGGCGAAACGTTCCAACTTCGACATCTTGTTCTCCACGAATTCGATCAACTTCTTGTCTGCGTCGAATTTCACTGACTGAATCTGTACGTTCATAGCCTTGTCCTTTATAGTTTGACAATCGGTTACCGTGCTTGCGTGTCCTCTGTGGCAGCGTCGCACGGGGTTTCAATCTCTTCCTTTCTCCGCTCGCGGGGGTGCGCCTTGACGTAGATCTCCTGCAAACGGGTGATGCTGTTGTGGGTGTAGACCTGCGTGGCCTGCAACGAGGAGTGTCCCAACAGCTCCTGTATTTCGCGCATGTCCGCGCCGTGGTTCAGCAGATGCGTCGCAAAGGTGTGCCGCAGTACGTGGGGGCTCTTTTTTCCCTGTACGCCCTCCTTGTTCAACGCCTGTTCCACGATGCGACGCACGACGCTCCGCGAAATGCGCGCTCCTTTCAGTGTTAAAATTAGTGCTTTTTCCTGAGAATTGCAAATGTTTTGCCGCTCGATCAGTTGGAGGTAATGGACCAGAATGCGCCGCAGAGGATCGACCAGCGGGACGATGCGCTCCTTGTCTCCCTTGCCGCGGATGCGCACCTGCCGGTAGTCGTCCGAGAAGTCGTTGCGGTTGAGGGCGATCAGTTCCGCGAGGCGGATTCCGCAGCCGTAGAACATGGCCACGGTCAGCGCGTCGCGCACGGTGACGAAATCTTCGCTGCCGGCGCGTCCGTTGATGTCGGCGATCACGTAGGCCATGCGGCTTTCGGGGACGAAGACGGGCAGACGGCGCGGCGTACGCAGCGAACGGACGCTCCGGAAGATATCCTGCGTGACGATTCCCGTGCCGGCGCAGGTAATGCCACAATGCCCGAAGCGACGATACCTCGCGGTTCATCGACGCCGGGCCGATGTGCGATTTTTCGGTGCGGTAGAGAATCCATTCACGAATGTCCTCGGTGCGCAGCTGCGAAGGGTCGAACGACGCCTCGTCGACTCCAGCCACGCCAGAAACCGTTCGATGTCGCGGCGGTAGTTGCGGACCGTGAGCGGCGAGTAGCGGCGTTCGGCTTCGAGGTATGTCAGGAATTCGGGGAGCATTTACGACAAAGATACAACTATTTTGCCGGAAAATGAAGCCGCTGCGCATGCGGGACGGGCATGGGCCGGCCGGCGCAGCGGCGTTCGCCGGCCCTGCGGCGACGAATTCGCATGAAAACGGCGGAAATGACATAAAAGTGAAACGGAATTTGCGAATTCCGATCGTTTTTTCATACCTTTGCCGCGTCAAGGTTTCCGCAACGGGAGTCCTCTCCTGTCGGAATTAATAGGGAACGCGGTGAGAATCCGCGACAGTACCTGCTGCTGTAAATCCCCTCCCTTTCGGGAGCGAAGTCTATCGCATTCTTTGCCACTGGTGAAATACCGGGAAGGCGCGGTCGACGGGATAAAGTCAGAAGACCTGCCTCGATGAACGATTTACACCCGCGGGTTTTCGGGTCGGAATCACACGAGATAGTTTTCTGCGTGCTATTTTTCTGTCGATTTCTTCACCCTTCCCCTTGCGTCGTGTAAGTCCGCAAACGGAATCAAACGGCGTAGTTATGTCATACGGATCGGTAATCGGGAGTGCGAGGAGCGCGGCATGGCCGTCGCTCCCGCATCGTGTGTCTGCGGATCGCTCCTGTCCGACGCGGCCGTTTTTCGGCGCATCGAAATTCCAAACCAAATAAATCTTGTATTATGAAGAAAATCTTTACGCTATTGGCGTTCGCAGCATGTTGTGCAGCGGCAGCATGGAGTTGTTCGGACGAGTACGACGACTCCGGACTCCGTCAGGAGATCGCGGACATCAGACAGGAGATCGCCTCGATGAAGGAGCAGGTGAATTCGTTGAAGACGCTCGTCGACGCCCTGAACGGCAACAAGTTCATTACGAATTATACGGAGTCGGACGACGGTTGGTCGATTACGTTCAACGACGGCAAGACCATCACGATCCGCGACGGCGAGAAAGGCGCCGACGCTCCTGTGCTGGGTATCGCCAGGTTCGAGGGTGTCTACTACTGGACGCTGGGCGGCGCCGACGAGTGGTTGCTGGACGATGCCGGCAGCAAGATTCCGGTGGCGGGGCAGGACGGCAAAACCCCTTCGGTCGACGAGGAGGGCTATTGGACGATCGACGGCGAGCCGGTCAAAGGTGCCGACGGCCAACCGGTCAAGGCGGTCGGCGAAGACGGCGATTCGTTCTTCGAGGATGTACGGCAGACCGACGACGAGGTGATTTTCATCCTTGCGGGAGGCGAGACGATCCGGCTGCCCAAAGCCAGAGAGGTGAACTTCGTCATCGAGCGCACGACACTGACGCTCAAATACGGACAGACCGAAAAACTGGCCGTCACGCAAAAGGGCGTCGAGAGCTATTCGATTTCGAAGCCCGACGGGTGGCGCGCTTTTCGCTTGACGGCGACGTGCTGTCGATCACGGCTCCCGTCGAAGGGAATATCTATGCCGAAAAAGAGCGGCAAGGTGACGGTCGTCGCCGTGGGCGCTACGGCGACGGTCGTCGCTGCGGTCGAAGTCAATCTTCCGGTGTTCGACGACAACAACGCCGGTTCGAGCGACTGGGAGGAGTGGAACTAACCGATAAATGAGAAATCCGATGAAAAAGTACTTATATCTTGCCTGCGGTTCGATGCTGGCCCTCGCGGGATGTACGCGGGATGCCGATGTCGAACCCGCCCGTCCCGTCGAGAGCGGAAAAGTCGTTTTGACCGGTCTTTCGGGAGAGGTTACCCGTACCGGATTCGGCGAGGCATCCGAGGGAGTCGTGCCGTTCCGGTGGAGCGCCGGCGACTGCATCTGGGTCGGCGACGTCAAGAGCGAGCCGCTCGAATCCTCCGGCGAAAAGGGCGCCTTCGTTTTCGAATCCGTCGCCGCAGCCGATTCCTACGACGTGATCTACAACATGACGGGTTCCGCCGCCCGCACGGCGTCGATCCCCGCCGAACAGACACAGACGGAGGCAGGTCGTCCCGATCTGGGGCGCAACGGCGATTTCGGCTATGCGACGGCCGATGCCAACCGTACGTTCGTGCTGAACCACGCGACCTCCTACGTCTGGTTCGACGTAAGTTCGGCCGACGTGACGGCCAGGCTCGAATCGATTTCGCTGAGCGTGTCGGGCGGCCATGCCATCGCTGGCGAGGCGGTCTTCGCGGAGGGTGCGCTCGGTGCGTGCGAGGGTTCGTCGTCCGTCACGCTGAATTTCGGCGAGGAAGGCGTCGCACTGCCGACGCAGCACAGCGACACCGAGGTATTCGCCGCCATGGTGCTCTATCCGGCCGATCTGTCGGAGGCGACAGTCTCGGTCGTCTACACCTTCGCCGACGGTTCGGTCTACATGCAGAGCCGTGCCGGCCGGCGACTCGCGCCGGGCGGTACGCTGCGCATATCGGCTACGATCGCTGCCGCCGACTGCAAGCGCGACGGCGTCTTCTACCTGACTGAAAACGGTGTTGCGGAGGAGATTCCCGAATCGGTCACCTATCTCAAAGCGGTGACGCTGGGCGAAGGGAAACTCGCCGCCGCCGACCTCTCGGCGATCGCTTCGCGGTTGAAGGCGGGCGCGGTGCTCGATTTCGCCGAGGCGACCTATGAAGCCGCGGAGTTCCCGACGGTCTTCTCGCGCAAGACGACGCTGCGGGAGATTTCGCTGCCCTGCAATATCCTGACGATGCCCTCGACGGGCACCTATGCGACAGCGTTCTACGGTTGTACGGGATTGGAGACGGTCGCGTTGCCCGACGGGTTGACCGTGATCGCGGCGCGGGCGTTCTCGGGCTGCTCGAAACTTGTGTCCGTCCGGTTGCCTTCCACGCTGACTTCGATCGGCGAGTATGCGTTCTATGACTGCAAGGCGCTGGCCGACGTCGTCGTGCCCGAAAAGATCACGACGCTTTCGCGCAGCCTCTTCGCCGGATGTACGGGTTTGAAGAGCGTGACGATTCCCGCCGGAGTGAAGACGATCGATTCGGGGGGCTTTCAACAAATGTTCGTCATTGGAGAGTATCGAACTGCCCGAAGGGCTGACCACGCTCGGTTCGCAGGCTTTCATGAATTGCTCGGCGCTCAAATCCGTCCGTATTCCCGACGGAGTGACCGCTATCCCCCCAATGAGACGTTCGCCTATTGCAGCGTACTCGAAACGGTCGAACTTCCCTCGGCCTTGAAGACGATCGGCAATATGGGATTCTACAAAAACAACGCATTGCGGAGCATCTCCTTTCCGGAGACGTTGGAGACGATCGGCACCAACTCGTTCGATGAATGTCATTCGCTGGCCGATGTGACGATCGATATTCCGGTTGTTACCGATTATTCGTTCCGGGATTGCGGCTGTACGACGATCGTTCTGGGCGAGAAGGTGACCGAAGTCGGACGGAATGCTTTTTACGGCTATTCCGATGAGAGCGGAAACGTGAAGAGCATCACCTGCCGTGCGCAGACGCCGCCGGAGCTGGGGCAGACGCCGTTCGACGGCATCGGCAAAAATGTCGAGGGAAAGAAATACCTCTATAGCCCGGCGGCCTCTTACGAGGCTTAACAATACGGCATGTCACGCTGCTGCGCGTCGTTTAAGCGGTACATCTCCGCAATTTTATAATCGACATAGCGCGTTGTACTTTGGCGGCGCATCTTGGCCATATCGGCCATCAGCCAGATGCGGCTCTTGCCCGTCTTTTTTTGTGCAGCATGTCGGCGGTTTTCAGCATCGCGCGGTAATCCATCTTTCTGGCGCGCTTGATGACATAGGATAGCTTTCCCATGATTGACCCCTCTCGTTTTCCATCATAGATTTGAGTTCTTTTTATTGTTTTTGAAAACGCTAAAAGCCATACGGGCGCATTTTCATGTTCTGATTATATTCCATTTGGCGCTTTTTGGCAAG
>VOFK01001805.1_pt1 | contig 19950 bp, 36 predicted proteins | sample 5384121 | NCBI WGS metagenome assembly VOFK01 (sample SAMN12384730, study PRJNA508395) | human gut metagenome | isolation source: healthy gut J | host: Homo sapiens | reverse complement strand
GCGGCGGAATTCTCCGAGCTGAGTAGAAAAGTAGACTTTTTATTCCAACGATCAAGCCCTTGCAAACAGACAACTATTTGACGTATTTTCCAGAATGGAAAGTATATCATACGTACTTTTCTGATGCAAGAGGTTGGCGGTTTTAAAGTCTACCTTCGTATCCAGCCATTTGAGATAAAACAATTGGAAAAGGAGAGGAGAATATGACTGCGCAGAACATGACCGGCTATCCGTCCATAGATAAGCCGTGGCTGAAATACTACACCGATGAGGCCAGAAACGCCCCTCTGCCGGAAGGGTCGATGTACGACTATATGACCGCCGCAATTCCGGGCGCTTGGACTCGCCCGCGCTGAACTATTTCGGCAGGAAAATCACCCACCGGCAGTTGCAGACGGAGATCGACCGCTGTGCCCCGTGCGCTGACGGCCTGCCGTGAAAAAAAGCGGCGACGTGGTGAGTCTTTGCTTGCTTTCGATGCCGGAGGCCGTATATCTGCTGTACGCCGTCAATAAGCTTGGCGCGGTAGCAAACTTCCTCGTTCTGAACGCCACGCCGCAGGAACTGCATGAGCAGATCGCCGCATCCGAAAGCAAGGTCGTTATTACCGTGGATGTCGCCGAAAAGCAGATCGCAGAAGCGGTGAAGGATACGTCGGCTGAACGTGTCGTCTCGGTTTCACTGGCGCAGTCCATGCCGCCGGTCACAGCCGCGCTTTACAGGCAAAAAAACCGCGCCGTCGGCGCTGACGCCGTGGCGCAGATTTGTCGAGGCCGGGAAAAACGTTGATGCGTCCTATCCTGCCGCTGCCAGGGAGACCGCCGCCGTGATCGAATATACCGGCGGCACGACCGGAAAGGCCAAGGGTGTGCTGATATCCAACGGCGCGGCCAACGCTGTTGCTTTTCAATATATCGTGTCTGACAATCTTTTGGATTTTGAGCCCGGCCAAAGGCTGCTGGGCATTATCCCGCCATTTCTTGCCTACGGTGTTTTTTGGGCTGCATATGCCGCTGTGTGCGGGGCTGGAGGTCGTGCTTTTGTCCGGATCCGTCCCCGCGCGGTTTGCCGCGCAGTTTGCGCGCTATAAGCCCAATCATTTCAGCGGCGGGCCGCTGCACATCGAATCGCTGATGAAGAGCAAGCGCGTGCGGCGGATGGACATGTCTTTCCTGCGTGTGGCGGCCTATGGCGGTGATGCCATGAGTGAAGAGTGGGAGCACGCGGCGTCTCAGTTTCTGAAGGAGCATAAATCGCCGTATGGCCTCCTGAAGGGCTACGGCATGACGGAAACGGCTTCTACGCTTTGCTTCAGCACGAACCGTGTGCCGGAGATGATCCGCTGCCGCGGAACAACTTCAGGGTGCTGGATATCGACACCGGGGAAGAGCTTGGTTATGGTCGGGAGGGCGAGATATGCGTTACCGGCCCCACGCTGATGCTTGGCTACTGCAAAAACGAGGCCGCAATAAAAGAAATCATCTTTGAGAAAACGGCGTCCGCTGGCTGCGGACGGGAGATCTGGGGCAACATCACCCCGGAAGGATACTTCTGCCTCACCGGGCGGCTCAAGCGGATATTCTGGGGCGTCGGGCCTGATAACACGCCGTATCGCATATCCCATGGAGATCGAGCGTGTCCTGTGCACCTGCCCGGAGGTGGAAAGCTGTGCCGCCGTGGGGAAACCGAACTGCGAGAGCGGGTACATTCCCCATTGCATACATAGTTCCGGCCGCGTCGGCAGACAGGAACCGGCTTGAGGAAAAGCTGCGCCTTATTTGCGATAAGGAGCTGCACGGAAATGCTGTTCCCCATGCGTATCACTTTATAGACAAGCTGCCCACCACCTCCGGCGGGGGCAAGGTGGACTTCCGCGCTTTAGAGCGCATGGCGGCAGAGGGAGAAAAATATTGACAGAGAAAACGACGTGGAAGGAGCGGCGATTCCGTAAGATAATCGCCTCGCTCGACGGAAAGATTCTGAATTCAGATGATTTGACAGGCGGCGGAGAGCCCAGCGTCCTGTTCTGCCTGTGGGGCGGACTGATCGGCAGACTGCTGGATGATGATTGGCGTCCTACGCGGGCGGGGCTGCGTTTTCGGCGGCTCATCCATCCGGTATTTCCGCTGCTGGGGGGAAAGTTCCTTTCCAACCCGCAAGTTATCGAAAAGCAGGAAAAGTTTGAAGAGCTGTCCGCCGCTTTCTCGACGCTGAAATATGAGACCTTTGCGCGGTGCTGCAAATGCGCCCGTGAAAGCGTAAGCGAGGAAGCTTGGAATGCGTGCGTCACCGGCATAGTCAAGGCATACCCGCGTCTCGACATTGAATATGAAAAAATCGGTAATACGCAAACCCATACAGCGCCGGAAGAAGCCTTTTGCGCATCTTTCGCAGCTCATCCCCTCCCGCGAAAACGCGTTTTTGATAAGAACGAGAGAAGGAGATATGTGGGAATGAGAAATATCGGCCTGATGCGATGCACCGTGTCTGATGCGGCGGGCTTTACAACTGAGACAGGCTATCAGGCTGCGCCGCGCCGTGAACCCACTGCTGCGCAGAGTCCTGCATCTTGGTAAAGCGCAGGATCGTTGTCGAGCAATATCCTGCGCTGGAACCGGGAGCCCTATATTTTTTGCATCCACGCACTTCTTCGACGAGGATATAATCGCCAATCTCGCGGTCATTGATAGAAACGCATGGGTGCTTATTGAACGACAGATCAGCTTGAACATAATCCGCAGATGTACGCCGCATGGTTGAACGGTCTTGTATATGTCAACCGATTGGATGCTGACAGCAGGAAAGAGTTCTGTAAAAAGATGCTTCGCATCCTGAATGCGGGTTCAAGCCTCTTGATTTTCCCGAGGGCGGATGGAACAATTCCGAAAACCTTCTGGTAAATCCACTGTTTTCCGGACCGTGGCTGCTTGCGAAGAGTACAACTGTACCTTTGTATACCGGTCGCTGTGTTTTTGTGAGCATAATTCTGACGTGATCTATATGCGGTACGGTGAACCGATGGATATCGTATGTCTTGAAAAAGATGAAGCGCTGGAACTGCTGCGCGATCGGATGGCGTCCATGATGTATGAAATGATCATAGCGCACGCATCGCCATTATCGCGGAGCAGCTCACAGGAGACTGCCATCTCCGTCACATGGAAGAGCGCCGTCAGGAATATCTGCGGGTAAATTGGACGCGCGACACGTGGGATGAAGAGTTGACTGTTCGCCAGCCTAGCGGCGTCACGGCGGAGAAGGATGTATATGCCTTTGCCAGTCATGCGGCACTCACGCCAGAGAATGCACGTGTCATTCTTCCTGCCATGGAGCTTTGCGATATGTACCAGCGGTACGATTTCAAGGCATATATGCACAAAAAATGGCGCGGCAAGACTGATAGTGCCGAGCTTTCGTAAAAAGCTGCTGAGCCGAAAACCAAACAGCGCCTGTCTGCAAAATCACAGACAGGCGCTGTTTTATCTAATATATCACGCGGGCTTCACTATATTCCTGACCCACACGCCTTTTTTCATAAGCACGAAGCCAATCGCGCATTTTATGACGTCCAGCCCGTTGACGATGAAGTATATCGGCACGATGGGCAGTGCGGTGAAGCGGGAGAGGCAAAAGGCCGCCGACACGGAGACCGCCCACGTAAAGCAGCTCCGTCGAACAGGAAGGTGATAAGCGTATTTCCGCCGGAGCGCAGCGTGAAATACTCACAGTTGGCAAAGCCGTACAGCGGCATACACAGCGCGGCCATGCGGATCAGCTCGGTCGCAAGCAGGCGGATGGTCTCCTCGGTGTTGTATATGCGGGATGTACGGCGCGCACAGCGACAGCAGCGTGCCCATTATAAGGCAGCTTGCCAGACTCAGCGTCAGCATATGCCACGCGGTGCGCCGCGCGTTCGTCAGCCTGTCCGCGCCCAGCTCCTGCCCGACGACTATCCCCGTCGCATTGCCGAGGGAGAGGAAGGCCTCGTTGAATATCTGCGAGACGGTGTTGCATATGTTCATCGCCGCGATGACCTGAATGCCGCGCACGGAATAGCATTGCAGCAGTATCGCCTGCCCCGTGCCCCACATCAGCTCGTTCAGCAGCAGTGGCAGAGACTTTGAAAGTATCTGCCCCGCAAGCTCCCGCGGGATGCCGAAGCTTTGAACACGCCGCGCAGGAAGGGGAAGCGCTCAATATTCCGCCGCGCGCCGAGGATGACGATGCCAAGCTCCACAAAGCGCGAAAAAGCACCGTCGCAATGGCCGCGCCCACGACGCCCAGCCGCGGGAAGCCCAGCAGGCCGAAGATCAGCAGCGAGTTGAAAACGAAGTTGACGACGATGGCGGCAATGCTGGCCTTCATCGGCAGCACCGTCTCGCCCCGTCTCTCTCAGGGTCCCCGCGATGCACTGCGTAACGGCGAAGGGGATAAGCCCCACCATCATAATGTGCATGTATTCCCGCGCGTAGCCCAGCGTCGCGGCGGCGTCCTGCGCGCTCGTGTCACTGGCGATGTAATCGCATATGAGCGCCGGCCCCGCAAAAGCCCAGCAGCAGTATGGCCGCCGCGGTGATGAGCGAGGCAATGACCAGCTTGAAGCGGAACGTGCCGCAGCCCGTCCATATCCCCGCTGCCGTAGAACTGCGCGCCGAATATGCCGGCCCCGCGGTGCTGCCCCAGATGCAGATAGATACGAACAGAAACAGCGACCCACTCATCGCCACGCCGCTCATTGGCAGCGTGCCCACCTGCCCGACCATGACGTTGTCCAGCAGGCTCACGATGTTTGTCAGCGTATTTTGAATGATGATGGGCAAAACCACGGTCAGCACATGGCGGTAAAACGCCCTGTCGCCGAACATGCACTCCTCAGCGTCAGCTTTTCAGTGTGTTCCATATATACCTCCGTAAGCGCAGCGTTTGAATATTATACATTATCTGCGCAAAAATGCAACAGTGATATATTGAGGATCATTTCTTGAGCCCCGACATCGAGCGCAGCAGCGCCGGAATGTCCGTCGGGCGGAAAAAGCGGCTCACGAAGCTGAGCACGAATTCGCGGGCTCGGCTTCGCCGCGTCCAGCGCTCGGCGCGTATCTCCTCCGGCATGGCGGCGTTCATCTTCACGATAGCCAAGCCTGCCGTCGAGCCGCGCCCCCTGCCGCGCGGATCCCACCAGTCCTCCGCCGTATAGGTCAGCCCCGCGCGCTCGCCGCGGGAAGCGCCGCGCAAAAGCCGCGCCCTTGGAAGTCGGCGTAGCTCCTCGCGCTGCCCCATGCGACCTCCGCCAGCGCGTATATCCGCGGGAATATGCGCCGCTCCAGCAGCGCGGCGTTATCTATATGCTCGCTCCACAGGCAGGCCTCAAACCCGTCCAGACTACTGCCGGAGTACGCCGCGCGGCCGAAGTGGGCGCGCGTTTCGTATACCTTTTTCAGCGCCGTCATGCTGTGCGGATAGTCAAGGTACAGCTCGAACATGTCCGAGTATATCCACCGGCCGCCGCCCTCGGCGAACTTTTGCATCTGCGCGCGGTGCTGCAGCGTCCAGTATTGTATCTGCACATCCTCCGGCACGCGCCCCGCGCGAAGCGCCTCGTTCCAGCATACGGGCTTTTTACCGTGCCGCCTGAGCATCTCCGCGACGCGGCAGGTGAAGTGCCCTGAAGCTGCTCCGGTATGGCGGCCAGCGCCGCCATGCGCTTGGCAGTCCGGGCAGTTGTGCCAGCGCAGCTTCGGCGCCTCATCCCCGCCGATGTGGAAGCGCTCAGACGCAAACAGCGGGCACAGCTCATCCAGCAGCTTTTCTATGAAGTCGAACACGCCCTCCTTGCCCGCGCAGAGTATCACATGAATATCCCGCCCGCAGGTCTTTATGTCCACCGGCTCTCCCGTGCAGCTCAGCTCCGGGTACGCCGCGAGTATGGCGCTGACGTGCCCCGGCATGTTCTATCTCCGGGATTATCTCCACGCCGCGAAGGCGCGCGTACTGACAACGCCGCGTATCTCCTCCTGCGTGTAGTACTCTCCGCCCTGCGCGCACAGCTTCGGGAAAACGCGCGACTCTATCCGCCAGCCCTGGTCGTCGCTCAGATGCCAGTGCAGCGTGTTTATCTTCGCAAGCGATATCCCCTCGATTATCCGCCTGACCTCCGCCGCGGGGAAGAAGTGCCGCGCGCAGTCCAGCGAAAGGCCGCGGTGCGGGTACTCCGGCGCGTCGTCTATTTCGCACACGGGCAGACTGCCGCCGTCGATAAGCGCGTACAGCGTTGTCAGCGCCCATATGACGCCGCGCTCGCCCGCCGCGCGGACGGTGACAGAATCCTCGCCGATACAGAGCGTGTACGCCTCCTCCGCCATGGCGGCCTTTTCAGAATGAGTGACGGCCCGCCGCCGCGGAAAGCCCCGTGCGTTCAAAAAACGCCTCGGTGCAGTATGGCTCAAAAATCGTTTTCTTTCTAGCATCGCGCCCGACAGGCGGCAGACGCCGCTTCCCGCGCGCATATGCGCCGGGGCGGGGATAATGCCGGTTTTCATGCTTCATGCCCTCCTTGCCGTGAAATACTTTTATATGTAAATTATAGTCCCTCCGCCGTCCTTTGTAAATGCCGCGCGCCGGCGGGGCGCGCTGCGCGGATGTTCACAAAATGTTCGTTGATTTCTTTTAATAAAAGGTCTAATATTAAATTATTCAAAATTGAAATATTCAAGATTGGAGCGAATCAGATGTTGATCCGACAATGGCGGCGTCGAAAATGTACGGCCACGCCAACAATTTCCTTGAGGCGTATTATACGGTGATGCAGCCGCTCTGCCGTGAGACGGGCTTCCGCCCATCGCGGTGGATATTCTCATGTTCGCGGCCAATAATCCCGAGTGCGCCACGGCGCGGGATATATGCCGCTTCCGCGGGCTCAAGCCGGGCATAGTCTCCTTCCATGTGGACAGGCTTGCCGGGGAGGGGCTTATCGCGCGGCAGGACGTTCCCGGCGACAGGCGCAAAACGCGCCTTGTCTGCACCGCCGCGGCCGCGCCCATAATAGAGAAGGGCCGCGAATTGCAGGCGGAGTTCGCCGGGCGCATCCTCGCCGGGCTTACGGAACCGCAGCTTGAGACCTTCCGCGCCTGCCTCGCGGCGATAGACCGCAATGTGGACAGCATCAAAAACGGCAAAGCAAAGGAGAACAAGGCATGATAAAAATACTTAAGAGAATGCGGCGGCGCGAGGCCGTCATGGCGCTCATCTGCGCCGTGCTCGTGCTTGGGCAGATATACTTTGACCTCACCCTGCCCGATTATATGACGAGCCTTACCAAGCTTATAAACACGCCCGGTGCGCAGACGGCGGAGATACTCGGCATCGGGCTTAAAATGCTCGGCTGCACGGCGGCCAGCGCTGGTGCTGTCCGTTGCCTGCGGCTATCTTGCGGCAAGGACGGCCTCCGGCTTCAGCTACGCCGTGCGCGAAGGACCTTTTGACTGTGTGATGGATTCCAGCCGCGCCCAGATAAGCGCCTTTTTCGTGCCCAGTCTCATCACGCGCACCACGAACGACATCACCCAATTGCAGATGCTCGTGGCGATGGCCTGCAGATGATGATAAAATCCCCTGGTCATGGCCGTCGGCCGTTATAAAGATCCTCGGCAAGAGCTGGCAGCTCTCAGCCGTGACGGCAGCCTTCGTCGTTGTGATATGCTCGTGCATCCTTTCGATAATGATGGTCGTTCTGCCGCGCTTTCGCATCGTGCAGAAGCTGACGGATAAGATAAACCGCGTCGCGCGGGGAAAAACCTCACTGGCATCAACGTGGTGCACGCCTTCAATGCCGAGGCCTATCAGAATGAAAAGTTCGACGGCCCCAGCACGGAAATGATGAACACCCAGCTTAAAAACCAGCGCCTCATGGCGGTCATACAGCCGCTCATGGGCCTGTGCATGAACGGTCTTGCCCTCGTCATCTACTGGCTGGGCGCGGCGCTCATAAACCAGATTGCCGTCACGGATGCGGCGGCGCGGCTGAACATGTTTTCAAACGTCGTCGTTTTTTTCAGCACCTATGCCACGTATGTGGTCATGTCCTTCATGATGATGGTCATGATATTCATGATGTTCCCGTCGGCGCAGGTCTCGGCGGAGCGTATAAACGAGGTGCTTGACAGCGTCAACACCGTGCGCGAGGGCGAAGTGACGCAGAGCCCGGAGAAGGGCACCGTGGAGTTTCGTAACGTGTCCTTTCCGCCTATCCCGGCGCGGCGGAGGAACAGCTCAGCCACATCAGCTTCCGCGTGGACGGGGGCAGACGCTTGCCGTCATCGGCGCGACCGGCAGCGGCAAGACAACGCTCGTCCAGCTCATTCCCCGCTTTTATGACGCAACGGAGGGCGCGGTGCTCGTCGGACGGTGAACGTCAAGGACTATTCCTTCGATGCGCTCTACGATAAGCTCGGCTATGTCACGCAGAAGGCCGTTCTCTTCTCGGGAACGGTGCGCGACAACGTACTCTTCGGCGAGAGCGCCGCCGGAAGCGACAGCGAACACGGCGCGCGCCATTGCGCTTTCACAGGCGGCGGAATTCGTCAACGCGCTGGAGGGGGCACAAACTACCGCATCGCCCAGCGGACGCAACGTGTCCGGCGGGCAGAAGCAGCGCCTTTCCATCGCCCGCGCGCTGGCGCGAAAGCCGGAAATTCTGGTCTTTGACGATTCGTTCTCGGCGCTCGATTACCGGACGGACGCGGCGCGAGGGTCTGGTGAAACCAGGAGCTGGCATGATGACGAAGATCATCGTCGCCCAGGCGCATCAGCACGATCCGCCACGCCGAAAGATCCTCGTTCTCGACCGCGGCGAGATCGTCGGCATGGGAACGCACGACGAGCTTATGCAATTCTGCAAAGTGTACCGCGAGATCGCAAATCGCAGCTGAGCGCCGCGGAGCTCGCGTAAGGAGGGACGGAAATGAAACGAACCAATGAAAACCGAAACGGTCGATCTTCGCGCCTGCTTTCGCGGCGCGCCTGTATATGGACTATATGCGCTCAAGCATGGGCGTCATCATCCGGCGCTGATCCTCGCCGCGCTCAGCGGTGATGACGATCCTCGGACCGGGGCAAAATCGGGAGGATCGCCACGCTGATGTCGGACGGCCTCACCGGAAACATCGATCTCGCGGCGATCGCCAAAGTCGGCATTTTCCTTGCTGTCATCTATGTGCTCAGTGCAGTTTTCAGCTTTATCCAGCACTACACGATGTCTGTCGTCACGCTGAAAATGTCCTACCGCATGCGCGGCGAGCTTTCCGAAAAGATAAACCGCGTGCCGCAGAAGTATTTCAACACGACCTCTCAGGGCGATGTGCTCAGCCGCATTACGAACGACGTCTCCACGCTCCAGCAGGGCCTGACGAACAGCCTGCCCACGATAATCAGCGCGGCCACGCAGTTCGTTGGCTGCCTTATCATGATGTTCGTCACGGAGTGGCGGCTCGCGCTCACCTCGCTCGGCGTCACGATCATCGGCCTGTTGCGCTGATAGTTTTCAACTGGCGCGCTCACAGCGCTATTTCGCCGCGCGGCAGCAAAGTCTCGGCGAATTGAACGGGTATGTGAGGAGATGTACTCCGGCCATGAGGTCGTGCGGCTCAGCCGCGCTGGGCGGAAGATCGGCGCGCAGTTCGATACGCTCAACGCCGCCGTTTACGACGCAAACTGGAGATCGCAGTTTCTCTCCGGGCATCATGCAGCCGCTTATGAACGTTGTCGGCAACATCGCCTATGTCGCGGTGTGCGTTCTCGGCTCGATCCTCGCGATGAACGGCACGATCGAGTTCGGCGTGATCGTCTCGTTCATTCTGTATGTCCGGCTTTTCACCTCGCCGCTGACGCAGATCGCGCAGGGCATGACGAATATGCAGACGGCGGCCGCCTCCGCAAACCGCGTCTTTGAATTCCTCGAAAGTGAGGAGCTTCCCGATGAGAGCGGTAAGAGCGCCGAGATGCCCGCCGTGCGCGGTGCTGTCAGCTTTGAAAACGTCCGCTTCAGCTATCCCGACGCCCGGATAAGGTGATCATCAAGAACTTCTCCGCAGACGTGAAAGCCCGGCCAGAAGGTTGCCATTGTCGGCCCGACGGGCGCGGGGAAAGACGACCATGGTCAATCTCCTCATGCGCTTTTTCGAGATAAACAGCGGCAGCATAAAAATAGACGGCACGCCTATATCCGAACTTCGCCGCGAAACGGTGCACGATATGTTTGCCATGGTGCTTCAGGACACGTGGCTTTTCGAGGGCACCGTCAGGGAAAACCTTGTTTACAATATGCAGGGCATAACCGACGACGACCTTGAGCGCGTCTGCCGCGCCTGCGGACTGGATAAATTTGTCCACTCCCTCCCGCACGGCTTCGACACCGTCCTCTCCGACGCGACGAGCATTTCCGCCGAGGGCAGAAGCAGATGCTGACCATCGCCCGCGCCATGCTGCAAAATGCGCCCATGCTCATTCTGGACGAGGCCACCTCCTCCGTCGATACGCGCACCGAGCTTTATCATACAGCGCGCCATGGATAAGCTCATGCAGAACAGGACGAGCTTCGTCATTGCCCACCGCCTCTCCACCATAAAGAACGCCGACCTCATCCTTGTCATGCGCGAGGGCGACGTGGTGGAAAGCGGCACGCACGACGACGAGCTTATGGCCAAGGGCGGCTTCTAGCGCGGAGCTGTACAACAGCCAATTCGAGCGCGCCTCATGACGCGCCGCCGGAGGGTAAAAATATATAATAGTGTAAAAATGTCTGCCGCTTACATAGTCGGCAGACATTTTTTGTTCAGTTCAGAGTGAGGGAGAACATCCCGTCCCGGTTGCAGTAAAAGAGCAGCTTTTTCATGCCGTGTATCTTGAAGCGCGCCCCGGCGCTCCACTCGGGATAGAGCTTGACGAGCTGCACCCTGTCCGGCGACAGCGCGGCGATAAAAAATATAGTGCCGCTTCGTCATCGGGTGCTCTATGCGCACAAGGTATTCGGCCTCCACCCTTTTCAACGGCGGCCGCGTGTACGCCGCCAGCTTCCTCCGCCTCCGCCGGGATGAGCTGCACGCCGTGACAGCTTATCGCCGCGCGGCCCTGTGCCCGTGATGACGTTGCCGCACACGGGGCACACGTAAAACTCCGTGCGCAGCATGAATGAAAAATAACCCTCTCCGGCGTGCCGGAGACGATGCTGCAAACAGTCTACGCCCGCGCGAAGGAGAGCAGGACGCGCGGCGCTATCCACGACGCCAAGGCGGAGGAGCTTATAGACAAGCTCGACTATGACTTCTCGCTTGCCGATAAGGATGCGGCCATGCACAGCGGCGTCATTGCCCGCACCATCGTGCTCGACGCCCTGACGCAGACGTATCTTGAAAAGCACCACGGTGCAGTCGTCGTCAATATTGCCTGCGGCCTCGACACGCGCTGCTGCCGCGTTTCGGGGTATTCCCACTGGTATAACCTTGACCTGCCGGAGACCATCGCCGTGCGCGAAAGGATCATGCCGGAAAGCGGCAGTGTCTCGCAGATAGCAATGTCCGCCATGGACGATTGGGGAAGCCTGATCACGGAGGCGGGCGCGCCCGCGCTCATCATTATCGAGGGGCTCACCATGTATCTTTCACAGGCGGATGTACAGCGCATCTTCGCCGTCATCGCCGCGCGCTTTGAAAGCGTTACGGTGTTCGTCGAATTGTCCGCTGTCAGCGAACAACTGAGGCGCAGAACGCAGCGAAGCTTTCTCGGAAAAGTGGCAAGGCCACTTTTCCGACAGTATCACTTTTATCCTGTATGTTCACGCTTATGCCGTTGACCTCCACGCCGCCGTCGGCGGGGATGAGGATGTACTTTCGCCCGTTTATCACGCGCGTTTCTATCAGATAGCTGCTCTCCGGCGTGACGGATATCTTTATTTCCGGCGTCTCTATGCGGAACTTCTTCGCGTCGATTATGTTGTTGTTCGGGTCGAGGGCCGCCCCTGTCGCCGAATTCCTTTTTCGCACTGACCCTGAAAGCTGGCTATCTTTTTCCTCGTCAAGCCCGCTGCCCTTCAGTATCGCGCCCACCTCGTTTATCGTCAGCTCCAGCTTCTCCGGCTCCTTTGATTCCTTGTGCTCAAGTATCCTGCTTCTTATCTGCTCATGCACCGACTGCACCACGTCGAAGCTGCAATCGCCCTCCAGCGCGCCGGACATCGCCGCGCCGAAGGCGTCCTTCTGCGCGGGGGCGGACATGGGCGCCTGCATGCGGAACACCGCGTCTATAAGCTCCTGATGCAGCTCCGCCGGCGTGCGTGTAGTAAAGGGCGTTGTATATATTTGTTGCCCTGCCGTCAAAGCACGGGAACATGAAGCCAAGCTGCGGCGCGGCGACGGTCTGCCCGGCGGTGCAGCTGTGGAAGTCGCCGCGGTCCGCGCGTCATAGCCCAGCGCGGCCGACGCGGACTTTACCGGCATATGCAGCACAGAAAGTATTTGAACACCTCTCCGCTGTCCTCAAACTGCGCGCCGTCCCCTTCCCGTGGTACGGCACGTCGTATGCGTCCGCGGCCAGAAGTATGAGATATCCGCTCTCATCCTCAAGGCTGAGGGCGTCTATTATGCGCCGGAAAAGCGCATTGCGCGCCTCCTCTCGTGCAGCAGCTCCTTTTTCAGCTTCATCAGCAGGCTGTGCTCTTCGCTTTCCTGCGACCTGCGCCGTGGCGAACTCTATGTCTATCAGGTTCTTGCCCAGCGTGCCTGAAAGCGTCTTTTTTCAGTATGCCCAGATACATCTCCGCCTCGTCGTGCGTCATCAGGCCGAAGGACATATCGAACTGTGCGATTATCTCTTTTGCTGAGTTTACATAACATCCATATACGCTTCCCGCGGCGTTCCTGTCCAGCTTCCACCGGCGGCGTATTTCATTCAGTTCCTTTTGATTCATCTGCGTGGCTCCTTGATTTGTTCTTCCGCGATAGTATATTCCAAATCCACGCCGCTGGCAAGAGTGTTCTGCCGTCGGAAATGCTAATTTGCGGTTGCTATTTTTCCGATTTTGCGTATAATTACTTTTATTACACAAAGGGGGAACGCGCGATGAAAGCGATAGTCAGTGTGTTTTGCAAAGGACTCCAAAGGGGATAACGGCCTATGTGGCGTCCCTGCTTGCGGAGAAGGAGATCAATATCCTCGACATCAGCCAGACGCTCATGCAGGAATTCTTCGCCATGATAATGCTGGTCAATCTGGCGGACTGCGCCACGCCTTTTGATGGGCTGTCGCATTTTCTTCAGGAGAAGGGCGCGCAGCGTATGCTTGACATACACATCCAGCGTCAGGATATATTTGAGGCCATGCACAGGATCTGATGCGGCGGAGGCGGATATATGAGCTATATTGTCAACAGCAGTGAGATCCTGCAAACTATAGAGATGATAAATCAGCAGCATCTGGATGTTGCGCACCGTCACCATGGGCATAAGCCTCCTGGACTGCGCGGACAGCGACATGAAAAGCTGCTGCGATAAGGTGTATGAAAAGATATGCCGCCGCGCGGACAAGCTCGTGGAGACGGGCTGCGCCATTGAGCGGGAGTTCGGCATCCCCATCGTGAATAAGCGCGTCTCCGTCACGCCAATTTCCCTCGTCGCGGCCTCGTGCCGGGCGGAAGATTACGTTCCGCTGGCGCTGACGCTCGACAGGGCTGCCGCCGCGCTGGGCGTCAATTTCATCGGCGGCTTCACCGCGCTTTGCGCACAAAAGGGCTTCACGCTCAGCGATGAGCGGCTCATCCCGCTCCATCCCCGCGCGCCCTGACGGAGACGCGAGCTTGTCTGCTCCAGCGTCAACGTCGCCTCCACGCGCGCCGGGATAAATATGGACGCCGTGGCGCTCATGGGGCGCATCATCCGCGCCACTGCGGATATAGACCCGATGGGCTGTGCAAAGCTTGTGGTGTTCGCCAACGCTGTGGAGGATAACCCCTTTATGGCCGGCGCTTTCCACGGCGTGGGCGAGCCGGAGTGCGTGATCAACGTGGGCGTGTCCGGCCCCGGCGTTGTGGCGCACGCGCTCAAGTCCTGCAAGGGCCAGCCGTTTGACGTTGTCGCCGAGACGATAAAGAAAACCGCTTTCAAGATAACCCGCATGGGTGAGCTTGTCGCGCAGGAGGCCTCGCACCGCCTTGGCGTGCCCTTCGGCGTGGTCGATCTCTCCCTCGCGCCGAAGCCCGCCGTGGGCGACAGCGTTGCCGAGATACTTGAGATCATGGGCCTTGAAAAATGCGGCACGCACGGCACCACGGCCGCCCTCGCGCTGCTGAACGACGCTGTCAAAAAAGGCGGCGTGATGGCGTCCAGCCACGTCGGCGGGCTTTCCGGCGCGTTCATCCCCGTCTCTGAGGATGCCGGAATGATCTCTGCCGTGGAGTGCGGCGCGCTTGGCATAGACAAGCTTGAGGCCATGACCTGCGTGTGCTCCGTCGGGCTTGACATGATAGCCGTTCCCGGTGACACCAGCGCCGAGACCCTTTCCGCCATCATTGCCGACGAGGCCGCGATAGGCATGATAAACAACAAGACCACCGCCGTGCGCGTCATTCCCGCAAGGGGAAGGCTGTCGGCGACACGGTGGATTTCGGCGGCCTTCTGGGCAGCGCGCCCGTCATGCCGCTGCATGAGGGCTCCGCGGCGGAGTTCATCGCGCGCGGCGGGCGCATCCCCGCGCCGCTGCACAGCCTAAAAAACTGATACTTCGTTTTGAATATTGCGCATCTGACAGCCGGCGGCCATGCTCCCGCCGGCTGTTTTTTCGGCGGATGGGGATGAATATCCCCCGTGGGGGCTTGCTTGGCGGCAGAAAATAGTATATAATTCTACTGTTTATCAGGTGAAAGAAAACGAGAGGGGAGGACGGCGCATGGAAATGATAAATGCGAATGAGCTTGTCTATGCTTATGATGAGCAGGACGGCGCACGCCGCGCTCTGGACGGTATTTCCCTCACCGTTGATAAGGGGAGCTTGTGGCCGTGCTCGGCCATAACGGCTGCGGCAAGACGACGCTTGCCCGCCACCTGAACGCGCTTTTGCCCGTGCAGGAGGGGGAGCTTACCGTCGCCGGCTGCGACGCGCGCGATGAAAACCGCGTCTGGCAGATAAGGAAAAGCTGCGGCATGGTGTTCCAGAACCCCGATAATCAGTTCGTCTCTTCATTTGTGGAGGAGGATATCGCCTTCGGCCCGCGCAACTTCGGCGCGGATGAAGCGGACATACCCGAAAAGGTCAGATCGGCGCTTGCCGCCGTCGGCATGGCCGGGTTTGAAAGGCGCTCTCCGCAGTTGCTTTCCGGCGGGCAGAAGCAGCGCATTGCCATTGCCGGCGTGCTGGCGACGGATCCGGACATCATGGTCTTTGACGAGGTGACCTCAATGCTCGACCCGCAGGGGCGGCAGGAGGTGCTCGACACGATAAAAAGGCTGCACGCCGCCGGGAAGACCATAGTCATGATCTCGCATTATATCGAGGAGGCCGTGTTTGCCGACCGTGTGGTGCTTGTGCACGACGGGCGCAAGCTTGCCGAGGGCGCGCCGCGCGATATGCTCACCGACCTTGAGCTTCTGCGCAGAACGGGGCTTACGCCGCCGCTTTCCGTGCAGGTGTACTATGACCTTCTTGACGCGGGCGTGAAGCTCGACCTGTGCCCGCTGACCATTGAAGAACTGGTGGACGAGATATGCCGATAAAGCTTGACAATGTTTCATATACCTACGCCCCCGGCACCACGCTTGCCGTGCAGGCGCTGCGCGGCGTCAGCCTTGAGATCGGCGACGGGGAGTTCGTCGGCGTCATGGGCTGCACAGGCAGCGGCAAGTCCACGCTCATCCAGCTCATCGCGGGGCTCATCGCACCCACGCAGGGCAGTGTGCTGCTCGATGGGGGAGGATATAAACGCAAAGAAATATGACCGCGACGCGCTGCACCGCAAGGTCGGCCTCGTGTTCCAGTACCCGGAGTATCAGCTTTTTGAAACAACGGTCGAGCGCGACGTGGCCTTCGGCTTGCGCCATTCCGGCTTATCCAGGGAGGAGACCGCCGCCGCGGTCAAGGCCGCGCTGGAGCTTGTCGGCTTCGACTATGACGCCGTGCGCGATAAATCGCCGCTGGGCTTCTCCGGCGGGGAAAAGCGCCGCATCGCCATTGCGGGCGTGCTCGCGTCAAAGCCGCGCGTGCTCATCCTCTGATGAGCCCGTTGCCGGGCTGGACCCGCTTGGGCGGCAAGGACTTTCAACATGGTGGATGCGCTGAATAAGGACGGCGTCACCATTATCATGATCTCCCCACAATGCCGATGCTCTTGCCGAGCATGCCCGCCGCATCATAGTCCTGCGCGACGGCGCGCTCTTCCGTGACGGCAGCGCCAAGGAGATATTTTCCGATTACTTTGACCTTATCCATAACGGCATCGGCGTTCCGCAGGTGCGCCGCGCCGCACAGCTTCTGCGCGACAGGGGCGTGGACATGCCGGGGAATATCATACTCTACAGCCAGTTTATAGACCGCCTGAAGATATTGATGTGGAGGAAGAATAAATGATGCGCCTCCCGACGGTATGTATCAGCCCGGATATTCCGTGATACACGGCATAAACGCCGCGGTGAAGCTCGTCTGCCTCATTCTGCTGCTCGCCGCCGTCGTGGCCACGGACAGCGTGCCGGGCTACGTTGTGTCCATATTGACGACCGCGGCCATAGTCTATCTCGCGCAGATAAGCATCCCGGACGCGCTTTCGCCTCCGTGCGGCGGCTGCTGTGGTTTTTTCGTGCTTATTCTTTTTGATGAACACCTGCTTTTATGGGCCGGACGACCCGTGGGTGCGCTGGTGGATATTCTGCCCGTCCATGCAGGGGCTCGTGCAGGGGCGAACGTTGTGCTGCAAAGCGTTGTGCTCATCCTCATCCTCAGCAACGTCTTGACCACAACGACGGCCCCCACTCAAGCTGACGGACGGGATGGAGCGCCTGCTTTCTCCCCTGCGCGTCATAAGGGTGCCAACGGGCAGGTCGCCATGATAATCTCCGTTGCAATACAGTTTATCCCCCACCATATTTGAAGAGGCACGGATATGATCCGCCAAGGCGCAGATGGCGCGCGGCGCGCGACAGCTTTCCACAATTATTTTGAAAAAAGGCCAAGGGATAGAATAAAGAATCACACCGTCGGACTGAGCATTGAATACCTGAAGCCCGTCAGTACCTGCCTGTACCATCTCTCATCTAATTGTGCCTGGCGACTTTTGGATTAGATTTGCTTTCCAGAACAGAGGAAATTTCATCTCTTAAAGAATAAACCTCGTTGAAACTGCTGCCATTGTAATTTTTTTCACTAAAGGACTGGGTCTTTAAATAGATGGAATCTCGTTCTTCGGCAGTCAGTTTCCTGCGAATCTGTAGAAACTGTGTCATTAAATTCTAATTGTTTTGGAGAAAGAGAATATACTTTTTGTTTTTGCACCCAACTTTGCTGGCTTCTGACACAAAAATAGTTAATATAACCCGACTGCTCAACAGTCTGACCTCTTCATTGCGGATTGCCAGTCCGGTATAGGCATTTATCTTTTAAATGCTGCCCTCTCTGACTTCATATGCCGAAAATATGCTTACTTGTCAGGTACATAAGAACCGTGACAAGCAGATATATGAATATCCCAAAAGATGACACAATTCCCCGATATTAATATTCCATTTTTTTCGAAATGCAGAATGTTTGTAGTATGATTTTCTGCCAACGTCGGCCTCCCCTTTTATCGATTCAAAGATTCTTAGACAAGTCGTAATATTTAGATCTGCAAAGCAGACAAAGTACTATAAATTATCAGAGGCCATCTTAAAAGACCTTTAAAGCTGCTCCATGTAAATAATGATACATTTTCCCTGGTAGCTGTCTGTTTTCTGCATCGTGCTAAGTAGTTCATCTTTTAGTTTTCCACCAGCTTGTGCCCCAGTTACAAAAAAAACGGCATCATTTTCAGGGGATACGGCTGAAAGCCGTTCCACGGCAATTTCTGATTAAGGTATTCCAAAAATGTAATTGCACGTGTGATATAGTCTTTTTTTGAACACAGAGTTATTGTACCATTTTCATAAGCTTCACACAACCTTGTTTTTTAGCAATATAGAGAGAATGGAGTTTGACTGTGCTGACTTCTGAAGTGCAGACAGTATCTTTGCAGATTCAATAGCATCAATCCGAATATCACCTGGCAAGTTGAGGAAATAACATGTGCACAGGTGTCAAAGTGATAATCTCGGATCATCCATAGCATCCAATAAATTCGGAACTAATGTATGTCCATGCGGTGTATATTTCTTAATGTATGGTAATTTACAGTCTGAAGTCAAGTTCCAAAGTAATCTCTACTTGAAATTCTGAACGGATTTTTCAAGAATTTCCAAATAATCAGAGAGGCAGACTGAGTCCGGTCTGGTCGAGAAATAAGGCTACCTGGCATCAAAGCTTACTTCTTCCATATATTTTCAAATCTGTCAATGGGAAAAATGTATTCGTGTGAGTTTTTTGAAAATAAGCAATAAATTTATGTGCATGATATTTTTTCAATCTTTTTTGCTCGAGTCGGAGTTTTAGCTTTCTTATTTGGAAATCTGTCCTGGTTATCCAGGATTATCTATACAATCGTAGGTATCTGTGGACTTTACCTGATCGGCTTGTACGGTCGCATGAAAGATATGACAGATGTCTGCTCATAAAGCAGGCTAAGAACAAACCAAAGGGGTATCCTATGAGGATGCCCTTTTGATATACCCAAGTGCAACTAAATTTTACTGAGCATAGATGTCATATCCTGATAAAGAAGAGGCTTTGATCCGGCTCCCATAATAATGGAAATGTAGGGATTTTCAGAACTGTCCTTTGTAAGGGAGTAGCCTAGGCAGTTTCCGGCTCCTTTTTGTTGTACCGGTCTTGCCGCCGATGATCGTGACATTATCAGGGAGGAGTCGCTTCTCCTTTATATATAATAGTTGGTAGGCTCCCATTTCACATCTCGTTTTTGTTCCATCTGCACCATTAACATGTGCAGTATAGGAACTGCTGTTAATAATCTTTACAAAATCATCATGTTTGATACATTCATTAAAAATCAGAAACAGATCATAAGCAGTCGATCGTATAATGGTTATCGTCATGAAGACCATTTGATTCACAAAAATGACTGTTTGTTGCCATGAGTTTTTTGCTTCAGCATTCATCATCTCTGCAAATTTTTCTGTACTGCCTGCAATGTGGTCAGCAATGGCAACAGCATTGTCGTTGCCGGAATATAAAAAGAACCGTTCAACAGATGTCTTCCAGTGTGAGCTGATCCCTGCTTTGATGCCACATGTCTGTTCATCTGCTGCAAATTTACCAGAATCGGCTTCATCAGCCACTGTGACCGTATCAGATAAATTCCATTCTCCAAAAGCAACCAGGGCGGTCCAGGATCTTCGTTGTGCTTGCAGGATAGATTTTCTTATGAATATTATAAGCACAATCTGTTTCGGCGTTATTCACATCAAAAAGCCCTGTACTGCATGTACGGACTCCGGTTCAAAAAGCCAAGTGGATTGCCAGTAGCAGAAGCATTTTCGGAAACTGAGTCAGAACCAGTATCGGAAGATTTAACAGATAACGGAATGTTTCAGATGCTGTACACAGATTTTCGGCAAATAGCTGCCACCGATACAAAGTTTTTGTATAATTGGAAGTTTCATATTCCTGTACCAGAGATTCTGTTTTGTTGCTGCCTTTATAGATAGTGACAGCTGCAATACTAATGTATCATAAGAATAACAGACAGGCATGCGACCCATCTGTTTCTTATTGTTTTCTTGTATTTCGTTTATTTCTTGCTCTTCTGCTTTTTGGAAGAGTTATCTGTAC
>VOFK01001072.1_pt1 | contig 19950 bp, 28 predicted proteins | sample 5384121 | NCBI WGS metagenome assembly VOFK01 (sample SAMN12384730, study PRJNA508395) | human gut metagenome | isolation source: healthy gut J | host: Homo sapiens | reverse complement strand
GCCACGTACCGCAAAATCCTGGTCAGGTTCAGCATCAATTCGCTTTCACCCGAAGCATGGCCACTGGAAGGATTCCGCCATTTTGCTGAAAGGGGAAGCGGTATGGAATCTGACGACGGTAACCGTTTTTTGTCGCTGTGGGGAATATATTCGCGGCGTGGACGAAGACTATAACCGTTACCGGCCGTTGCCGGAAGAACTGGCCGACTGCCGGACGATCAGGCAGGGTATATCCAGCCATTTGCCGACAGCCCGCTGGACAACGAGGCGGTGGGTGAAAGCGTTTATCTCAACATGATTACCTGCAGACGATGGACTATATCTATATCAACACCCCCTATCTGATCATCGACAACGAAATGATCACGGCGCTGAGCACGGCCGCCAAGTCCGGGGTGGATGTGCGGATCATAACGCCGCATATTGCTGACAAATGGTTTGTTCATGCGGTTACCAGCACGGGCCAATTGGCGAGGCGCTGATTGAGGATGGGGTGCGTATTTACGAATATACGCCCGGCTTTATTCACGCCAAGACTTTTGTTTCGGATGATCAATTCGGCGTGGTTGGCACCATCAATATGGATTACCGGAGCCTGTATCTGCATTTTTGAATGCGGAACCTGGCTGTACCGCACGCCAAGCGTTCTGGCCGTCAAGGAGGATTTCCTCAAAACACTTTAGGTCTGCCAGGAAATCACCTATGAGGATTGCCGGAAGTCAGTAAGCTACGGCTGTTGGGCCGTGCTGTGCTGCGGGTTTTTGCCCCGCTGATGTAGCACTGTGCGTGCAGAGACCGCTTCCGTAAAAAATGGAAAAATTCCTATTGACAAGCGGCAGGAGATAGTGTATGATACTAGGGCAGTCAGCGATTGGCTGCCCGTGAAATGCGCCATTAGCTCAGTTGGTAGAGCACCTGACTCTTAATCAGGGTGTCCCGGGTTCGAGTCCCTGATGGCGCACCATATGGCCCGTTGGTCAAGTGGCCTAAGACTCCGGCCTCTCACGCCGGCAACACGAGTTCGAATCTCGTACGGGTCACCAAGTCGGTGCCGATGGCGGTGAGGGTACACCCGTTCCCATCCCGAACACGGCAGTTAAGCTCACTTGCGCTGAAGATACTTGGCTGGAAGCGGCCCGGGAAAATAAGTAGGTGCCGACATCCGCAGCATCCGGTTTTAGCGGAGGCTGCACATATTCCTCCTTAGCTCAGTCGGTAGAGCATGCGGCTGTTAACCGCAGGGTCGTTGGTTCGAGCCCAACAGGGGAGCCAAAAAAAAGACACGGCTTTTGCCGTGTCTTTTTCTTTTTTGTATAGAAACCCCCGGCTATGCCGGGGGTTCCGGAAAGCTTTAGCGATCCGTATGAAAGAAAAAACTCCTTTTGGTAAGATGAAAGTGCGGCCTGACAACTGCACAAGAATACCAAAAGGAGGACATTCGGATGGCGAATGACAGCAATAGTCTAGCACATACAACGTGGAACTGCAAATATCATATCGTGTTCGCGCCAAAATACCGGCGAAAGATGTTCTACGGAGAACACAAAGCAGAGATAGGGAAAATCCTGCGGGAATTATGCGACTGGAAAGGAATCCACATAGTAGAGGCAGAAGTGTGTCCGGAGCATATCCATATGCTCGTAGAAATCCCGCCAAAAGAAAGTGTAGCAGGATTTATGGGATTTCTTAAGGGAAAGAGCAGTATCTTGATTCATGAGCGACATGGGAATCTGAAATATAAATACGGGAATAGAAGCTTTTGGTGTCGTGGATATTACGTGGACACAGCAGGAAAGAACACGAAAAAGATTGCAGAGTATATTCAGAATCAGCTCAAGGAAGATGAACTGCACGACCAACTGACACTGAAAGAATACACAGACCCGTTTACGGGTAGCAAGTAGCAATCTCTTCGCAGGTGTCAGGCCGCAAAAGGCGCCTACAGGCGCTGCTAGTAACAGAGCCTTACAGGCGTCTTCTGCAAAGCCACCGGCTATGCCGGTGGATGTTTACTCTTCTGGAATCGGAGCCAGTGCCTGTGTTTCGAGAGAGGAATTGCACCTGTTAGCGGCCCATGGCCTTGCACTCACTGCGCGAGATGCAGCAAGGCCATGGGTAGGAAGAAAAACAAAGCGTGTCGTGCGACGACAACAAGCGAAACGGCTATGTTTCTGACCGATGGGGTGTTGGATCGAAGTCTGCGTACTCACCGGATAATTATATTAGCAAAATCGGCGGCAGCCGACGAGCGCTATTCTTTTTAGAGTATTGCCTGCTACGTAGGCAGTACTACTGAAGCTGCAGGGTGTGGGAGCCGCTGAATCGCGAAGTGGATTTTTGCGCTGTTAGAGCACGCATAGCGCAGCTTTAACGGGTTAGTTGGTTTTGACTCAACAGAAAAGGTAGCTAAACCCTGTGAAGCAGTGACAAGGGCTTTAGTCTTCATAATATGGTTTGAATTGATTGCTTGAACCTTTTTTTCAAAAGCTGCCGCGTCTTCGCCCTATGTGAAGGTGCGGCATTTGCTTTATAGACTCAAATTTTTAAAATCTGTAACCGGTACTTTGCAGGTGCCATTTTTCGCACAGATACCAAACTGTACCCCGTTCAGGCAGCGGATAGCCAGCTGTAAGGGGGCTGCTTCTGAGAGGGAGGATTCGGTTTCCGGTGATTTAAACAGGATGCTGAGCCCATGTGCTGGGTGGTTTCTCAGATATGCCGTAAGTTCCGCGGGCAGATAACTCCCGGTACCGATTAGCTCCCCGATGCGGATATAGCGAATTTGACATGGCCAGCAGTGCAAAGAGTGTCCGGGGATAATGGCTGATCTGTCCCGCGATAAATCGATGCTGTCGTCTGCTGCGTCACGCCATTCTGATTCTCCGGTAAGTCCGGCCAGCTGCTCCAGTACCATTGCAGCAACGGAATTTCCGGAAGGAATCGCGCCGTCATACAATTCCTTCGGACGGGTGATCAACAGCTCGGCATCGTGAGCGCTTATAAAATGTCCGCCGTTTTCTTTATCCTCAAAACTAATGCTGTCATCTGACGGGCGCGGTATAGCGCCTGCGTCAGAAATTCCGCATCAAAGGTGGTCCCATATAACGCCAACAGCGCCAGAGCATATACTGCATAATCCTCAAGCTGGCCGGCGTTTACCGCCTCTGCGTCCCTATATCTCGGGAGAAAAGGCGGTTTTGCTTGTCGGTCATGTTTTCCCTCTATGAATCGCTGCGCTTTCTGCGCCGCTGCCGTATAACGCTCCTCCTCTAAAATCAGTCCCGCCCGGGCGAGAGCAATGATTGCCCAAGCATTCCAGGAAAGCAGGATCTTATCATCCCGGTGCAGGCTGGTTCTCGCTTTTCGGTATGAATAGAGCGTATCAAGCAGTGAGGCATCCGCCTGCCAGTCCTCCGCCCTCTGTTCGATGCGGTTGGGAATGCTCTCCCTTCAAAATTTTCCGTGCGCAGTATATCAGAGCCGGCAGAATTTTTCTCCTTTTTTTCCCGGCCGAGAGCGCGGACAATCTCATCCGGCGTAAAAACATAATATTATACCTTCAACGCCGTCGCTGTCTGCGTCCTGGCTGCAATAGAATCCCCTCGCTATCGGCCAGTTCCCTCAGAATATAGTCGGCTGTCCGTTTTGCCACCTCTGCATAGAACGTGTTTTTTGGTCAGTTGAAAGCTTTCCTTTCCAGATACGCAAGAATCAGCAGGGGCGTTGTCGTACAGCATCTTTTTCTTTCAAAATGGGCGTCAGCCATTTTTCATCGGTGAATAACGGAAAATCCGCCGCCAATCTGGTCAAAGATCCCGCCCCGCGCCATAGCCTTCAAAGTCGTCTCGGCCATCTGCAGTCCTTTGGGTTCATTTTCCAGGGAGGGCGAAACCGCATAAGAAACAACAGATGATGCGGCGTGGGAAATTTCGGTGCGCGTGCCGAAGCCCCATGTGGCGTCAAAGCTCTTTTCAAACCAGTGGTATGCTTTTTCATCAGCATTTTGCTCGGGATTCCACTATCCTTCGTACTTATCGCGGATCGCCGCCGTTATTTTATCAGCGGTTTCGAGCAGTGGAAACCCCGATATGCCAAAGGCGGAGATCCGACCGAGTAATCCGGTCAATCCTGTCATACCATATCTGCTTGTTTTTGGAAAAATAGGTGCCGGCAAAAAAAGGTTTCATCTCCGGCGTCATAAACTGTCAGGGGTCAGGGCCAGCCGCCCGGAACCGAAATACCTGACACACGTTCATGTACACCGTGTCAACATCAGGCCGCTCTTTCCTATCCACTTGATGCAGACAAAATCTCGCAGAAGCGCGCGGGCGATATTCTCGTCCTCAGCGATTCGTGCGCCATTACATGACACCTCAATGGCAGGTGAATAGCCGATGCTTAGGAAAATTGGTTTATCCTCGTTTTTTTGCCTTTGAAGGCTTTATCACCCAGGGGATAACAGTCCACCGATTATTCTGATGCTGTAACAGATAAGGGGATTTTTCCCCTGCTCAGTTTATTTGGCATACGGTACCTCCATACAATCCTGCAGACGTTATCTTTTCTCCGGCTGTCCAGGGCTTAAACCCCTGCTTGCAGCTCGACGGAAATAGGAAAATAATGCGCCTCTATGCGATACAGCGATTAGAGAGCGTCTATATTACAGGAGTATGTCCGAAAAGAACACAAAGTATTTCTCAGACTGCCGCGCACAGCCCGCACGGGAGGTTTACACAAAATATGGGAATGTCGCTGAAAAACCGAGTGTCCTGTCAACTCTGTATTTTTGCGTGAAATGCCGATGGCAGACAGCAGATGGACAGAAGGAAAGCAGATTTGTTTTGTTTAAATTTTGTACCAGATGTGTTTCTTCATTTTCTTTTTTGAATTATGTTATGATTACTTATAAATAAGTAACCAATTTCGAGGAGGGGATTGATGAAATCAGTGCATCTTTTATTCGGATTTTTTCATTCTTTTGGCATTTTTCTTTTCTGATATCTTTATGTGCCTGTAATATGAGCAAAACCCGGATTCTCCCGATGCAAGCATGATAGATACATCCGATAACGAAAATTCAAGAGGAATCCACTCCCCCTCTGGAGATCATCATTCAAGGATTCATCGTGGGAACTTTTCCCCGATGACGAAGATGTACCCGGTACGGATAAACCAATCGGGTCAATTGTTCCGGTTCCGGATGATGTTCCGGACGATGAGGAGGTACCTGTTGTGGATGAAAAAACCGACCCCGCATTGACAGCCATCCCCATTCCGGGCTGAAGCGGTGGGGGGCCAGGAGAGTGGCTGGCGGGTATAAGATTGATATGGGGGATTTGCCGCAGATCTATTTGGCAGAGCACCCTGAATGGGTACAGCTGTACAATGCCAGCTGGCACATGAACAAAACTATTCAGCGCATACCCGCTGCTGTGAATCCGGGAACACCCTATTATATATCGATGAGGCCTTCACCGATAATATTTTTTTTGTGTGGGATACTCTTTTTATGATGCTGTTTGATAAATACGGCATCCATCAATTTCTGTTTTAAGTTCATTGGATAATTTTTTATTTCTGCCAAACCGACAGCTCCGGAGAGGACAATGGGTATATTCCGCGCGAAATCAAGGAAAAGACAGGGGAGGATTACTGGGACGGCTATTTAGATGAGAATGCGACCAATCCGCCGCTGTTTTCCTGGGCGAGTGGGAGCTTTACCAGATTCATGGAGATATCTCCCGTTTCAGTAAAATAATCGAGGGAAAAACGATTTATCAGCGGCTCGTGGCATTATCAGTTTATCGAAACCAACAAAAAATGCCCAATGGACTCTATGGTAAGACGACGGACTCGGAACCGGTTTGGACAATACGCCCAACCAGGGCAGTGGACAAACTCATAAACAGCTTGAGTATACAGCAGGCGCAAAAATGCTTACTACCTGGCTAAAATAGCCAAAGCCATGGGCAACACAAAGGACGCGGCGTTTATGAGCAGGAACATACGCGCATTTCAGATCTGATAAACAAAAAATGTGGAATGGATCCACCCAGATGTACTCGAACCTAACCATAAGCGGAGACTTCACAGACGTATCCACCCCGACGACTTTGTGGTCATTAATAGCGAAGGTGGCCACAAAAGACCGGGCGGCCAGCCTTATTTCCCATCATGCGCTCAACTCCCAAAAATGTTTCGGCCAAACGGCCTGGCAACACTCTCTTATGATCATCGGGAATACGTGGCACAGGGCGGATACTGGCACGGCGGGCTGTGGGCGCCGACCTCCTATCAATATATCAAGGGACTGGAGGCATACGGCTTACAACACAGTGGCTTTTTTGAAGAGTCGGTCCGCCACATTCAGGCGCTGTCGGATGTATATCAGGCCGGCTTCAAGGCCGACTATGTCCCCGATGGCCACCTTGTGGGAAACCTATTCATCCGAATATCTTCGTCAGGGGTATATGCAGGATGATCGTGAAGCCAGCCATTCCAACTTTGCCGGGTGGACTCCTGCCTGACGGTTGACTTATGCTGGAAAATCTGATTGGTTTAAAAATCAATGCACCGGAAAAATCAGATCACGTGGACAGCCAATCTCACTGAGGAAAACGGGGTCAGCAATCTCTATTATGTCAACGATGGAAAGGTCAACCGTGTCTCGTTGGCGGCTGGTGCACGCAACAGCGCGTCGGCGCCGATGACCTTTACAGTAAAGGCAGAGCGTGCATTCCGGCTGCGGGTAAATGCTGCCGGCACCTCTGCTATCTACGAGATCGCAGCGGGAACGCACACCTATCGCATTGGAACAGGGGACGAGGGCAAACACGCGAGTCTTGGGGTGGTTTCAGACCGCCTCGCCGGTAACACGGCGCTTGTAAATTCCTCCGTAGCGGCTTCAGCAAAAGACTATATCTATTTTTACCGACACCAAAAATACTAGTATCCTTTGACGGGAATCACCTGTCAAGCGGGCAGACGCAGCGGCCTGATTTACAACGTGAATACGGTCGGACGGTCAGGCTTTTGCTGCCGGCTCGCTCACCCACAGCGCCTCGCCGGATATGGCCGGTCTTGGCTATGCCGGTGCGGTTAAGCTGACCCGCAGCTATTTTGCCGCTGGCAATGAAGGGGTTTATGCTGTGCGCAAAAAGCCACCAATTCCCTGCAGACGCTGCGTCTGGTGGTGGAGGTGGACTCCTCCGCTGGTATTCTCAGTGCAGCGCTTTCGACGCATCCGCTTCTCAGGTCACCCTGAAAGTATCCAATGGTACATATGTGATCGACATTCCCTTTACAGCCTCTTCTGTGAATCGATACCTGCTGGTGAAATGGACGGTGGATAATGAAGCGGCAAAAAGCGGTTCCGTTTCGCTGCTGGGGGCATTTTTGGTGGAAGGCGGTATCGAGCTGCCGTCCGTTCCCACCGAGCCAAAAGCTAACCCGCGGCGATGGCCAATTTGTTGTGAATGCGGCTTCTTCGGATGGAAATCCATATGATTCGTGAAAAAATTCTTGTAACCGATGATACGGGGGCGAAATGTGACCTATAAGGTCCCCCAGCCTGCCATATACCATATCAAAACAGCAAAACGACCGTGCGTATACGGTCAAGGTCATTGGCATTAAGGGCGGCTATGAAAGCGCCGAATCGAAGGGGAAAGTGATCATTCCCCGTAAACCTTATACAGATTATTCAAAGATTGAGGCTGACACGGTCCGGTTGGACCGGGAAGTGCTGCATTTGACCGAAAGCGGTGCTGTCGACTGGGTTCAATTCAGCACTGACGATGAACGGTATGCGCAGAAAGAAAGGCGGTACGGCCATTTACGGATATCGCCGCAACCATACAGCTAGTCCGAATGGGGAGAAAAGGGTGCATCCTGGATGCCCCGGTTTACTATACGTATTCGGACTGTGAATCCGGCACCACGACACCTGTCAACATGAAAGCGGCGTGCAGACGCGGGGAGAGGGCAACGGCTTTTTCCTTCTTTCTGCGGGATACCGGCAAGGCACAGACATTGTATCTGTATACCGGTGTATGGTCTGCCTCCGCACGTCTGGAGTTTATTGTAAACGGCCGTGTGCAGTATACCACAAATCATCAGGGCAGCGGAATGAATGTTTACCGGACGAAAATCAGTTATAAAACCGCGAATCCGGACGATGTGGTCGAGATTCGCCTGACCCCTGACCGATTCGGGCGGTGGTAGTGCATTGCTTTTTAGCGGCTGCGCTTGATTCCGCATATTAACGGCAGTAAATCTGGTTAGGAATGGAGGGGCAAAATGGCAAACAAGAGAAGGCCTCTAAGAATCCCTGCATTTCTGTGTGTATTGGCGACAACCGTGTATACGCTGGGCAATCTTTGCTCCGGGCCGCAGGTACAGGCGCAAGCGCAGACGGCTGGCAGGGATGTGGCGGGCGGAAACTTCCTGGCCGACAGCACGGTGAGCGGCGATGTGGGGAAAATCATCGCGGACACAGCCACTGGAACCTTCACCAGCGGTAAAGAGAGTGGGACGGTATATCTGGACTTGTATCAGGAGGACAGTGACAGCCGGGCGCAAATTGCGCCTGCCGAAGGGGCGCTGCTGGCCTATGACATCGAGGTGGTCCGGGGTGGAATCTACCTGAATCCGGAAACCTCCTCCGGCTGGAAAGTGGGCAACGCCTTCATTCAGGCGATAAACAACGCACACAACACGGATGACGGGGGAAAGTTCACTGGGCCAGGGACAGTATACCGGCGCGGTGGACCTGTCTGAGAGGCCCGCGGGCAAGGAAGCCAACAACGCGATGCTGAAACTGGAACCAAATTCGCAGGTTATTATACGGAAGCTGAAATTTATCGAACCCAAAACAGAACTGGCGGATGTTCCCGGCGGCAATTTGCTATACAAGTATGAGCCGGTCTATGATAAAAATGTTGAATGCGACGCAGAAACCGGTACATTTACAAAACAACGATACAACAGACGCCGATATAATTCTTGATCTGTATCAAGGGGAAGGCAACCGGGCTTCCATAAAACCTGTGGACGGCGCGCTGCTGGCCTATGACATCGAGGTGGTTCGGGGGAGGAATCTACCTGAATCCGGAAACCTCCTCCGGCTGGTTGGTTGGCAATGCCTTTATTCAGGCGATAAACAACGCACAGCACGGGCGGCGGGGAAAGTTCGCTGGGCCAGGGACACTATACTGGCACGGTGGATCTGTCTGAGGTGTGGTCGACAGACAAGGGGGACTAACAGCATACTGGTACGCCTGCCCACCGGTTCATCGGTTATCATAAAGACCTTGAAATTTGTCGTTTCACGGGAGACGCTCGTTTCAACTGATGTTGCGGGCGGAGATCTGCTGGCGGACTATACGCCGACAGTAGATAAGGAAACAGGCGTCTTGTAATAAGACAACGGGTATTTTCCAACAACGACAATGCAACGGCAGATTTCTGGCTCCAGATGACATCGACTGTGAAGCCTGCTGACGGGGGCACTGTTGGCCTATGAAATCGACGTGACGGATGGAGATGTGTATATTAGCCCATGCTGTCCAGCTATTGGTCAACACAATTATCTCCTTGGCGATGCTTTCATCAAGGCGGTCAATATTGCCGCACAAATGAGCGATCATCCGAGCAGGCTGCTTCCCGGGCATTACGAAGCGAGCGGTGGATCTGTCTGGCTTATGGTCGTCTGATCAAGCGGCTGCATACGTTTTGGGCGTCTTCCGCAGCGGCGCAGGCAACTATTGACAAAGCTCAAATTTATTGTTCCGACGCCAACCGGGGAGATGATCGATTCTTCAAACGGTAATTTTCGTCCTCTTATAAGGTTACAGTCGATGTGGGAAAATCATCGCCGACCAGACGGAACGGGTCTTCACCAGCGGAGAAGGCTATGGCAGCGCGGTGCTGACCCCTGGACAGAGTATAACGCCAACGGATGGCACCAGACTGTACTATGATTTTGTCATTGAAATGGTGGAACACACGCTGGACGACATCAATCACCGCTATCACGGCCGCTCCGCCTTTAAAATTGATGTTCCCTCGCTTTCTCCGGATAACTCCGATGCGCTATCCAGCGCACTGTTGGACGGGATTGCACGGGACAATTCCAGAAGTCTGGGAGGGAACTCTTCCGGCCGGTGAATATCAAGGTGTGCTGGACCTGTCGGCCGTATGGGGAACCGGCGCCGCAAAGCGGCTGCGCTGAATCTGCGCCTCAACGAGTTCACCAGGGTGACGCTCAAGGAATGGAAGCTGGTCAGTGAGATTTCACAGCCTACCGTCTCCTATACCGTTTCCATTCCCTCCGGAACACAGAACATATCCGCTGGAGGCGTTACCTCCATTGGCGCTGTGGGCGTGACCGTGCTGACGGCGGGAGCCGGGGGACAGCTTGTCTGTGTCCGCTTCCAGTGGGGAGGCTTACGCGCTGGTACAGGGAGAATGGCAGATTCCGTATAAACTGACGACCGATGACCAGGGAATACAGGGATTTACCGGCTTTCATTTGACGCCGTGGGTTCGCGGCCGCTGTATATTTCTGGCTGGGGCAGACGGGACTGGGATGCCGCTCCGGCCGGTGATTACACCGATACAATAACGTTTACCGTTGCCTATCATCCAGCGGCTTCTACCCCGTGACGAAAAGGGAGGGAAACTTCTTGGATGAACCACTCGACATCCGAACCAGAGCGAGGAACCACGGCGGATCCGTTAAGGGAAAAAGTCAAAGGATCCGCTGTTATACCGGAAGCAGCTTCGTGCGATTCATCCCCTCTGGATATGTTTTGACGGGAGAATGTCTGGCCGCGGAAATCTCAGCCGATGACAAGCCGGTCCTGTCTCCGCCGAAAACTTACAGCCGCTGGAAATATGCGGAGAAAGGGTATTGGAACTGCGGAGGCAACCAATATGTGGCGTTGATGCAGTCGGGTACTGCCGATGAGGCTGCTGTTGCTGCTGCCGCGGCGGCGTTCACCGTATGCGCGGTACTGACCGTGGCGTTCTGGCCGAAGATAGAGGCGGGTCTTCCGGTATTCACCCCAGAGTCCAGTGTGGTATTGGATCCCAACGCACAGGAGTATGTTGGAGAGAAACCGAACCCAAATAAGGGGCAATCCAGACGCGGTCAATACACAGATTCCAGGCTATAAGTCCATTGAGATGGATGCCAAAAAGCGGCGAGTTGAGCATCGCACCGCATAATCCGGGAGGGAAACCCTTGCTATTTTGTTGTCACCCCCTGCTCGTGGAGGAGAGGCGGTCTATAAAAAGCGGGATGATCGCACCGGCAGGCGCTTTACAACACGAAGGCGGCCACCATACCCGCTTCAGGAGCTATGCGGCGACGATTAAATACGAATGTTATCATTTGACCACAAGCGCCGCTCAACGGCGCGGAGATCAAACGTGGAGTTGATCGTGAAGTAACCCCACAATCCCCACAGTCCATTTCCACATGCCCAGATGCGGCTCATCGTAAAAAATTTATTGAATGGAGAAATACGTTATGAAGAAAAATGGCCTTTCACCGCTGTTGTTATGGTGTTTTCCATGTTTTCTTTCAGTGCCTTTGCCCAGAACCTGACCGACCGAGCCCGGCACCTCCGGATCTGATACTGAATGCTTCAAAAGGTGTAGCGTATTTTGTCGATCCCCTCTGGTACAAAGACATTCAGATTGTAGCCGGTGCCCAGGAGATCGGCGAGATCGGTCTTCGACAGCGGCCAACTTTACACAGGGCAGTATCGATGTGGTCACCTCTGGCAATGACTTCAACCTGAAAAACGGTGAGGTTTCCGTGGCTATACGCTGAGTGCAGCTGAAAACAAATACACCTTTACTGAGGTTGCAGCGCTCACCAAGCGTCAATCTCACCATTACGGGATACTAATGCTGCGACCATCGCCGGCACTGTATACGATACCCTTTACCTTTACCGCAACGGAAAACAACCGAAAAGTTACCGGCTCACGGATGTGCCGTGAGTCGGCAGGCACCATCCCCCGGCACTCCGATTACGGAGCAGAAAGGATGAGAACCGATGAAGAGTGTGTGAAAAAGCTTTTTGGCATTGTACTGTTGGCCGGCGCTGTGTGTGGGACAGATGGCGCTGGCAAAAGTCTTCAACGCTGGAACTGCAGGCTACGGTAGCAGCGGAACATACGATTGCGGTAGCCTGCGGTTCCGGCGGACGCATAACATTGGAAGATGGAACGGAACCTGGCGAGATTTTTACAAGCTGGGCACAACCAGGCGCTTGTGTTCTATATTGTGGCAGATAGAGGATATAAAGTCAAGTCTATTTTATGGGATGGAGAAGATGCAACCAGCTGGTATCGGAATGGTAAACTGACCATCCCAGCCCTCCTGAGGGGATGGGATCCTTCAGGTCATTTATGAAAAAATGATGTGCCGGCGACTGGAGATACTTTCCGATCTTTAACAGTATGGATGTTGCCAATCACCGCATTGATGACGATATGGCTGTGCCGACAGAAAAAGCGCAGCCGCTGCGTATAACAGGACTAGAAAATCATGTACCGCTTCATGTGGGGTAATATACGCGGTATCTTAAATATGATGGTGAAAAATTAACCGTGAAAAGCGGCAATCCGGCCTTCTGACCGGGCTGCCGCTTCATTATGCAAAGATAACCGTCAGGTATCCTGACTGATCTTACGAGCTTCATTGGAGGGCGAGCACCCCATGGAACGTTTGTATATTTTCGAGAAATACGAAACGTTATTAAATCCCGCCCGTTCTGCAGCTTCGCTCACAGACAGCCCCCATGGTGGACAGCAGCTGCATGGCATAATTGCAGCGCAGATGATGGGTATATTCCACAATGGTGAGTGAAGTGACATCCTTAAAAATATGGCACAGATAGGAATAGCTGAATCCCAGTTCATGAGAAAGCTGCTCTATGGAAATTTTTTCAGTGAAATGGTGTTGCAGATACCGGATGATATCCTTAACAATGGCGTCTTTTTGATTCCCGGACCGTTTCGGAGGCTGTTGACTGCTGTTCTGGTACTGACGGCAGACGTGGGTCAGTAGCTTGATGACGTCGGCGCGTACCAGCTGCTTATAATAGTCATGTTTTTTTCGTACATCTCACTGACTAATTCAAAAATATCCGGTCTATATAGGTATCCCCCGCACCAGCGTTTGAAGGACAGCGAGAGAGAGCGGCAGCTTTTGCTGATTGGAAAAAAGATTGATCCACAATCAGACAATAATAGCTGACGCGATTGCCGTTGTGCACACGGTGTGCAGCGAGTTAGGTTTACCGATCACCACATCTCCGGCCTGTGTTTCAATGCACTGGCCATCGCAGAAAACAATTCCGAATTTTGATAAACTGCAGAATTTCAATATCTTCGTGCCAGTGCAGATATTTATTGGTGACACGCTGCGTTAGCCATCGAAAAAAAGGAGCGGCAGGTCGGGATCTGCGTGGATATGCCTTCGTATATATCCTTTTGCATAATGCTTGTCCTCCCGAAAGTAAAAACCATTATCCACATCCAGTATACGGTGTTTTGCGGATTTAATCAACCGCAAAACCATTTTGTAGCGTAACAGAAAGGCTCGTGAGAGAATGCCAACACGGGGAAAACGGTTTGTGCAGTATTTGGTGGGCGCATTGTTTATGACCAGTGTGGCCGGTTGTCAGGGGAGTCCCGGAAGAAAGCAAGCCTCGTATCCGATACGAGCGCAACGTCAAGTGTCACGACACTCAATCCCCAGAGGTATGATTTTTGAAGGAAAACGGTAACCATTGCCTCTACATATATCAAAACAGATGGGATGGTTCCTGACCGGAATTACCGATACCTACCGCCTGCTCAAGCGGATTGAAGAGGTGCAGACGGCATTCTATGTCAATGTGGATTCAAGAGGTGGACGCCGGCAACTACTTTAACCGCAGGGGTTGTTGGTTCGAGTCCACCAAGGGAGTAGAGAGAGGCCGTCCTTTGACGGCCTTTTTTTACGGATACGCATCAGGGAAAGGGGGGAGCAATACACAAACGAGATAAAAAACGGCGTCGGTTACTTCCTGCGGGTGCACACAGTTCAGCCTGCCTTTTTCGTATTTCGTTGAGCGCGTTTTGAAACCAGGCACTATCCGGTTCAATCTGCAGCACATAGTTTAACCGGCCGGCGAGATGCAGCAGATAGCGATCCGCTTCCGGACCTTCTTCGCCGATGAATGCAGTTTTATTGGCATAGCGGATACTGTCGTACGGGCCGAATTTCAGCGTAATATACTTCCTGCCGGAGCCGGCGCTTATATTCCCCGGATACTGTCAGCTTTTCGTTGACCGGGTCACGCTTTTTGCCGGCTGCTGCTTTCGGCAAAGCGTGTTTTTTTTCATTGAGGGCAAAAACCCATAGCGGTCAGCCGATCTTTGACCTTGCAGTAAACGCTGGGATAACGGGTGATCGGCGGAAAAGGTCATATCGTCACAATAGCGCGTATAGGCGACACCGTTTGGTACACCATTCTCCGATGCTGTCGTCAAAGTTCCGCATCACCAGATTGGAGAGGGGCGGGCGAAGTCGGAGCACCCCTGCGGAAGAACGTCCGCCGGCAGCAAAGAGCCGTAGCATTACGCCGATCTGCCCGGGGAAAATAGCGCATTGAAAAGCGGCGCTGTAAACCTGATCAAATCGGATGCTGCCGAAAAAGTCGGTAATATCAAGCGTCAAAACGAAGCGCTTTTTTACATGCGGCGCGGCATTCTGTGCCAGATTTTTCCCCCGTACATAGGCTGTTGCGTAGGGGGAAACCGGCAATGGCAAGAATGTCATGCAGGATCTTACTTTGGTATATCCGCAGTGCAGGACAGGGTACATACAGCCGGCGTTCCCCACCGTTAATCTTTTTTATGGTAACGCAGCGGTATTCGCAATCGGCGTTTTTTGACACAGGTAAACATCTTTTTTTCTGCTGGTATGGAAAAAAGGCAGCCATCTGATAGGTGTCATACAGAAAGGGCAGCGAGTGTGCGGATTTGAAATCCAGCACCATATCGGCAGCTTCGGCAGGGGCCGAACCGGTTTACAAAAAGCCATATCGCTTGGTTCAAAGTGAACGATGCCCTCCCTCGATCTGCATGGCGCGCCCTCCCTTTATATGAAAAATCCGCCCTCACAGCACAAAATGACCGGATATACGCGCAGGCGAACCCCAAAATCACAACGTGATTCGAAGTTCGCTGAAGCGTTATCCGGAACCGCTTTTCGACGGCGAAAAGCGTCCTCCGGTTTGGATGGGCAGGACAGCGACTCGCTGCCCCTCTCAAAGCGTTTGGCTCCAAGATGCGTGCTGCTGCAAGGGGGGCGGATTTTCATACACAGCATATACCGTTTCTGCGAAAAAACAACCCCGCTGTCACGAACAGCCCTTTTTATTTCCTTTCTGTCCGCCGATTCTGCAAAACAGGCGCTTCCGGCCAAACCGGAGGCGCCTGTTTTTGTTATGGGGCAAGCCGCAAAATTTCACGGCTTGCCCAGCTATTGGTTTGCGGTTTGTTACGGATAGTCGCATATTTCCATAAAATTTGAAAAGAAACCGCATTTTCTGACTGGTATGATGAAAATGCACAAAGACCATTTGGATTGAGGGAGGTTCTTATATGGCGATGCTTCCCACGCCTAAACAACTGGCTGTTTTTCCGGCGGCGTCGCCCGCAGCGGGGATATACCGCGACGAACGCGGGGGAATGGGCAGAGCGCTGGCTGTCGTCCCGCAGCACGGGGATCCTTTCCGTACAAACGGATAAAGCGGACGATATATATTTTGCGGTATTGTCTGCCGAGGGCGCACTACTGCCGGCGCTGCCTGTGCAACTGAACGAAGCAGGACGTGAGGATGGTTATGTCCTTTATGCGCAGGAGGACGGCTTTTTGTTCTGTCCCGCCATCCCCGCGGTGTGGTCTACGGTCTGCAGACATATCGTATGCTGCTGGCGGAAAAAGGCTCTTTTTTGCGGAACAGTAATCGATTTCTCCGACACGTCCTTCCGGGCGTTTCATATGGATATGCGGTATGGATTTCCCCGCGTTGAACGGCTGCTAGCAATTCTGGAAGAACTGTCGGCGGCACATTTCAACACTTTTCTGCTGGAATATGAGAATCGTTTTCCCTTCACCCGGTATGCGGATATTTGTGATCCGGCGCATTATTCGCTGCAGGAGCTGAAAAGAATTCAGGATAAAAGCGGCGGAGCTGTACATAGAGATCATCCCGCTGCAGCAGACGATTGGTCATTTGGAGTATATGCTCAAGCTGCCACGGTACTATCCGCTGCGGGAAATGCGTGAGTGAGCTGCCGGAGCCATACGGTTTTAACCCGACCGGACACAAGCATTTTAACGATATCGATGAAATCTGCGCGAGCCGGGAAGAGGCCTCATACGGTAGTCGAAAGCCTGCTCGACGATGTGATGGCGGCGCATCCGGCCAGCCGGTATGTCCATCTGGGCTGTGACGAAGCGTGGAATCTGCTCAGCTGCCCGGACTGCCGTGCGAGATTTGGAGAGGACGGCAAACATCGCCTGTATATCGGCCATATCAATCGTATGGCCGCCCGGGTTCTGGCTGCCGGAAAAACGCCGATCATCTGGGATGACATGCTGCGCGGCTTTTCGGACGAGGAACTGGCGCAGCTTGACCATCGGGTAGTCATCATGATCTGGCTGTATTACGAGAGCAATTACGCACTGGCCAAGCGTCTGACGCAGCGGTTCCGTGCGGCCGGCTTCACCGTGCTGGGCGCTGCTGCTGCCAAGTGGCGAGGGCCGGAGCCGCAGTATCTGGATATGCCCTGGTACGAGCTGCGGCTGGGCAATGTGGATATGTGGGGCCGCCTTTGCGGCGAGGAGGGGCTGGACGGTTTCTGCATGACGTCTGGTCCAACTACAGCGGTACCATCGCGCCGCCCCACCCCTTTCTTTGACACAATATGGTATCCGGTGCTTTTTGCTGCGGAAAAGCTGTGGAATCGTGACGCGGTGCGGGAAGGCTTTGACGGCCGCTTTCTCTTCTGCCTTTTCGGTGTGGAACAGGAAGGCCTTTTCCACGGCGGCAGTGCGGCGCTACGAACGGATCTGCCGGGTCTGCCGTGAGGCGGTGCGTCACCGCTACGAGGCGGAGACGGTGCGGGTGATGGAGCTGCTTTCGGTGCATACCGCCCGGAAGGCGCAGGCGATCGGGCGGGAACTCGTACAAGCTGCATATGGACGTGACCGAAGCGGAAAAACGGGTCGTGCGGAACCGTATGGCAGAGGTTATCGCCCTGCGGGAGGAACTGAAGCCGCAGGTACGCCGAATTGTGAGACACATTACACCAAAGCGGACGCGGAGGTTTTTGTCCGCCCGTTTTGATGCGATGAGGCGCTTTTCCGCCTTTGCTATGCCGCTGCGGACGGAAACGAAGAGGGAAAAGCCGGCTGACGCTTAGCCGGTACACAGGCTTTCAATCAGAGAAAGGCAGGTATTTTCCATGAAACAGCGCAGGAATCCCTGGGTACGCGGAATTGCCGCCCTGTCGGCGCTGCTGGTATTCACAGCCGCAGGCTGCGGAAAGACCGAAGAGCCCGCGTCGGATGTGTCAGGGGAGCGAATCGGCTTCCGCCGAATCGACCACGGAAACGAAATGACTTCGTCAGCAACGGAGGATAACACGATGACAACGACAACTCAGGACGGTACCACCACTACCGCAGATACAGCCGGTACTCACCACAACCCGGCCCGTGGACACGGATGTCCCGGATGCGGCTCAGGTGGGCAGCGCCGATTTTAAGCCCGGTTCCCTGTATAAGGGGCCGACCGTCGATTCCGCGAGTCGGGCGATACGGCTACGCTCGGCACCTGGTGGTGGGATCTCAGTGGGATTGTCCGCCCGGTGAATGGCGTTTCGGTGGATATGATTCTGGATATGCTGATCGCCAACAACGTCACCGAAATTTATCTCGACGACGTCGGGAAGATGATCCCCTGAGCGAGGAAAAAGGCACAGGGCGGGTTGAGTGAGGATGATGTAGCAGCCGGCATGGTCAGCGAGAGCCAGGTCCGCGGCTTTGTAAAAAAAAATGCAATCAGTACGGCATCCGAGTGGCGGCATTGACCGGAGCCTCCGGGGAAAGTGTTCTGCGTTGATTGATCCGGACAAAAAGTATTATTCGCTCAAGACATTTGCGGAAAAAATTGCCGAATACCAAAAGCCATGCGGCGGCGGATGAGAAATTTTACGCCATTCATCTGGATGTAGAGCCGCATACGATGGGCAGCAAATGGAGCAGCAATCGCGCCAAGTATACGCAGTGGATGGCTGACATGGTGGTAGAAGCCCGCAAACAGTGCGATGCCGTCGGCGTACAGCTGGAGTACGATATCTGGTCCTGGTTTTTACCGAGAGAGCGACACCGTGACCGATCCGAGCGGGGCGAAAGTGAACATCCTCGAGCTGATGACCAAGCAGTGTCATTCGCTGGGCATTATGTCCCTATTGCAATACCGGCGCCGGACAGTATGACCGGGCGACCGATCTGGAGCTGGCCTACGCAAAGAAAAAACGGCTGCCGTCTGATCGCGGGACGGAAACCATCCAGATTACACCCACCAACATTACCTACTATTATTCCGGCAAAGATAAGCTGATCAAGGGAAAGCAGAGGCGTGCTGCGCCCAAGCTGATGCCGCGGGTTATGACAAGGTTGGCGGTGCAATTCACCATGTATATTCCTGGTACGCGCTGATGACGAAATAAAACCATAAAGCGTTGTCGATGTTTTGAAAATGAATTCAGACAAAGAGAGGATGCGTTACCAATGAAACGGATAAAATGGGCGGTCATCCTGCCTGTGCCTGTCTGGCGGCTTCCCCTGCTGGCTGGTTGCTCAACCGAAAAACCTGTATCCGATGTTTCTTCCGCGTCCAGTACGGCACCGCCTCGCCGCGACTTCATCGCAGGCACCGGCCGAAAAGGAAACCACCGTCCGCTTCCGCACGCAGGAGGATACCGATACGCTGGGAGTCTGGTGGTGGCAGATCAACACCATCCGGAATTCTGGTGAGCTGCTGGGCTTTCTGCCAGAACAATGTGGTGAGCGAAATCTATTTGTGCGTCGATGGAATGGCTGACAACGACAGTGCAAAAGCAAGCTTTGCGGATGTGCGTGCGTTTGTCAAAAAGGCGGGCAGCATGGGAATGCGGGTTGCGGCGCTGACCGGGGATTACGGATGGATTGAACCGGACAGCACCGGTTTTGAGCGGTATGTGGAAAAATTCAAAAGCCTCATCAAGCAGCTGCTGCGGATGACGAAAAATTCTACCCATGCATCTGGATGTGGAGCCGCATCAGCATCCGGATTTCAAGACCGGAGATGAAGGCCGGGCCAAGGTAATGCAAATGTTTGCCGACTTCGCCGTGCAGAAGGCAGCACCCGCTGCCGAAGAGGCGGGCACGATTCTCGAATGGGACATTCCTTTCTGGATGACGGATATTGTCAAGGACGGGATGGCCAGGAAATCGAGCTGGCGCAGCTGATGGCCAAGACCTGCGACACCATTGCAATCATGTCCTATCGGGATACGGCAGCGAAAATCCTGGATGTGTCCAAGGAAGAAAATCGCGTATGCCAAGGAATACGGCTGTAAAAATCATCCTCGGTGTAGAGACAAAATCCTCCGAGGGAGATGCTGTCTCGTTCATGGAAGAGGGCAAAGCGGTTATGGTGCAGGAAATGGGGAAAGTACATGAATCGCTGAAGGCTTCCTTCCGGACGGCAATTTTGGTTTGGCGGTACATCAGGCGTTCAGTTCAGGCGTGCACTGGGCGATTAAACCGGCGGTTTACTTGCCGTGCGGCGGTCTGAAGCAATACGTGTACCGAACGCGAAGTACAATGGAG
>VOFK01003705.1_pt1 | contig 19957 bp, 23 predicted proteins | sample 5384121 | NCBI WGS metagenome assembly VOFK01 (sample SAMN12384730, study PRJNA508395) | human gut metagenome | isolation source: healthy gut J | host: Homo sapiens | reverse complement strand
GAGTCTGGTACAAAAAACAGCATCGTCGCGTATACGGACGAGGCAATGACGAAGCGCATTAATGCCAGCGCCTATTCGATTATGTCCACGGACCGTGGCTTCACCATCACATTCGAGCATCTCAATGCCAACCAGACCGTGTACGTGGCCTACCAGTCCACCGTCAAGGATGGCGTGACCGCCGAAACGGTGTACAACACCGCCGAATCGAAGCATAAGACGGCAACGGCAAGCCATACTCACCAAGGTGACAATCTGAAAAAAGGAGGCAGTGAACCAGTATTGGGACGAATACGGATACGGCCAGACCGCCAACGCAGCCGGGGTTCTACGCTGGCTGCTGACCGTGCACGACCTGCCGGAGAAGGCCCAATCGGTGACTATCAGCGACTCGTTGCCTGAGAACACACGATGTTCGTGCCCGGTTCCGTCAAAGCGGTGAGTCCCAATGCCAAAACCACCACATTGAGTGGCGTATCGGCCAAGGACAACGGCAACGGCACAGTGACGTTCACCATATCGCCGGGCACGGCCGCATTCAAACAGGCCACCACCTCAGAAGGCCTGCAAATCGTCTATGACACGCGCGTCGACGCGTTGAAAGCGCAGGAAGGGATACCACGAATACACCAACACAGCGCATATCAGCGTAGACGGCAATGGCCAGACGCCCCAGTCCTACAAACTCGGCATGAACACGCCGAAGCTGGTGAGCAAGCAGGGAACGTACAACGAGTCCACGGCGCCGAACGTCAACTACACGGTGAAGATCAATCCGGGCGCACAGACGCTGAACAACGGCAAGGCCCTGACCCTGACCGATACGTTGGGCAGCGCGCTTGATCTGCGCATGGACAGCATCCTCATCGCCGATTCCGCCTCGGGAAAGCAGATCAATGGTGCGACATGGTCATATGAGCCGAATTCCAAGAAACTGGTCTTCTTCATTCCGGACAAGCGGGCCGTCACCATCACATACAAGGCGACCGTGCAGCTCAAAGCCGGAGAGACCATCGAGGGAGCAAGCCGTGGGCCGCAATGAGATTTTGCTTGAAGGCGTAGATGCAAGCAAGGGCAGTGATGTCTCCACTGTCACCGGAACGGTGAAAACGGCCCAAGGTGGCATGACATTCGACAGCAACACCCTGCAAATCTACAAGTACATTGATGGCGATACCGGCCGGCCGGGCGCCAATGCAATGTTCGAAGTGCAGGAAGTGAACGTGGACCTGACCAAGTGCAGCACGGCAGCTGAAACCGCAGGCAAGAAGACCTGCTCCGGCACTGTGGGCAAGACCGTGATGAACAACCTCACCACTGGCACGACCGGCTACTCCAGCCAAGTGCAGCTGAATGCGGACCGCATCTACAAAGTCACGGAACTCGTGGCCCCGGGAGAAAAAGCCGACACTACCAACAGCGCGTACGAGAAAGCCAAGCCACTGTATGTGGTCTTCCCCGGCAACGATGCGCGAAGCGCGGATTCGAAAACCTACAATGGCAAATACGACAATCTGGTCATCTCCGATAATAAAGGCAACTCGGGCTCTTTGACCGTGGCCGTGGCCAACAACGCCACGTTGGGCAACTACCTGTGGTATGTCAACAACAACCACAAGAAGAAGACCAAGGTCAGCATCGCCAAATTGGATGCTGCCGACATCAAGGTTCCGGTGGCTGGTGCCTCGTTGAAGCTATCCAAATGGGGGTCGTCCGAAGCGCCGGAAGTCTGGTCGAATTGGTCTGCATCAATGCAGGGCGTCAGCAAAGACGACACCGGCACCGCACTGACCTGGACCACCGGCGATACCGGGAAACAGGAATTCAAACTGCTGCCTGGACGCTACTGGCTGGAGGAGACCGCAGCCCCGACGGATACCAGATCATGAGTCCGATCACCATCACCGTGGGCGCTGACGGCGTCGTGACAGTTAACGGCCATAACGTGACCGACAAGGGCGGCACCGGCCAGGTGCAGGCCTTGATGCGCCGAAGACCACGAATCTCACCGTGAACAAGGTGTGGGACGACAACGATGACCAGGACGGCAAGCGCCGCACCGTGACCTTTCGACCTATATCGCAAGCTTGCGGGAGAAGCCGACTATACGAAGATGGACGGCCAGAGCCGCGACATCAACGTCAACGCCGGTGATTCCGCTGCATATTGGTTCGACCTGCCGGTCATGGTAGGCGGCAAGCAGGCCGAATACAAAGCCGTGGAAGCCACCGCGATCGATGGATACACCACACCGCAATGCACCGATCCGGCCTCCGCGGTCGACGGCAGCGGCATGGTCATGACCTGCACCAACACGCATGCGCCGGAAACCACCAGCCTCGGCGTGAACAAGGTGTGGAACGACGCCGATAACCAGGACGGAAGCCGACCGGACTCCATCACCGTGCATCTGGTGAAAAACGGTGTGAGAACCGAACAGTCAGCCACGTTGAGCGTGGCCAATAATTGGAGCAATGCCAACGCATTCACCAATCTGCCCGTCTACGAGAACGGTATGAAGATCACCTATGGCGTGCAGGAGGATGTGCTGTCCGGCTATACCGTCACCACAGACGGCGTCGACAAGGACCACGACATCACCCTGACCAACACCCACCATCCCAACAACGAGAAGGTGTGGTTCTCCAAGCAGAGTCTTGGAGGGCAAGAACGCGCCGGCGCAACGATGAGGCTCACCGGAACGTTGGACGATACGACGAAAAACCTTCGCCGTCCAGACGTGGACTTCCGACGGCAGCCAGCGGAGCTTCACACTGGAACCGGGCACCTACACGCTGACGGAAACCAAAGCTCCTGCGGGGTATACAAAGGCCGATGACATCGTCTTCCGTGTGGGCACCGGCGATGACGGCAATCTGCAGGTCCAGATACGGCAGCCCGACGGTAGCTATGTCACTGCGGCCGACAGCCTGATCACTATGGTCGACGCGTACCAACCGCATCGCGTCACCATCGCCAAGAACAGCCTGACGGACGGCATCACCAACATCGCGGGCGCAAGCATGAGCGTCACGGGACGCACGCTTGACGGCAAATCCGTCAATTCGATCACATGGACTACCAAGCAGGGGCAATCGCAGCAGCTCGATCTGCAGCCGGGCACCCACTGCTGTCCGAGACCAATCCGCCGGCAGGCTATACGAAGGCCGATGATATCACGTTCAGCGTCGACATCAACGGCAAAATCACCGTGGATGGCAAGACCCAGACGGACGGGACGCTCACCATGGTGGATAAGCCCGACACAACGGCATCTTCTTCTCTAAAACCGCGGTAGGCGGCGGAGCCGAACTCGCCGGAGCCGAATTCAACCTGACCGGCAGCACATTCGAAGGCAAAACCATCGACCCGATCACATGGACCAGCGGTGGAACACCGAAGCGGTTCATGCTCAAGGACGGCGTCTACACGCTTACCGAAACCAAGGCCCCAACCGGATACGAGGCGGTCAAACCGCTCACATTCACCGTAAGAGAAGGCCAGGTGTACATCGACGGTGTGCTGCAAAGCGACCGTATCATACGCGTAGAGGACCGCATCGCCACCACCATGGTGCGCGTGCGCAAAGTCTGGTCCGACTCGAACTATGGGAACCGTCCGGAGAAAGTCACCTTCCATTTGCTACGCAATGCCAAGGAACTGACCGACCAGCAGTACACGGTCGAGGTGAATAGTTCCAGCTCGTGGACGCATACGTGGACCGATCTGCCCCGATACGACGAGAACGGCGAACGCTACAACTACACCGTGGACGAGGAAACCACGCGAAAGCTTAAGGATGGCTCCTACCGAGTGTCGATCACCAAGCGACCGTATCAGGACGGCGCCGAATACACAGTGCTGAACGTGCGTGAGCCGGACGCCATCAGCGCCAAGGTGACCAAAAACTGGAACGACAACTCCGACAACGACGGCAAGCGTCCGCACAAGCTCACCTTCCATGTGTGGGGCACCAGTGAGCAGCCGAAGGATCCGACGGACCTAACCCGAGGCTACGAAGACAAAACCGAGCAGATGATCGTGCAGGATGTGAACGTGTCCGGCGACCAACAGTCCTGGGTCTTCGAAGGACTGCCCAAACTGAACATCTACGGCGAGCCGTACGCCTATACCGTCACCGAGGAGAATGTGGACGGTTACACGACAAGCGGATGCGCCGCGGATGAGACCGGCACTGCTGGGACCGAAAGCAAGGGATGCGTGTTCAAGCCGACGGATTCCTCCACCGACAAGGAGAAGGACTTCCACGTGACGAACACGCATACGCCGGAAACGACTACGCTGAACGTCACCAAACAGTGGGGCGACGATTCCGATTCCGACAATGGCAGGCAGAACAGTCTGACGATCTGGGTGCTGTCCAGCATCTGGAACGGCAAGAACGACCAGCCTCTGCCGGGATGGCCGACGCCGCAGAATAACAGCATGTGTTCGGATCCGCAGGATACGAAGGCCAAGAACCCCGTCGGCGTCAGCTGCGCGGTGCTTACCAAAGACAATGCCAAGAACGCCGTGACCACCACCGAGGCATCCTCGGATGGCGCGAAGGAGACGGCTGGTTCGTCCGGCTCGGATACGACGAACGTCGCCCAACGAATGGGCCTACGCGTTCACCAACCTGCCCAAGTATTACAAGGGGCAAGGAAATCCACTATTCCGTAACCGAAGAAGCCGTGAACGGCTACAAGCCGGTTTCGCTCACCGGCGGCAAGACCGTGCCGCAACAGCCGAATCAATCGGAAACCGGCGCTGACGAAAGCAACGCCCAAAACCGCAGCGGCTGATCCGAATACGGCAACGGACGAATCACAGGGGATTCGACTGACGGAACGAACGCAACCGCCGAATCGTGGAACTACCAGCTGACCAACAAGTACACGGCGGTCAAGCTGCCCTCCACCGGTGGCGAAGGCGATGGAACCTACCATGCGGGCCGGACTGATCGCGCTGCTCGTCGGCACGCTATGCCTGGCCATGGCGCTGCGTCGTAAGGAAAGGGACTGACGATGAACCAGCATGCGCACCACACTGCACGCCGCATCACGGCCGCTGCAATCGGACTGGCGCTTTCCTGCGTGGGGCTTGGCTCGCAAGCCGTCGCATACGCCACACAGCCGGCGGCCACCGACGTGACGGTGATCGCATTCCAGCAGAACTGGAAGACCGTGGCCGAGGAATGCGCGAACACATACGGTCCGGAAGGCGTGAAATACGTGCAGATCTCCCCGCCGCAGGAATCCGTGCAGGGCACGCAATGGTGGACCGTCTACCAGCCGGTCAGCTACAAGCTCAACTCGCGCTTCGGCACTGAGGACGAGCTAAAAAAGCATGATCAAACAGTGCAACGCGGCCGGCGTGGACGTGATAGCCGACGTGGTGTTCAACCACACCACCGGCCATGACGTGTCCTGGGTGGACGACCAGTATGGCGTGGACGGCACCGCATACAACGGATCCTACGGACGCTATCAAGCATGGACCCGTATGCGGAAGGTGGCACGCAAGGCCTCTACCAGTACCAGGAAAGCGGCAACAACCACCAGTACGGTCTGCCGAGCGGGGACTTCCACCCTGCAAGTCCAACGTCTCCGACAACATCTCCGACTACTCCAACGCCGACGAGGTATGGAACTGCAGGCTGTCCACCATGTGGGACATCAATACAGGTAACGGACGTGTGCAGAACATGCAGGCCGATTATCTGAACCGGTTATGGCAGGATGGCGTGCGTGGCTTCCGCATCGACTCCGCCAAACATATGGATCCGGACGACATCGCGGCCATCAAACGCAAATTCATGGACAAGGCTGGTATCAATGGCCAGTCGTTCCCGTGGTCGCAGGAAGTGATCTACCATCAGGGCGAATCGAGCAAGTTCGCTCCCGAACGGTACGAGAAAAACGGCGAAGTGACCCAATTCTCCTATGCGTATTCGCTGCTCAAGGACTTCAACGGCTCCATCACCGACTTGAAATACATCACCTCCGATTTACTGAAACGCTCCGACGACGCCACAGTGTTCGTAGCGAACTGGGACAGCGCCCGCGGCTCCGAAACGCTGAGCCCCACGTCCGGCGCCCGCTATGAGCTCGCGAACGCGTTCATGCTCGGTTACGACTACGGGCATCCGAAGATTCTGTCCGACTACTACTTCGACAAATCCACGCAGTACGACGATGGCGTGAAGGACACGTCCGACACCAAGGTGCCATACGTGGGCATGAACGAGGCATGCGCCACTTCGAAGGATCCGACGCAGATGACCTACGGCGACTGGAACTGCCAGCAGCGTTGGACGTCGATCCGAGGCATGATCCGCTTCCACAACGCCGTCAACGGCACGAAGGTGACGAATTGGCAGGAACGCGGCGACAACAACATCGCATTCGACAGGGCCGCCGACGGTTCCTCGCCGGCGAAAGGCTTCATGGCCATCAACAACACCCTGCAGGATCATGACGTGGATTACGACGACGCTGCCCAACGGGGAATACTGTGACGTGTACGCGTCACGCGACTGTTCGAAGACGGTGACGGTATCCGGCGGACATGTTAAAACCACCATCGGCAAGCGCAGCGCGATCGCGCTGTATCAGGGCGCTGTGGCGGAAAGCGATCCCGGCAAGGGTCAGTATGAGCCGCAGTACAGTGATTCGCCGAACAGCACGTTGATCGGCGACAAGACACTGACCGTGTATTACAAGCCGAAGCAGGATGATGCCGCCGTGCCGGAACTGCACTATCAGAAGGCCGACGGTTCCGAGCAAAACCTTGCTATGGAGGCCGTGGACGCTTCCGATTCCACCGATGCGAACGGCTGGTACAGCGTGAATCTGCCGGAAGGCGCGAATCTCGCGGCGGCGAAGTTCTACTTCACCGATGGCACGGACGCGGACCGTCCGGACGGTAACGGGTGGTACCAGTCGCAGGTCGGCGACACCATGGTCAACGTATGCGACGGCACCGTGGGCCGTGGCGTGCCATATGCGCGCACATACACCGGTCAGCATGCCGGCCAGACCAAGGTGACCGTCAACTTCAAGCCGACCGATTCCGTCGGCGAGCGTGCCACCGGTGTGCAGGTGTGGACGGATGATCAGATGAAGTCCACGTATCTTCCGTTCAACGCGACCGGCAACGGTTTCGGCAAGATCGCGCAAGGCTATGTGGATGGCGCGCAAAGCCAGGTGAGATTCCGCATCGTCGACGGCGAAACGGCCGATGAAGCATCCGCGGGAACCAAAGACAGCTACTTGGCGAGCACATGGAAACTCGACAAATTCGCCAACGCGTACGTTGACGGCGCCATCGAGGCATGGGTGGACGGCAACCAGCCGCAGACCGTCTCCGACAGGTCTCCAGAGAAGGCGTCGCCGGCCGCCACGCCGCAGCCGAACGACATCAAGAACCCGAAAACCCTGACCGTCAAACTGCACTATTACCGTGCCGACGGCAGATACCAGGACTACGACATGGAGTCCGACACCTGGAAGGGCTGGGATCTGTGGAGCTGGTACAAGGAAAGCACCAGTGGCATGGCCACCCCGTTCAACGGGCATGATGATTTCGGCGAAGTGGCGGAATACAAGCTGTCGCAAACCGGCAAAGGCGTGCGTGACCCGTGGTTCATCATCCGTAACGGCGGCTCGTCATGGACAGGCAAGGACTGCGATGACAACGATCGCCAGATTCCTGAATCCGTAATCAACGTGCAGGCCGGTAACTTTGCCGCCGGCACGGCGGAATTCTGGATCTTAAGCGGCGACCCGACCGTGTACGCGCATCCCGTGGCCGCGACCGGCGTGACCTTCGACTCACAGGGCGGCTCACCGGTTGGGACACAGACCGTGAAGTTGGGCGGCACGGCAAGCGAGCCGGTCGCGCCTACGAAGGATGGCTTCAAGTTCGTGCGTTGGACCACCGACGTGGCAGGCATCCAGCCGTACGACTTCAACAGCGAGGTCACCGCTCCGGTGACGCTGTACGCGCAGTGGGCCGTGGCGCACAAGGTCACGTTCGATTCGACCGGCGGCAGCGCGGTTGACACGCAGCTCGTCGGCGACGGCGAAAAGGCTTCCGCTCCGGCCAATCCGACCCGCACAGGATATACGTTCGCAGGGTGGAGAACCGATGCGACCGGTGGCGTCGCCTACGATTTCAAACACCGCTCCGGTGACCGGCGACCTGACGCTGTACGCCCAGTGGACGCCGAACACATACACCGTGACCTTCAATTCGAACGGAGGAACGCCCGTCACTTCGGCAACCGTGGAATACGGGCAAACCGTGACGAAACCGACCGATCCAACCCTTGACGGCAAAAGGTGTTCGTCGGCTGGACCACCGATGCGGCCGGCACCCGGCCGTACGGCTTCGGCACCCCGGTGACCGGCGAGCTGACGCTGTACGCCAAGTGGGCCGATGGCGGCGAGACGTACCATACCGTGACGTTGAACCTGAAAGAAGGCACGGACTATCCATCGACCGCATTGCAAAAGCATGACGCTGTTCGACAAGGACGGTGAGAAACTGGCGATTCCGGATCCCGCACCCACCCGTGACGGGTACCGTCTGGCCGGTTGGACCACCGATGAGGCACGGCAGACCGACTACACGGCCGACGCTTCGGTAACCCACGACCTGACGCTCTACGCCAAATGGGTCAAGACCTGGACCGTGACCTTCGACACCCAAGACGGCACGCCTGTTACAACGCAAATCGTGGATGACAACAGCCATGCCACGGTACCCAATCCTGCGCCCGCCCGCGACGAATACAAACTCACCGGCTGGAGCACCGATGCGACCGGTGGCACCGCCTACGATTTCAACGCCACTCCGGTGACCGGCGACGTGACGCTGTACGCCGAATGGACACGCACCTCACACCAGTGGACCATCAAGTTCGACCTCAACGGCGGTGCCGCTCCGGAAGGAAAGGAAGCCACGAAACTGTACGCGGACCAGAAGGTCTACGACGGCGACCCGCTGATCTCCCCAACCGTGGACCAGACGAACGTGCCGGTGCTCGAAGGCTACGAATTCCAAGGCTGGAGCACCGTCCGCAACGACGCGCTCGCCAAGAGCGTCCTCTGGTTCGACGAGAACGGCAAGTCGCTGATGCCGATTGACCGCGATGGCACGGTATATGCGTTGTGGGCGAAGATGGGCACAGTGGTCAAGCCGCCGACCTCCACTTCCGACTCCACAACCAATCGCAGATCGGCGCGTATTCCAATACCGAAACCGGACTCAACGGACTGGCCATGTTCGAAGCGGTGGTCCGTCAGCCAGGCAAGTTCCCGAACACCGATTTCGGGTCAATCACCGAGAATCCACTCGCTTGGGTTAACTGAATCAGCCGATTCGCCGTACACGTTGGCGTCGCGGACCATCCGTCCACGGCGCCAACGTGCGTATGGGCGGTGCGTACGTCCATATATATGTGCACATTCATGTCTGTCCATCGCTTTGTTGGGCATTGCGCCCATTGCGTTCTTTGTGCCTATCGAAACAAACGGATATCCGCCCGCCGTACGTGGGGCATGGGACGGGTGTCCATTTGCTGAGCGGTTTTGGTCCGCCTGATGAATCACTGACTAGAGTCGCGAGCTATGAGTGATTCTGCAAAAATACACCATCGCCGTCATTCCGGGCGATGGCATTGGCAAGGAAGTGACTCCGTGGGCTCAGAAGGCTCTGGAGAAGGCGGCCGAAGGCGTCGCCGAATTCGATTACGAGCATTTCGATCTCGGTGCCGAGCGTTATCTGCGTGACGGCGCGATCCTCCCCGAGGAGGAAGAGGACCGTATCAAGAAGACCGATGCGATTCTGCTCGGCGCCGTGGGCGATCCGCGCATCAAGGCCGGCATTCTGGAACGCGGCCTGCTGCTCAAGCTCCGCTTCGACCTGGACCAGTACGTGAACCTGCGTCCGTCCAAGCTGTACAAGGGTGTCACGTCGCCGCTCGCCAACCCGGGTGACATCGACTTCGTGGTGGTGCGTGAAGGCACCGAAGGTCTGTACTGCGGCGCCGGCGGCGCGGTGCGCCGTGGCACCCCGAACGAGGTGGCCACCGAGGTCTCCATCAACACCGCCTACGGCGTGGAGCGCGTGGTGCGTTACGCCTTCCAGCTCGCTATGAAGCGCAAGAAGCACGTCACCCTGGTGCACAAGAAGAACGTGCTCGTCAACGCCGGTGATATGTGGCAACGCATCGTCGACAAGGTCGGCGAGGAATACCCTGAGGTCACCCACGACTACCAGCACATCGATGCGGCCACCATCTTCCTGGTGTCCAACCCGTCCCGCTTCGACGTGATTCTCCCAGACACCCTCTTCGGCGACATCATCACCGACGAGGCCGGTGCCGTGGTCGGTGGCGTCGGCTACTCCGCCTCCGGCTGCATCAACGCCTCCGACGAGTTCCCGTCCATGTTCGAGCGATCCACGGTTCCGCTCCGGACATCGCCGGTCAGAACAAGGCCAACCCGACCGCCGCCATCCTCTCCGCCGCCATGCTGCTCGAGCATCCGGCTTTGATGATGCGGCCAAGAAGATTCACACCGCCGTCGAAGCGGACATCGAGGAGCTCGGCTCCACCACGCGCACCACCGACGAGGTGGGACGCGACATCCTGGCCCGCATGTGATTGGCATTCGCTGACATTCCATTTGGATGTTCCATTTGGTGAGACGCCCGCCGAAACAAGGTTTTCCTTGGAACGGTGGGCGTCTTCGCATAATCAGGGGTTTTTCAGGGGTTTTTCGGGGTTCGTGCCAGTGGTAAACGCCCGATGACGGGCAAACCTTTGGGATATTGTTGAGGCATGAGTGATAACAACGCCGATTTCAATGGTGCCGGTCAAGTCAACAATCCAACGTCGGATAACGCAGCCCAGGCCGACTACAAACCAACCGTGCATTCCACAACAGAACGATGCGCAGATGAACCATCCGGAAGTCGCAGCCGGAAACCCCCGCATACGATCAGAACTCCGCCGCATACACTCAGCCTCGCTCAGCCGGCCGAGCCTGCCGTTCCGGCGTACGATCCGAACGCTTCCGCATACAGCCAGTATGGCCAGACCGCACAGTCGGCCCAGACCGCTCAGCCGTCATACGGTCAGCCGGCGACTCCGGCCCCGGCATACGGTACGGCTCCCGTCTATACCCAGCCGGCTCAGCCGGCCACGCCCGCTGCTCCGGTATATGATCCGAACGCCGCATCGTACAACCAGTACGGTCAGTATGGCCAGCCGTCCCAGCCTGCCCAATCTGCGCAGCCGATCGTACGGTCAGCCGGCAGCCCCGGCGTATGACCCCAACAACGCTTACGCCCAGCCGGATTACAACCAAGCGAACTACGGACAGCAAGGCTACGCGGCCCCGTCTTACAACCAATCCGCCTATACCAGCCGCCTACGCGCAGCAGCCGGCATACGGCCAGCCCGTCGCACCGGCCGGATACGCCCAGAAGTCGAAACTGGCCGCCGGTCTGCTTGGCATCTTCCTGGGCTGCTTCGGCGTGCACAACTTCTACTTGGGCAACACCGGCAAGGCCGTGGCACAGCTGCTGCTGACCGTCATCGGCTGGATTCTCATCATCGGCCCAGCCGTCGCAGGCATCTGGGGGACTGGTGGAAGGCATCCCGATTCTGTGCTCCCACTACGGCTCGCAATGGCACCGTGACGCTCAAGGCGTCGAACTGCAGGATTGATGACTCGAGGACTTTACAAACAGCCGGGCGGCAAACTCGTTGGAGTGACTGTCCGGCTTTCTCATGCCGATCCGGATTGTACCGATTCGGATTACGCCGATTCGGACTATATTGATTCGGCTCATACGAATGCCGTGAAAACGGTTCCATACGCTGGGCCGGCTGCATCATCGACTGTTATCGAATGCCATATCGACGGCGATTTCTTCCTCGACGGGGACGATGCCGGAACGCGGAATCTCTTGCATTCCATGGAATGTGCGCTGGAACAGTGCGCGGCCCGTTGCCTCAGCGGTTCGATGGTTTCCGAACGTGACGTGACCGCCGCCGTCGAACGGACGATGTTGCACCATCCGGACGTGCGCATCGTCGGCATGGGCGCGCGTGGCATCGCCATCGCCTTTCAACGTGCGATTGACGGCATCGATGGCGCCGATGGCATTGCCGGTATCGGCGGTAATGATGTTACGAAAGTGGAACCACGCGACGACCTGCGCATTCGGCGGCATACCAGCCCAATGGAAACCGCAGAAACCGCAAAAAACATTGAAAACGCTGGAGCCGCGGAAAGCGACGAAAACGCTGGAACCGTTGGAACCGGCGAAATCGCCGAAACCGGCAATTGGGCGGAATACGCGCGACGCTGGCACGCACTCAAACCGAACATCGTGCACGACGACCCCCGCAAACCGCAGGAACAAATGGACCTCGACGTCGAATGGGCACGCGAAGTGGCTGCCGGAACCCGCGAACCCACCCTGCGTTTCTGGGAATGGGCCGAGCCGGCCGTGGTCATCGGCAGATTCCAGTCGCTCGAAGACGAAGTCAACGTGCACACCGCGCAAGACGAAGGATTCCGCATAGTCCGCCGCTGCACCGGCGGGGGAGCGATGTTCATCGAACCAGGCAACACCATCACCTACTCGCTGTACGCGCCACTCGACTTCGCCCACGGCATGAGCGTCGAGGAATCCTACAAACTCTGCGACTACTGGCTCGTCGAAGCGTTACGCGCCCTCGGCCTCAACGTACGATTCGCCGGACTCAACGACATCGCCACACAATACGGCAAACTCGGCGGCGCCGCGCAACGCCGGTTCGCGCCCACCCACGGCGGACCCGGCGCGATTCTGCACCACGTCACGCTCGCCTACGACATCGACGCGGAAAAAGATGACCCGCGTGTTGAACATCTCACGAGAGAAAATGTCCGACAAAGCGGTGAAATCAGCGGCAAAACATGTCGATCCCATGCGCTCTCAAACCGGCATGGGCCGAGACGAGGTAGTGGCGCGACTGGTCGACGCCGCCGTTCGAGAGTTACAATGTAGCCCGAATGGTCGATGGTGCCCGACTTAACGAGCGTTGGCATGGATGTCGACAACGGAAAACGCAGAAGCACGTCGGAACGGAGGCACGTCGATGGTCACCCCGAATGGAACCAACGGAATCAATGGTTTTGGTGGTTTCGACGATGAGCGTGAGACGTTGCTGCACACCGCGCTGTTCAAGCAGGTTTCGTCCGAAGAAGCCGGGAACTGCTGCCGTATCTGCAGCATGCCGAATACGACAAGGGCGATTTCATCTTCCGCGAGGGAGACACCGACCATCGCATGTATCTGCTGGAGGAAGGCCGCGTCAAACTGACCAGACAATCCTCCGACAAGCGCGTGCAGCTGCTGAGCATCCACGCGTACGGCGAAGTGCTGGGCGAGATTCCGGTGTTCGATCCGCATGGCGGACCGCGTACCGCTTCGGCGGTGGCGATGACCAACGGCACGCGTGTGGTCTGGCTGGAACATGACGCGCTGTTCGACTGGCTCGACGAACATCCGCGCGTGGCCGTGGACATGCTGCAGGTATTGGCGCACCGCATGCGCAGCAACAACGAACGCATCTGCGATCTGGTGTTCATGGACGTTCCCGGACGACTCGCCAAAACACTGCTCAATCTGGCATCACGATTCGGCGAACCGGTCGAAGCCGGCCTGAAGGTGCCGCACGATCTGACACAGGAGGAGATGGCGCAGCTCGTCGGATCCTCACGCGAAACGGTGAACAAGGCGTTGATGGATTTCGCTAACCGCGGATGGATCGCCAGGGAAGGCCGGTCCATCATCATCTACCAGCCGGGCATGCTGATTCGCCGATCAAGACGATGACATTCGGCTGGTTTTCGGCTGATTTCCAACTTTTCCTAAGAAATTGTCTGTTTTGTGAGAAACCCGTGACGGCTTCCGGCACATGCGTTGGCGGGCATGTGTTTAGTAGACCCGCCACTTTAGAATGGGCGTCATGCCCAAGAAGAAGACCCTTACCGTTCAACGTGTGCTCGCATTGGTAATCGCATACATCACGTTATGCGTGGGCGGCGGCGTTGTGACGAGTATTTTCTTTATGCCCGCTGTGTTCGCCGCCAATAACGCGGCCAAAGCCGTCATTCCGTCCCTTGCGGTCGAAGGCATCGATTTCGATGTGACCTCGCTCCCGCAACGCTCGACGATGTATTTCAACGACGGCAAGACCGCTTTCGCGGAATTCTATACGCAGAACCGCGAGGTCGTGCCGCTGAAGAAAATCTCCAAAGCCATGCAGCAGGCCGTCGTGGCCCGTGAAGACAAGCGCTTCTTCGAACATACCGGCGTGGACGTGCAGGGCGTGTTCCGAGCGTTCTTCCAAACCTATGTCAGAGGCGGCGACCAGCAGGGCGGTTCCACGCTGACCGCAGCAGTACGTCAAGAACGTGCTGTCCACCCAAGCCCGTGAAGACGACGATCCGATCGCCGAATACCATGCGACGGAAGACACCGTGGCACGCAAGCTGCGCGAGATGCTGATCTCGGTGCAGATCGAAAAGAAATACCCAAAGCCGAGATTCTGCAGGGCTACCTCAACATCGCGCAGTTCGGCCGCAACAACCTGTGCGGCGTGGAAATGGCCGCCAAACGCTACTTCAATGTCTCCGCTTCGGAACTGAACGTCACCCAGGCGGCGACCATCGCGGCAATCACCAAGAATCCGCAGAACTTCGATCCTTCCGTGGAAGCCAACCAGAAGGGAAGCCGAACATCAGCGCAACATCGTGCTGCAGCTGATGCACGACCAGGGGCTACATCACCTCCGAAAAGGAATTCAAAGACGCCATCAACACGCCGTTGAAGGACACGCTGAACCTGCAGGACGTGAGCTCCGGATGCCAGTCGGCCATTGAAAACACCGGCTTCTTCTGCTCGTACGTGGTCAACCAGATCCTGAAGAACAAGGCGTTCGGCAAGGACGACGAGGCTCGCGAGAAGCTGCTGAAGGAAGGCGGTCTGAAGATCGTCACCACGCTCGACCGCAACGCCAACAACGCGGCCATGCAGGCGGCGAACAGCACCGTGCCGGCCACAGACCCGTCCGGATTCGAAGTGATGATAGCGGCCGTGAAGCCGGGCACCGGTGAAATCCTGTCGTTCGGCATCAACCGAACCTTACGATGCCACGGATGACGCCCGAACGGACGAGACCAAGACCTCCATGAACTACATGGTCGACCAGGAGGACGGCGGCGGTATGGGCTTCAACGTCGGCTCCACCTGGAAGCCCATCAACATGGTGGCGTGGATGCAGAAAGGCCACTCCATCAACGAGTCGCTCGCTCGTCACATCCACCGTCTACGACACGTCGAAGTTCAACTGCAACGGCTACGGTTTCGTCGGCCCGTGGAGGGTGCAGAATTCCGGCGGCGGCACCACCTCTCCGGAAAGCCCGCTGCAGGGTCTGATCAAGTCGCACAACACCACGCAGGCCTCGATGGCGTCGAACATCGGCCTGTGCGCGATCGCCGACGCGGCCAAGGAGATGGGCTACCACAACGCCATCTCCAACGCGTCCGACATCTACTCCCGCTAACTCGTTCCAGCCGCCAAGACCATCGGTACGGTGCAGGCGTCGCCGTTGACCATGGCCAACGTGTACGCCACCATGGGCGCCAACGGCGTGGAATGCACTCCGATCGCCATCACCAAGGTGACCGACCGCAGCGGCAGCAAGGTGAAAGTGCCGTCCGCGAACTGCCATCAGGCCATCGACCCGGACATCGCGCAGACCGTGTCCTACGCGCTGAACCAAGGTGTCGTGCAGCCTGGCGGCGAAGCGTCGACCACGCAGCTTGACAACAATCGCAAGACCTTCGCCAAGACCGGTACCAACGAGAACACGGTGATGACCACCGCAGGTTTTCGTGCCGAACCAGGTCGCGGCGTTCGTCGCGGTCGCCGACGCGCAGGACCCGATCAACAACACCTTCGACAACAAGACCATCAACGGCGTGTACCGCCCGTCCTGGTACGGCATGTACATCGCAACGCCGGCGTGGAAGCAGTTCATGAACACGTATCTTGCCGCCATCAACGCGCCGATCGACAACGATTACGGAAAGGGTGCCGACAAGTACACGGTTTCGAAGGGCGCCACCAGAACATACAACCAGTACCAATACCAGCGCCAGCAGAACAGTCAGCAGCAAAGCCAGCAGCAGACCAACCAAGGCCAGCAGCAGCAATCGCAGCAACAGCCTGCCGAGCAGCAAAGTGACCAGCAGCATCAATAGTTGCGATTGTCGGCTATACGTGCCGACTGGCCGCACTGGCTGCCTGCGCTGACTGTTTACGCCGCTGGAGCGTAAATCGCATGGCAAAGTGAACAGTCCATGAACGCCCGCCCCAACCGGCGGGCGTTCTGTTTACAATGCAATCGGTACCATGCCCGTCGCGTGGGAACGCGGTGCGGATATCGACGATTCAGGCGATACCAACGATTCATAAGAGAGATGACAATGAGCGAAGACAAGAAGAACGGCAAGCAGAACAAGACGGTCAAACCGTTCGATCCGATGACGTTGCGTGGCGTCACCGTGCGCAACCGCATCTGGCTGCCGCCAATGGACACGTATTCCGCATTGGCGCAGGACGGCAAGCCCACGCCATTCCACTACCAGCATTACGTTTCGCGTGCGATGGGCGGCTTCGGCATGATCATCATGGAAGCGACCGCCGTCGCGCCGGAAGGCCGCATTTCGCCGTGCGATCTGGGATTGTGGGATGACGGACAGATGGACGCATGGCGTTGGATCGTGGCCGACGCGAAGGCAGCGGGTGCCACGATGGCGGTGCAGCTCAACCACGCCGGACGCAAGGGTTCCACCGGCTGCCACGCGATCGGTTTCGATGGACAGAGCGTGCCGGAGGAGCAAGGCGGATGGCGGACGGTTTGCCCAAGCGCCAACGCATACGGTTCCCTGGCTCGTCCGCGCGCGCCGAGCGTCGATGAGATCCACACCATCGTGGACCAGTTCCGCGACGCCGCCTGGCGTGCCATGAACATCGGCTTCGACGCGGTGGAAGTCCATGCCGCGCACGGCTACCTGCTGTCGCAGTTCCTCGACCCGCTCATCAACGAGCGTGACGACGAGTACGGCGGATCGTTCGACAATCGCGTCCGCATGCTGGTCGAAGTCGTGGATGCGATTCGTTCCGTCGTGCCCGACACCATGCCGGTGCTGGTGCGCGTCTCCGCCACCGACTGGGCCGCAGGCGGTTGGGACCTTGACCAGACCGTTGAACTGGCTAAGATTCTGAAGGCCCACGGCGTGGACCTGATTGACGTGTCCACAGGCGGATTGATTCCCGACGTGACCATTCCGGTGAAGCCCGACTACCAAGTGCCGTTCGCCGAACAGGTGCGCAGTCGCGCGGGCATTCCCACCACCGCAGTCGGGCTCATCACCAAGCCGAAGCAGGCGAAGAAGATTCTGAAGTCGGGCGCCGCCGACGCCGTGGAAATCGGCCGCGCCGCCCTGCGCGACCCGTATTGGCCGCCCGTGCCGCCCACAAACTGGACGTGCCGGTCGAGGAAGCCCCCTACCAGCCGCCATACCTCCGCGGCGCCTTCCGTTGACCCTTCCCCTCCCTTCTTCCTCTTTTTTATTGCGAAAAGTAGCCACAACCCAACGCAACATAACAAAAAAACGAGTGGGAGGGCGGGCGTCCTGTTCACGACCGTAAGCTTGGCCGAACGGCCTTGAGTGTGTCGTGAACAGGACGCCCGCCCTCCCCACGGAGACGCGCCTCTGTATTTATCTATTTATCTGCGATTATTAATCGCCTTTATAGTGCCTAAAAACCGCTTTTTAAATCGCAACTTAAATCGCAATTAAAAAGTTTTCACGCGTCGATGCCGACCGCCTCGCTGACATGTTCGAACCCGTCGCGCCTGAGCAGTTCGGCCAGTCCACGCTTCAACACGGTGATCTGCTGCGGACCACGGTACATAAGCGCGCTGATGAACATCACCAGCGACGAGCCGCAACGAATCTTCTCATACGCCTGCTGCGGGGTGAAGACGCCACCGATGCCGGCGATTGCGAACCGGTCGCCATATTCGCGGTAGACCTGCTTGATGCGTTCGTTGCTGGCCGCGTAGCACGGCGAGCCGGACAGTCCGCCCCTCCCAATCGCGCGGGAATGGACATTCCGGTGCGGTCCTTCTGCAGATTGGCGATCGACAGTCCCCTGCACGTTGTGCTCGGCGAGCACGTCCAGCAGATCCTGAATTCCGGCCACGTCTTATTGAGCGGCATTTTGACGAGCGTCGGCTGCGGACGGTCGATTTTGTCCAGTTCGGTGAACAGCTTGTCGAGCGCTTCCGGGCTTTGGTTGAACGGTTCGCCGGCCATGGTGTTCGGGCAGGAGATGTTCACTTCGACCATGGCGGTGCGTCCGGCCGCGCGGCGCATCGAAATGCAGTAATCCTCGATGCCTTCGTCCAGATCGCCGGTCTTGCTGTCGTTCGTGCGGGCGATCGAAACCGACACCTGCATGCTCTTCGCCTTCGTCCATGCGTTCTCGGCGCGCGGAATCACCACCGCGGAACCCTGTTGGCAAGGCCCACGTGCACCATCATCGAATCGTATTCAGGCAGGCGGTGGAACCATGGGCGCGGGTTGCCGGGGCAGGGGCGCGAGGTGGTGGAGCCTACGGTTTCGAAGACCGAAGCCGGCATGGTCCAGCACCACGGGCATCTCGCAGTTCTTGTCGAGGCCGGCGGACAGGCCGAACGGGTTGGTGAAATCGACGCCCATCACGTTGGTTTCAGTATCGGGTCGGTGTAGTCGAGCATTTCGCGGCATAGCCACATCAGCGGTGGAATATTGCGGGTGACCTTGCAGAAATCGATCATCTGGCTGTGGGCCACGTCGGGCGTCTGGTTGAAGATGAAATGCGGTTTGATGATGTGCTTGTAGCCGAACGTGAAAAGGTCGGTGGTGGCTTTGTTCACTGCGTCGTGCCAAAAGTTTTCGGAAACGTATGTCATGGTTCCTTATTCTCGCACGTTTTCATTGGTTTCGCATGGCATTTTGGGCAAAAGCCGATGTGTGTCGGTGCGGTATATAGGACGTTCGTTTTTGTTCGTTTTAGGCTGAATTTGAGGCGATTGTGGTGCGGCTTTGCGTGAAACACGCGCGAAACGCTCAACTCAGTTGTATTTTTGAGTGAACATGTGCGATAATGTTCATATGATTTCGTCACAACGCCAGCATTTAATTTTGAGCCGTCTGCGTACCCGTGGTGCGGTGCGCATCACTGCACTGTCCAAGGAATTGGGCGTCTCCGCGATGACCATCCGCCGTGACATCGCCGATCTGGCGGACAAGGGTCTGCTGAAGCGCGCGCGGTGCACGGCGGCGCCGTCAGCACCAGCACGTTGCTGAGCGAACCGCTGTTCTCCGTAAAGTCGCAGATGGACATCGGTCTGAAGGACGCCATCGCACAGGAAGCCGTCAAATACGTGGCCCCCGGCGACGTGATCGCCATCGGCGGCGGCACCACGGCGTACGTGTTCGCGCAACATCTGCTCGAATCGCAGCAATCGTCGGGCATCACCATTCTTACCAACTCCATTCCGGTGGCGGAGCTGGTGCAGGCGCTTGAATCGAAAGACGTGGAAGTCATCGTCACCGGCGGCGTCACCACGCGCTCCAACTCGCTTGTCGGTCCGATCGCAGACAAGGTCGTCGCCTCGCTGCGTGTCAACACCGTATTCCTCGGCACCCACTCGGTGTCGATTCCCCGTGGCTTCCTGATGCCGAATTCGCTGGAAGCCGCAACCGATATGGCGATGATGGACATTGCCGATCGCACGATAATTTTGACCGACTTATGGTCATATTCCTG